>Ga0315296_10002520_pt1 | contig 15605 bp, 13 predicted proteins | sample YL17G14_18_MG_FD_203921 | JGI IMG/M metagenome (GOLD analysis project Ga0315296, IMG submission 203921) | Sediment microbial communities from Yellowstone Lake, YNP, Wyoming, USA - YL17G14_18 | ecosystem: Environmental > Aquatic > Freshwater > Lake > Sediment | place: USA: Wyoming | collected... | reverse complement strand
GACACGAGGAACTAATATCATTTTCCAACCATCGCTTCTATGGAGACACTCTGATAACTTTTCCATCCGCAGTGGCAAAACATGAAACCCTAGGAGTAAAACTGGTTCATGTGCCAGACGGCATCTATGATCGTGGAGGTAGACGAGATAACTCCAGAGAGGCGGAAGTAGTTTCCGATTTGGTGTTTGAGCAATTCCGACAGTATCCCAAGAAGACTCTTGGAGTCGTAACTTTCAGCATGGCTCAAATGGAAGCTGTAGAAGAAGCTATCGAACGTTGTCGCAAGGAGCAACCTGAATACGAACGTTTCTTCAAGGAGGATCGCCTGGAAGGGTTCTTTGTCAAGAATCTAGAGAACGTTCAAGGCGACGAACGAGATGTAATGATATTCAGCATCGGTTATGGTCGTGACCAACAAGGTCAGATAACGATGAATTTTGGGCCTCTGAACAAGCCTGGCGGAGAACGGAGATTGAATGTAGCAGTCACACGTGCCAGAGAAAAGGTAATTCTCGTCACTTCCATCAAAGCTTCGGATATCGACTTGAGCGCAACCAGCTCCGAAGGCGTGCTGACTCTCTATCACTATCTTGACTATGCTGAAAGAGGTCCTGACGCGCTTAAACTGATTCATCCCCAATCAGGCGAGTTTGAGTCGCCTCTGGAAGAGGACGTGGCAGGAGAGATTCGGCGCATGGGCTACAATGTTATTCCCCAAGTAGGTTGTAGCGGTTACCGGATAGATATCGGAGTGATTGATCCAGCCAATCCCGGGCGCTTTCTTCTGGGGGTCGAATGTGACGGGGCCACATATCGCTCTAGTTACAGTGCAAGGGATAGAGACAGGCTGAGGGAACAAGTGCTCAAGAAACTGGGGTGGAGAATTTATCGTGTGTGGGCACCAACCTGGGTCGCGAGACGAGAATCAGAGGTCAGACGACTAAAAGATGCGTTGGAACAAGCCCGTGAGTTACAGGCGGAAAAGGAAGCCCCAAAAGCAGACCCTGATCCGGTTGAGAGTAGAGGATCCTCATCAGAAGAAGTGGATATTCGAAAAGTCCAATTTGGAGGTATCGAAAAAATCGGCGTTCCATACAAGGTCTGCGACCTTAAAGCCCAATTCAACCCGTATGTCAGGGTTCGCATCTCTAGATATCCATACAGTTCAGTTCGGAAGAATGAGTTTCATTTTCGATGGAATCGGGAGCTGCAAAGTCATCTCTTGGCAGAGCTTATCAGAAAGGAAGGCCCGGTTCACTTTGACTATACGGTTCAAAGACTCGCAGCTGCATGGGGACTCAAACGAGCCGGGTACAAGGTAGTTCACGCCACGAGGGAAGCGGTTGATCTCTGCCTCCGAGATGGAAGAGTGATTCTTAAAGAGAGTTTCCTTTGGCCAGTCGGAGTAAAAGAAGTGGCGGTTCGCGTTCCCGTTGAAGGTGTAGCAGACTCAATGAGGAAACCTGAATGCATTCCGCCAGAGGAAATTGAAAACGCTATGAGATTAGTCGCTCAATATGCCTTAGGCATAAGTGCCGAATCGCTCATAGTTGAAACTGCAAGAGTGTTTGGGTTCAACCACACAGGCGAAAAGGTCAGAGAAAGATTTCTTGAGGTCTACGAAGAACTGTTGAGGAAAAGAAAACTCACATGCGCAAATGATATCGTAACTTCTCCCCAAGCGTAACGCTAGACCCAGACTGAAAATTGGGCAATGATGCGGACTAGAGCGCGCTCATATTTCAGCGCGCGTCTGAGCAGTTCGTTTTTGAAACCGAGACCTCAGTTGAAGCAACCCGCTCCACATTTCGATAGACACTGGTCTTACCAGTTGCCACAAAAGGTAAGCAAGGTGAGCAAGAAAGCTCCAAGGAACGCGCGCGTTTGGAAAGAGAAAATAGGATGCAAGCTGCCAAAGTCATATGAGGAATTCCCGTTTGTGCCTCAGTGAACAGTCTTGTTTCTGAGTTTGGGAAGGACTTCATTCTGCATGTGCAACGTTCCGAAAGTCGTGATCTTGTAGTTGTCGTCATCGGTTTTTCCAATGATTTCGGCTTTTACCAATTCGCCGAGTCGTGTGCTCGTGATTTTCATCTCTTTTCCAAGCTTTACCTGAAGGGCCTCTTTAGAGACTGTATCTTTCTCGGCTTTGCCTAGTCTGAAAGCAACATGGGCCGCCAACAATAGCAAAGCTATGGTCTCGTTGTCCGTAAGTTTATTCCTTGGAATCATCAGGTTAGGCCCTTCTGGTGTAAGGGCTATGATTCCTTCACATTGCCTGACCAGCTTCTCCAAGTCTACCTGCAAAACGAGTTTGTTGGCAATTTCAAAAGAAGGGAGTAGCTGGCTGAAAAACTTGTTGATGCTTATCCAGACTTCTTCTGGTTCACCCGAAAAAGTCTGCTCAACACCTTTGTATTTGATGTGAACCGTCAGGTTCGCTGTGTCCCCGTTCAACCCATTTTTCCTCTTATTTTGGCTAGCACTTCTTGTTCTACCCATTTTTCGCCTTGAATCGTGAGTTTGAACACGGTTTTGTTAGGGTCTGGCTTGAACACTTGTCCCCTCTTCGTCATCTCGTTGAGTCTCGCGGGGACCATGCATTTTATTCCGCTGGATTCCAGAAGCTTTGTCATTTGGGCTGCCGTATTCTTCTTTTCGTCAGAAGCGTACAACGTCAAACCTATCGCCTCGTAATGTGTGAGATTTTCACGGGCTACAATCACTGGGCCTTCTGTGGTGGATTCAACTATTCCTTTCAGTTGGATGCCTGAAGTTATGAGGCGATTTGAGACGAAGCTGCCGATTTTTTCCATGAAATCGTTTGGGAAAGTCTCGAGCATCTTTAGTATTTCTTGTGCGTTTTCGCCCTCGATCGTGATTTCTCCGAAGGGAGTCTTTATTCGTGCCTCAACCCTGTTCATCCGTCAGCACCCCTGATTCGGAAAGCTTCCTTCTCTGCGAGGATGTAGACGTAGCCTGCGTCTGTGTTCCATCGCTTAATCTTCTCTTGCTTCACGAGTCCCATCAAAACTCCTGTCAGCATGCGTCCAGGGCAATCGATGCCGTTTGCTTTCAAAGCTTCTCCGAGCTCGTCAATCGTTCGCGGTCGCCATTTTCCCCAGTCCGTCTCCAACATCTTCACTATAGCATCGCTGTAGTTCTCTGTGGGTGATATCTTCGGGTACTTGTGTGACGGGGTCTTCTCCTCTTTCGTAGGCTCCGTCTTAACCGTGAGTGTGGTCACCTTTCTTGGCTTCACGCTTTCGAATGCTTTACCCACATTGTCAATTAAGCCTGGTAGGTCCTGAATAGTCTTCAAGACTTCTTCGCGTTTTCCTTGTATTTCAACTTCGTACTCGCCCAACTTCACTCTGAAGCTAAAATCTGCGTTGGGTGCCTTTGCTGTCTTCTTCTGCAAGTTTGTTCACGTTATACTAGAATGGTTGATTCCCTTTTAGCATTTACGTATACTCCTTTTCCCATGCTTTAGTGTCACCATACCATGCTTTTGTGACAGAATGAATTAGTTTTTTTGTTTTTTGTCGGGTTTCAAGTCTTTCCGTCGTCGTGCAAAAAGTTTGTACCGGAGCCGAAAATTGAGTATTTGAGAAAAAAAAGGAGCCGCGAAGCGGCGCGCCGCCAAAGGTCATATTGGAGAGAAAAAGGGGGGAAAGGGTGTTTGTGTTTCGGATGGTTTCAACCTAGAATGGAGAGAGCTGGAGCCAAGTCATATTGCCTTACGAGTTCTTCAGGTTCCACAATGAAAACATCGCTCGCGTCAAGATCAGCTCTAACGGCCTGAAGGACACTACATTCCAGATATTCATTAGCGGTCATTCTCAAACCGTGTTTAGAATAGGCTCTTAGAAGGTTCATTACGTTCTTAGGCACTTGGATCGTTACCGGCTCAAACTCTATGTTCTTCTGTTCTTGCTCAGATTCCTTCGTCAATATCTCACCTCCATTGTTTTTGTTGAACAATTTTGTTGACTAGGCCATTGAACATTGAAGTATCAAGACGCTGTTTCTTGTCATAGATGGCTAGAGGGTTCATTTTGCCGTAGCGTTGAAAGAAAATCTCAGCGTTTTCCCAACCGACACCGGCGAAGCCTATTGCTTTTCCTGAGCGTGCATCATATTGACCGATAGCTAGGTCACTGAGGCCCAGATCGCGGAGCCAGCCGCTAGGCGATCTTCTGCAATCATGCGGTTCAAAGTCCTCGCCTATGGCATCACTGATTCTGTTCCAGATCGCCGTGTATTGGGTATAGTTGAAAGGAAAGATATGATCTCCGTTCTTTTCTTGATATTTCTCTTTCAATCTGGTGCTGAGGTCTGCAAACCACAGGTCAAGAGGGCAATGTTCCCATAAAGTGCCGCCGCCGGTCTTTGGCTCGAAAATGGTTGCTGTCACCATTGAAAAACCGTAGAAAGAGTCTTCCCAATTAATGTCCGACCATTTGAGGTCTAGAAGGCTGCCTTTGTTTCTGTCTCCTTCTCTACATTTCAGGGTAACGTGCATTTTGACCATGAAAGCCTCATCATCATCGAGGACTGACAGAATTCGCTTAAATTCTTCAGTGGTAAAGCGGTCTTTGATTCTCCTAGGGCCTTTCGGATTTCTCATGTCTTTGCGTCTAGCCTTCAACAGTGGTTCTTTGAGCATGTCGAAGCGGCGGCAGCTTTCGAAGAATTGTCTCAATGCTTGAATGGGCTGATAGCGGCCAATTCCTTTTTCATCTATCTTCGGCAAAACATACTGAATATGCTTGATGCTCCAAAGAATAGGCCTCTGAGCTTGCACTAGCTCAGGATCTCCGCTTTCCTTTATCCATTGCCACATATCACACAGAATTTTCGTATGTCTCGCAATGGTTTTCTTGATGACCTTCTTTGCTAGATCGTACTTCTCAAATTCCTGAATCTCAGGGATCGCTTCAAACTGGCCTATCGGCTCAAAAGTCTTGTCTTGCCGTTCAGAAGCTTCAAGCCTTTCCTTCGCTCGATAGATGGATCGGCGGCAAGCTTCACATGATCTCTTTTTCTCATCTTCTATTTGATGGTTACAAATCTGGATCGCAATGTCCTGTATGGACATTCTTTTAAGGAGAGCCTTAAACCTCTCCTCTCCAAATCTTTCCTCTAACCTGATTCTTCCATGCTTACCCATTCACCACAACCTTCTAAGCACTCAAAGAGTACTCAACTAATTCTTTAGCGGTATCCTTATATTTAAAAGTATCCTGATAGTACTCTGTGAATTGGTTGTGGCAATGCCTGTAAAATTTGAAGTAAGTGTCATGCAAGTGGGTAACTCTCTACGGATAACCATTCCTAAAGAAATAGCGAAGCATCTCAATTTCAAAAAGGGCGATACCGTTGTACTGTGGGTTGATAATACTCATGCCATTCTGGAAGGTGCGATCCGTGAGAACAAACCGAAGAAAGCGGAAGGCTAACGAAACCCTAGACCTCATTGAAGTTCGCATGTATCGGGAAGCTCTGAGACTTGACAGGGAACGCGAGAAGACCAAAAGAATCTACGAAGTCTAATCATCAGTCGATCATAGCACCATTCCAAACAACGTATCTATAAATAACCGTTAATCTAACATCATAGGAAGGTTGTGGGTCATTGCCGAAGGAAGGCCATAAAAGCGTGACGCTTCCAATCTACAGGCTAGAACAAGTGAAGAAGTATTTTGATGAGCACAAAGCAGAGCTGAGGAAGAGAGGGATCAAGTCGGCTACTGCATTGGTCAATTTTTGGCTTTCAGAGAAGCTAATCGAGAGTCGATAAGCAAAGGGATAAAACGAAGAGAATGTATGAAGTCTAGTCGTAGCGAGGATGCTTTGCGCGCCCCCCGGTCCGAGGCGTTGTTAGACTTGAGGTATTGTCCACCTGAGAGGATGATTCAGGCTTTTTCAGGCGCGCGTAGGGTTTGTAAGTTCGTAATATTTGGGACATGACAAAGAATCGTTACAATGCATACAGTCGTTTCCGAAGGAAACGATAGAACCGCCTTGCATGTCACATCGTACTTTAACAAACCGTTCATTCTCTCTGATCTTCTTTCCTTTAGCGATTTCTTCTTCTATCTGAGTCTTTTGGGTTAGAAGCCGCTTTATTTCTTCGATTTCTTCCTTATTTGATTCAAATGTGTCAATCGTGTATTGCTTTTCATCGATTCTTGCCTTGTATTCTTGCCTTTCCTTGTCAAAAGTGGCTTGATTCGATGTAATGGTTTTGTTGAAAGAAACAGTTTTCGGGCATTGAGAACATTCTTTCTCTTTTTCTAGTGTGTGCGCTTTGATTACGGCATCTTTCTCATTGCTTTTTGTCTCGTTTTCCAGAATAGTCTGTTTATGTGCCTCTTTCGCGTGTTTTTCCTCATCGCGTTCTCTTTCCGTCTTAGTGAGTTTTTTCTTCAAGTCAAGAATGACCGCTTGATCGTTCTCAGGGTTGCGTTTTTTCTTAGCTTTGACCTCGGATAGTCCAATAGACTGTTGAAAACGCTTCATCCTCGACCTGTGGTTATTCTTCGATGTTTCTGAGATTGATAACGAGTCCAGAAAATCCTCAAAATAGTCGATTCCTTTGAGAGCATCTTCCTTAACTTTTTCGACATGAATGTTTTTTTCTTTCTTGTCCATATATTCCTTGAATCTGGTGAGAAGCCAGGTCTCAGTAGATTTTTTGTGTGTTTCAAGATATTCTGTGATGATACTATATAGAGTAGTCATGGTTGAGCCTTGTCCTTGCGGGTCGAAAACCGAAAAATCTTTAAGCCAAAAATGACGTTACAAATCATAGATGTGCGCCGCCTGCGCTGTCTTCCGCATCAGAGCTGACCCAACAGCTCTATGACACGGATTTTAATTCAGTCTGACACTCACCTCTCAATCTCCCATCCAACCGCAACACAAAAGATATGCAGCGATACACCTGATTTTTGATAGGTCTTCAGTCTTGTCAGCGTTTTCTTCGTCACTGTCAGCCATCATTTCCAGCCTCGAGCGCGCGCGTAGCGATTATTAATAGAATTGGAGCATGCCACCTGGATGCACTCACCGTAGCGCAAACGACTACCACACATAGGGCATTGAACATTAATCTGTCTCTCAGCATAGAGCTTTTTCTTCTCTTCAACCTGAAGGCACATCGTACATCTACCAGTCCACTGATCCAAAGGTGCTAAATGCCCACACGTGGGCTTTTTGAATTGCATTCTGTCCAAGCCAAAGTATCTGTAATTCGGGTCTTTATCCTCTATATCTGGGAAAAACCGCGCTCTCAAGATTTCCATTGTTTTTTCATCAACCATAGACAATCACCCCTATTCCCACACATAACGGTCTTGGGCCTCAGTCGAATGACATGAGGGACAATCCTGATCCTGAGTCTCAGCCGTAAACCCGTCACGTTTAGTCTTCACCGGCAAGCCACAGTTCTTACATTTGGCATGGAGACCCTTTCTTTCCTCCCAATTCTTTCTTATGGTATCCGCTTTGAATTTGTCTACGCCAAACGCGGCATGGCACTCTGGACAATCATCAATACTAGACATGGAATGATGAGAATCGCCCTGGGATCTCTGACTAACCTGGGATCTCTCGGCCATAAGGGCTTCGGCAACTGCTTTTCGGATAGCATTTTCCAGATCTTGTTTTGTGAGACTCAATTTTATCAACTCGTAAATAAGAAGGGAAGCTCTTTCTCAGGGGTGGGCTTTTCCTCAACGATAGACTCTTCCTCAGGTGTGATCAGGCCATTCACAGGAACCTTTTTCTCATTTGGAAAAAGAAGCCTACGAATCCCATACTTGAGTACTTGATGTCTTGTCTTGAACTCAGGGTGGTTCTCGATGTAATTCTTGACTGCATCGACTTCATCGGCTCTCAAGGACACGCTCACTAACTTAACCATCCAAACCACAGCAGTAACTTGAACCGTACTATGAACCGTAATTAATTTAAGCTTTTCGTGACACTAAATTAGTTTACCTTGTGAGGTACAAGTTTTTATTGTCTCCATTCCAAAATTCAAATTCTTGGAACGGTCTTTTCCCATTCCAAAAATGCACTTCTCTTACATTCCAAAAAAGCACGGTCTTTTTCCATTCCAAAGTTTAGTGTCCTCTATTGTCACCATAGGTAGTTTTTGGAACGGTCTTTTTGGCGTTTTGTCCATGCCTTGTGACACTAAGGTCGAATACGTAGAAGAACAGTTTTTTCACTCAAATGGTATTTTTGTAGCAATGCTGAACACCCCGAACACCTGTTCAGCAACGTTTCTTACATCAACGACTATCCTAGCAGCTTTGACAGCCTCAAAACCAAGATCTATCCGAAGAGAAGGAAGACCCTGAATTGATTTTGCCGCTACCACGAATGCTTCGCGCGCGCTATCATGGACAAACAACCTTTTATCTAACCTATATTTTCAACAGCTAGCAGCGGGACAAAGCTTGGAAAAAACTGGCTCAGCCGTCGACACTAAGAACCTAGTGAAAGTCTACAAGGGCGAAACCAGAGCGCTCGACGGCATAGACCTAACTGTCGAAGCCGGCATTGCTTTCGCACTGCTCGGTCCCAACGGCGCCGGCAAAACAACCCTGATCAGAATCTTGACCACGCAACTGAAACCTACAACCGGCGAAGCCTGCGTTTTCGGTTTAAACGTCACACGAGAAGGCAGCAAAATAAGGCGACTAATAAGCTATGTCCCGCAAGAAATGAGCGTCTGGACCGACATAAGCGGCTATGAAAATCTGCTCATGTACGCAAAGATTTTCGGCATCCCATCTCAAGAAAGAGAGAACATCATTCATGAAGCCTTGGAAAACATGGGATTAGACCAAGTCTCCGACAACCTCGTGAGCACCTACTCAGGCGGAATGGTCAGAAGACTGGAAATTGCCAGTGCCATGCTAATCAAGCCCAAGATCATGTTTCTGGACGAGCCAACCATTGGTCTCGACCCATCAGCCAAGAAAGTCGTCTGGGCGAGACTAACAAACTTCAAAAAACAGCACGGCGTAACTGTGTTCTTCAATACTCACTACATGGACGAAGCCGACCTGTACTCTGACAGAATAGCGATAATTAACAGAGGAAAGATAGTCAAACAGGGTACAGCAGAAGAACTCAAACGCTCAATCGGAGGCGAAGTCATACTGTTCAATCTGAGGAATACTGATGTCTCAGAAGAATCTCTCCGAAGACTGAGAAGCGTCGAAACCGTCAAGGATGTCAATCTGACAAATTCAGAACTAAGCATCCTCGTCGAAGACGCTGAGACGAGTCTGCCGCAGATAATGGACCTCCTCAGGAACGAGGGTATAAAAACAGAGAAAATATCCATCACAAAACCAACCCTCGACGACGTTTTCCTGAAATACGCAGGAGCCAGACTTGAAACAAGCGGGCGCATCAGCGAGGTTACACAAATGAGACGGATGATTAGGAAAGGATAAACAATGAGAGACGCCGTCCGAAACATGTTCGTTATGATCGAGCTTGAACTGAGAAGACTGAGACACGACAGAACAGAACTCTACTTCAGAGCCGTTCAACCAGTCCTATGGATCGTCGTCTTCGGGCCAGTCATGGGCTCCGTCAGAGGAATACCTACCCCAGGAAATATCCCCTACACGGACTTCATAACACCCGGCGTCCTGATCCAATCAACAACCTTCCTATGCATCTTCTACGGCCTAATGATGGTCTGGGAAAGAGACTCAGGAATCCTCAAGAAACTCCTAGTCACACCTGCCTCCAGATATTCCATGGTCATCGGCCGATCAATGGCATCAGGTGTCAGAGCAATATTCCAAGGACTCATAATAGTGCCAGTCGCCCTAATAATCGGCGTCAGATTCTACCCCAACCCAGCTTACTTCATCTCCGCCTTCATAATCATATTTTTCGCCTCAGGAGGCTTCGCAGCAATATCAATACTGGTCGCATCCTTCATGAAAACCAGAGAAAGATTCATGGGAATAGGCCAAGCCATAATCATGCCCCTCTTCTTCGCAAGCAACGCTCTATACCCACTTCAAATGATGCCACAAGCTCTTCAATACTTTTCAGCTGTCAACCCAATGAGCTACGTGGTCGACGCAACAAGAGGACTGATGATAACGGGAGACCTCACAAACCTTCTCGTTGACTTGGCAGCGATCGCCGTGTTCGACATCGTAATGTTTATTCTTGCCTCGATAAGCTTCAAACGAATAATCGAGTAATCGAACGCGCACCACCTGCCATTTGTTCAACAACTTTAGCGCGCTAACAAACCGTGACGAAGAATTCTCTTCTACGAAGGTTTTGTAACAATTATTGATTTTGGACTCCCTTCTGGCAATGTTGGAAGAATGGTAAAGTGTAACAAGTTGCTTCGTGCGCTAAGTTGTTTGTGACAATTGATGGGCTTCTTAACAGCGTGCGCTATCCTGAATCTTAGGCTGTGAGCAGTTTCTTCTTAGTTATTATTTTCTCTATTTTCTTTTTTGCATCCATTTTTTGGTATATTTCAAGGGCTTGGTTTAGAAGTGAGTAAGCCTTTTCCTTGTCGCCTTCTTGATTTCTATCAAGATGCATTAAACCGTATTCGTACAATAGTTCAGCGAATTGGCCTACGTACCATTTTTGCGCGTTCAGGGATTTGTATCCTTGGAGACTCTTTTCGAAGTGCTGTATGGACTGCTCCCAGCTTTTCTGTTCTCTGAAAAGCATTGCTTTCAGCATATCCGCGTAAGAGATGAGTAACCTGTTTCTTGTTTTTGCTGCGTGTTCGGAGGTTTTCTCAATAAGTTCCCTGGCCTTTTCAATTTCTCCCCTTTTCAGATACAATTTTGAAAAAGCTGGAAATAATTCGACTAGCTGGCCAGAGGTGTCTCCTGCCTTTTCCCAGATGCTGTTGCTTTCATTGAGGTATTTCTCGGCTTCCGTGTAGTCTTCCATTTCCATGAAAAGTTCTCCAAGTGATAGAGTGGCATTTCCAGACGATTGATATTCTCCGATTTCTTTTGCCATGTCACGGGCCTCTATTAGACATTGAAGACTCTTGTCCCACTCTCCCAACCAATAATAGAGTGTGCCCAGAGCCCACACGGCGTAAGAGACATGACTAGTGTATTTGGTTCTTTTATCTAATGCTAGAATGTCTTCTGCCATTGAGAGGGCTTTCTGCATCTCTCCCATGAACGCGTAACTTGCCGCCAACATCATATCAATCCATACCGAATTGTAAAGGGCACCAGATTTTCTTGCCAGTTCCGATCCTTCTTTGGCAGTTTCGAACATCTTTTGAAACTCTCCTCTGCCCCCGTATAAGTCGCAAAGGTTGTTGTAAAAAGTACCAGCAAGCACTACAAAATTCTTTTCCAGAGCTATTCTAAGTCCCTGCTCATAGTATTGTGACGCCTTTTCGAATTCTCCTGATTTCACACTCAGGACTCCCAAATCATTATAGCACCATGCAAGAACTTCTGAGGCGCTTAATCGCTCTGCAAGTTCAAGGGCTTTCTGTGCCCAAGACAAAGCTTCAGCAGGCTCGCCAGTTCGCCAGAGCATATGCGAAATGTCTTCATACAAACTGGCTAATTCAACGCTTTCAGGCTCCTTCTCAAGTATTTCTAAAGCCATGCGATGATGCTCAGCAGCCTTGTTCTTGTTACCACTGACCAGCCAGAGCCACCATGCCATTTTGGCGTGAAGCCTTGCAATATTTTCCTTGTCTCCCAGCTTGTTCCACAATGTTAACGATTTATTCCAATATCCCATACTGGCGTCAACTTCGCCCATCCATGCTTTAAGATCGCCAAGGTTCTCAATTATTTTGACCTTCTGTTCAAGATTATTTTCCTTCTCTTCAAGAAGTTCAAGAGCGTGCTGGATGTAGGAAAAAGCTTCGTTATGAGCGTACACCTTCTGCGCTTTTTCTCCTGCCTTCAAAAAGTATTGAAGCGCCTTGTCCTTGTCACCGCCTTCCAGAAAGTGATAAGCCAGCTCGCCAAAATGCTGTTCAATGTTCTTATCGTAGACCTTTTCCAAAGCGTTTCCAACAGAATTGTGAAGCTTATTATGCCTTAAATGACTGACTTCTTCATGCACAACATCTCTCACTATGACGTCAGCGAAGCAGTAGATGTCTTCTCCACGGATCACGCTCTCCTTAACCAGTCCAGTCTTGAGCAGTTTTTCCATGAGTTCCAGCAGCTTGTTCTCTTCAATGCCAGTGACTCCGCATAAAGCCTCAAAGGTGAAATCGTTCCCAACAAAGGAAGCCATAGTCAGTATGTTTTGGCATTCATCATCTAACCGACTTATTCTCGCCTTTATGATACCCTTAACAGTCTTAGGAAACTCAATCTTGGAGACTTCCTTAAACTTCCACTTGTCCTCCTCACGATAGATGACCTCTTCTTCCCTGAGAGATTTTACGATCTCTTCTACGAAGAAAGGGTTCCCTCTCGTCTTCTCGTATACAAGCTTGCAGAACTCTTTCGGTACCTCATCTTGCTCTAGGATTCGCCTGATCATCTCGGAAACATCGTTGAACGGCATGCGTCTTAACAAGACAGATTGCAGCAGGCGTTCCCTGTTCAATTCCGTCAAGACTGGTGATAGAGGATGTTTTTCATCAATGTCAGTTTCCCGATAAGCGCCTAAGAGAAGCAGAGGTGTCTTGTATATGCCGCGTGCCAAATAATGCATGAGCAGAAGCGAAGTCTGGTCGGTCCACTGCAAATCGTCAAGGATCACCAACAACGGACCTTCCTTAGAAACGTTGATGATGAACTGTGAAACAGCCTCAAACAGCCTATCACGTTCATGCTCAGGACCAATGGGCAGAGACTGAGGAATTGCCGCAAGCCTTTGCTTAAGCTCAGGAACCAGCTTGGCAACTTCAGCCGGGTAAAAGCCAACGACCCTGTACAACTGCTCTGGGCTACCAGCCTCCAAATAGTCTCTTAACACTTCGCTCCATAGAACATAGGGAGGAACGCCATCCATCCTGAACAATGCCGGACATCTACCGTACAGAACCTGCATCCCCCGCAGACGCGCATAAGCTCTAAGTTCTCTAGTCAACCTTGTCTTCCCAATCCCAGCCTCTCCACAAAGAAAAATAAGGCCTCCTTCACCGCGGACAGCCCTGTCAACCGCTTGTCTGAGAAGGTTCATTTCTTCAACTCTGTCGATAAGTTGAATCTCTCGGCCAGCTATAGGGCGAGGAACTGGAACAACAATGCCTGGCTTATGCGTGGGCACAAGAGTTTCCCTCAGGAACCCTTCAGAAATCTCTCTCATTGTCTTAAACAAGTCTTCAGCAGACCGATATCTTTTCTCAGGCTCCTTCTCTAGAAGCTTCATGACACAGTCGGCTAAAGCCTGCGGAACCTTAGAGTTTAGCTTACTTAAGGGAGCGGGTATATCGTGAATGTGGCCGAAAATGACTTTTATGGGGTCGTCTCCTTGGAAAGGCGGTTTTCCCGATAATGCCTCGTACAAAACTGCACCAAAAGAGTATAAGTCAGAACGAGCATCAACACTTTTTCCTAAGGCCACCTCGGGAGCAACGTAAGCCACTGTGCCCACAATCACTCCTTCCTGCGTGACCTTGGGTTGACCAATAATTTTAGCCAAGCCGAAATCCATCAATTTCGCAGTGCCATCTTTGGTAATCATCACGTTTTCAGGCTTAATGTCACGGTGCAAAACCTTCTCAGAATGCGCATACTGAAGTGCACTGCAAACATCCATTCCAATTCTCAGAACGGTTTCAATGTCGCACTTACCTTCAGGATAAGTTTCCATCAGGTCACGTAGACTCTCTCCATCAACGAACTCGAGCACAAAGAACTGTTTACCATCTTCTTTGCCGATGTCGTAGATGGAAACAATGTTAGGATGGTTGAGCTTCGCTACTGCTTGGGCTTCAGTCATAAAACGTGAATATGCCTCTTCACTTGTCACTGCACTTTTGAGCATCTTAACTGCCACAACACGGTTCAACACAGTGTCTCTAGCCTTGTACACTATCCCCTTTCCGCCTTCTCCAAGCTTCTTCAACAAGGCATATCGGCCATTCTGTAAGTACTCAACAGAAGCCAAGAAACTCTCTCCATACCGACTTTTCAATAGAATACTCTTCAACCCACGTTCTTATTACTTTTGGAAGAACCTTCAATTAGATTCTCCTCAGGTCTTTATCTTCTGAAAAATTCTGGAGAAATCTTCTAGGGATAATGTTCCATGAAATGTTCGGCAGCTGTTGAAAGAGTATGCAGGCTTTCTCTTTGTTCAACAGGCGCAGACGTTGGGTTCTACGTTGAATCAATGCATTCAAAAGAAAGAAGGCGTATCCCGTTAAACCGTAGCTTATACGTATGGGGAAGCAAGGGTTCAGGGGCAGGGACGGAAAACGTTTCTCCTATTCTCCTAATCATTTTCCCTTTCTCCTTTTGCCACCCTGCCTGCGAGCCCTCACCTGCCTCACTATGCTGACAAAATGCTGAAATAAGATCGTGCCAGCAGAGAATGAAAGTGGTTAGGGGGTAGATTTCTCTGACGTGCTTGGTTGCTGTGCCGATTGAAGTGTGATAGGGCAGTTTGGGTTGTCAGAATCAAAGCAACAAGTATTGAGCCAGTAACAATCAAGGCAACCCCAAACACTCTTTCTAGATAAATAACGATTGGATGAAGGATAATGTCTTGAATAGGGAAAGAGGTGGCAGGTAATAGTTGGGATAGTAAGTTACGGAGTAGAATGAAAACGCTATCCCTGCAGCAAGAATGAATGCCGATGGAGCTAGAAGCGAGTCTGGTGTTCTCATCAAGTCCACCACTCAATAGTGCTCTGACCGGAACATAATTCTAGTCTTCAGTACAGAACGTTCTAGAAACTGAACAGGAACTTCAGACAGAGGCCAAGCATCACAAGAAATGAAAGGAAGAGCGCGCTACGAGACTTAGCCTGAAAGCCCATGCTTTTGTAACATTTTTGCTGTAACAATTAGTAACAATTCACTTTTTTCGGGAATTTCCAAAGTTCCAATATACCCAATGGTCTTTTTTAGAATTTTGTCACACTTAAAAAGTTGGAACGGTTCTCAAAGAATCGCGCGGGCTCTCTTTCGACATTTTCTCCGAATCATACCAAACCAAGAAGCAACTCCTTCAAGGCTTGCTCAAATAAATCCAATATCAAACATTCAACCGCATACTCGAATACCTGGAAAGCTCCGACAAAATCGTAATCGATGGGCATAGAATAGTGTGGGTCTTCCCAGACAATCCGAAACTAAAAAAACTGTTGGAGACAAGCATCAAGCTTCGCTAGTCGAAGTCTAGCTGTAGCCAAACCTCTCCTTATACTCTTGTGATCAAAAAACTCCAACACGACCACAGAATTCTAGTCTTTTCAGCAACAATCGCTAGTAGCATATGATGAAGAATACTTGCAGTTCGTGTAACTTGCTACTGGCGCGCTTGTCCCGATTAGTTATCGGAGAGAGATTTAAGCTCGCAACCCAAAAGAGTCATGGGAATCCAGAGATTGTATGTTTATAAGAATCGATGCACGATGTAATGT
>Ga0315296_10002519_pt1 | contig 15607 bp, 10 predicted proteins | sample YL17G14_18_MG_FD_203921 | JGI IMG/M metagenome (GOLD analysis project Ga0315296, IMG submission 203921) | Sediment microbial communities from Yellowstone Lake, YNP, Wyoming, USA - YL17G14_18 | ecosystem: Environmental > Aquatic > Freshwater > Lake > Sediment | place: USA: Wyoming | collected... | reverse complement strand
GCTTCCTCGTGGCCGCGACCTCGGCCGCGGGCTGCTAGCCTCTTGGTCGGCCGGCCGGTCGAGGTATGGAGCACCGCGGAACTCCAAGGCTTCGATTCACCGTCTGGCGGACGCCGAGTGGCGCCGATCCAGCTGGGGCGCGTGTCCGGGCACGGATTCTACCATCTGGTGTGCGAGTGACGCCTCGCTGCGCGGGCCTGACGGATAGGCTGCCACGCCCCGGTCATCACCAGTCACCGAGGAAACCAGCCTGCGGGCTGTTGTTGAGGGCTGGGATGCCGCCGTGATGGTTGTCTACCTGAGCGCCATCCTGGGCATGTCGTGGCCGTTCGTGTCGGCCACGAACAGGTTCCCTAAACCCCGGAACCTTCTCAAGGAAATGGGGCAGGAAATCGGCCGTGACAACGAACGGTCCGTCGCCTCGGCGCGGGCCGCATACGCGTGGTATGCAGCTTTTTGCGCGCCGCGCGCCGGCAACCGCCGGAATCCCAGTGGCCGCAGGCAGCTCAGGAGTAGAATCGCGGCGATCGCGCGCGGGACAGGTCCGAAGAAGCGATATCCGGCGCGCCACGTGGATCGGCGAGAATCCCGCGACGACACCTGCCTGCACCGAGCAAGGTCTCTGAGGAGAACGACATGGCAATCGCGCTCGACGGCACGAACCTGACGATCGAGCACCTGGTCAGGATTGCGCGCTTTGGAGAGAAGGTCGCACTCGATCCGGCTGCCCTGAAGCGAATCGAGGTCTGCCGCGCCATGCTCGAAGAGAAGCTGGCAGCCCGGGAAATCATGTACGGCACGAACACGGGCATCGGCGAGTTCTCCGAGAAGGTCCTGAGCGACGAGCAGGTCAAGGCGTTCCAGCGGTACCTGGTCTACAACCACGCCGCCGGCATCGGCGAGCCATGTCCGATCGAGCACGTGCGGGGCGCGCTCGCGGGACGCATCAACGTCCACGCCCACGGCAATTCAGGGTGTCGGCCCGAGATCACGCTCGCCTTCGTGGAGATGCTCAACAGGGGCGTGACGCCGGTGGTCTGCCAGAAAGGATCGGTCGGCGCGAGCGGAGACCTGGCGCCGATGGCGCAGGCGGCGCTGCTGCTCATGGGAGAAGGCGAAGCTTTCTACAACGGGGAACGGCTGCCCGGCGCCGAGGCGATGCGGCGGGCCGGGATTCCGGTTCCTGGTCTTCATGCCCGGGACGGCCTTGCCGCCATCAACGGGTCAAACCTGCTGACGGCCATGTCCGCGCTCCACGTCTACGACATGGAACGCTGGCTCAAGCAGGCCGACATCGCGGCCGCCATGTCAATCGAAGCGCTGCTGGGGAACCTCAAGCCCTACCACAGCAAGCTCCACGAACTGCGGGGGTTCACGGGTGCGATCGCGTCGGCGCAGAACATCATGAGGGTCATCGCCGGCTCGGACCTGACGACCGGCAAGATGAAAACGAAGGTGCAGGACGCGTACTCGATGCGATCCACGCCGCAGGTGATCGGCGCGGCCCGCGACGCGATTGCTTACGCGCGCTCGCAGGTGGAGATCGAGCTGAACGGCGTGGGCGACAACCCAATCTGGGTGCCCGAGCTGAAGCTGACGCTGACCGGCGCGAATTTCCAGGGCTCGCCCGTGTGCCTGCCGATGGACATGGCGGGCGCCGCGATCACGATGGTCTCGGTGATCTCCGAGCGCCGGATGAACCGGCTGACGAACCCGGCGCTGTCGCAGGGATTGCCCGCCTTCCTGACGCCCGACCCCGGCTTCTACTCCGGCCTGATGCTCAGCCAGTACACGGCCGATCACCTGATCGTCGAACAGCGGATCCTGTCCGCGCCCGCCTCAATCCAGTCCATCCCCGCCGCGGCGGACCAGGAGGACTTCGTGTCGATGGGCATGAACACGGCGCTGAAGAACGGCCAGATCCTCGACAACGGGTATGGTGTCCTCGGCATCGAGTTCATGGCGGCCGCCCAGGCGCTGGACTTCCGCCAGTTCACCCCGGGCCAGGGGACCACGAGGGCGCGCGAGGTCATTCGGCGGCACGTCGCGCATCTCGACGTGGACCGGCCCCTCTTCGAGGACCACAACGCCATGAAGGCGCTCGTCAAGTCCGGAGAGATCCTCGAGGAAGTGGAGCGCCTCGTCGGCCCGTTTGCATGAGCCCAAAGCTCGGGGCTCACGTTAGAATGACTGGGTTCGAGAGCAGCCGGCCCCAGCCATGACCACCACTGCCGAATCGAACCAGTATCGGACACCCGCGCTGGCGTTCGCCGTGGTGGCCGTCGGGGCGCTCGTCTATCGGGCGGCCCTCAGCACGTATTTCTACAATGATGACTTCCAGTGGCTGCTCGCGGCAAAGTCCTTCAGCTGGTCCAACTGGCTGAACCCGGCGGCCCGCAACCACTTCTTCCGTCCGCTCCCCGAGCTGTACTTCGTTGCGGCGCGCCTGGTGTGGGACCACTCTGCGCCGTTGTTCCACCTGGCCAGCATCACCGTTCATCTGGTGAACGCGTGCCTCGTCTGGCGGGTCGCGACACTGCTCGGCCGGCGCCGGCTCTTCGGGTTTGCGGCACTCTGCTTCGTCGTACAGCCCGGTTGTGCCGACGCCGTCACGTGGGTTTGCTCAGTCTCGACGGTCCTGGCCGGGACGTTCTACCTGACGGCGGTCTGGTTCCACGCCCGTTTCGTCGAGACCCGGAAGCCAAGGTGGGCGGCGCTCGCCGTGGCATCCTTCGCCGGGTGCCTGGCCAGCCACGAAAGCTCGGTGATGCTCCTTCCGCTGCTCTATCTGGTCGAGTGCGTCCAGGCCGGCCGGCTGACATGGCCTTGGGAGCGGGAAGGCCCCACACGCCTCTTCACGAAGTACGTGCCGTACGTCATGCTGCTCAGCGCGTACATTGCAGTCGAGTACTTCGTGAACGCACGCAATTACGTCGTCACGGAAGGCCACTATGCGCCGGGGTTCCATGTCTTCAAGAACCTGCTCACCTACCTGATCGGGCTGCATCTCGGACTGCACTCGACGACAGGCCGCATCCTCGTGGTGGCGGCAATCGCGATGCTCCTCGCGTGGGGATCCGGCCGGGTGAGGTTCTACACGCTGTGGATCCTGCTCACCCTGATGCCAGCGTCGTTCTTCACCTGGGGCACTGCGGGACGTTACCAGTACCTGGCGGCGATCGGGCTGTCGCTGCTCCTGGCAGAAGCCGGAGTCTTCACGTACGACCGCCTCCGACCTCTGGTGCGGCAACGGCTGGCCGGCGTGGCCGCCATCGTATTGATGGGCCTCATCGTCGGGCGTTCAGGCGTCTTTGCTGAGAAAGCCGTGAGGACGTTCCAGCGAACCGCTGAGCCCTATCGGCGCTTCCTGGTCGAGTTCCAGCGGGAACACCCCTCACGGCCGTCAGGCCTGGTCGTCATCAACCGGCCCGTACCCGCCGATCTGTCACCGGTTTATCTGGAAGCCGCCCTCCAGCTCGCCTACGACGATCCCACCATCAGGCTGGCGTTTAGGCCGCCGGAGCGCTGACACGCAGGCGTTCAGATCCGCCGATAGCAAGGCGAAGGTCCCGCGTCACGTGCTGTTGAAACCACTCGCAGGGGTATAGAATTGATGCAAAAGTGTCGACAAACCGATTGAAGGTGGAGAACCAGCCCAAACCGGACAAGCGGACGCTCGAGCCCGACGGGCTCCCTGCCAGCCAGCCTTGGCGCGTCGTGGAGGCCATTGAGCCGGAAGAGGACGTGCTGTCCAGGCTCACCGCTGAGGACGAGGCTGGAGAGCCCGCCCCGCCCGAGTCGCCTCGGCGCAACCCCACGGCCGCGACGTTCCGCCGAGTCGTGCCGGCTGTTCTGGCGCTCGCGGCCGTTGCCGCAGCGGCGGGCCTGGTTTGGTACGTCTACGGGCCTGCGCGGAGCCCGGCAATCGTGAACGGGACCCTCTTCATCGAAACGCGCCCGGCTGGCGCGATCGTCACCATCGACGGGAAGGTGCAGGGCGCGGCGCCGCTAACCGTCTCCCTGCTGCCCGGTCGCCACGTCGTGGAGCTGGCGGGAACCACCAAGAGGGAACTCACCGTCACCATCGACCCGGGCGCACGCGTCTCCCAGTACATCGAGATGCCGGACGGCCAGCCGGCCGGACGCCTGCTTGTCGAGACGAGACCGCCGGGAGCGCAGGTCGCGATCGACGGCTCCGTGCGCGGGCTGACGCCGCTCGAGATCGAGGGGCTCAAACCCGGCCCTCACGTCGTGACGCTGAGGAACGGAAGCGCAACCGTGACGCAGACCGTGACCGTCCAGGCCGGCACGCCGGTGTCACTCGTCGTGCCGCTCGGCGCTGCCGAGGCCGCCAGATCCGGCTGGGTCATCGTGGCCTGCCCCGTGGTACTCGAGGTGTTCGAAGGCGAGCGCCTGCTGGGCACGAGCCGCTCGGGGCAAATCGCGCTGCTGGCCGGCCGGCACGACCTGCGCCTGGCCAACAAGGAGGTGGGATTCGAGACAACCCGCCTCGTGCAGGTGGTGTCCGGCAGGACCTTGGAGGTCGCGATCGACCTGCCGAACGGAGCGCTGTTTGTCAACGCCGTGCCGTGGGCCGAGGTATTCGTGGACGGCTCGAAGATCGGAGAGACGCCGATCGCGAATCATGCACTGCGGCTGGGACCTCATGAGATCGTGCTCCGCAACCCCCGCTTTGCCGAACAGCGCCGGACCGTGGTCGTCTCGCTCACGACTCCCGTGCGCATCGGCGTGGACCTGCGCAAATGAAAACGACCCTCGCCCCAATCTTGATGGTCGTCGGATTACTGCTGGTCGCAACACCCAAAGTCCGGGCGCAGGACATCACGGAGGCGAAGGACCTCTATGCGTCAGCGGCGTACGAGCAAGCCCTGGCGGTCCTCGAGAAGATCAGACAGGGGAACGTCGCGACGCCAGAGACACTGCTCGCCGTCGAGCAGTACCGGGCCTACTGCCTGCTCGCCCTCAACCGGAAGGCCGATGCCCAGCAGGCGATCGAAACCGTCTACACCATCGACCCGTTCTTCCAGCCGGCGGAGGACGAGGTCGCCCCTTGGGTTCGGTCGGCGTTCACCGACGTGCGGCGCACCGCCTTGCCCGCGGCGCTGCAGCGCCTGTACGCTCAGGCCAAGGACGCCTACGACCGCAAGGCCTACGGCGACGCCGCCACCCGGTTCAAGAAGGTGCTGGCCCTGCTGGATGATCCCGACATGCCGACGGACCGCGGCACGCTCGTGGACTACCGGCCCCTCGCGCAAGGGTTCCTTGATCTCTCCGTCGAGGCTGCGAAGATGGCGCCGGCGAAACCGGCCGCGGAGCCGCAGGTCCAGGCCCCCGTGCAGCCGCCAGCCGGGGCTGACGCCGCGAAGCCGCCCGCCGCCCGGATCTACGGACCCGCGGACACCGACGTGGTTCCGCCGGTCGCGGTTCGGCAGGACATCCCCCGCCTGCCAAGCTCGTACCTTCCAGCTGGTGGCGCCGAGGGCGTTGTCGAGGTGGTCATCAGCGAGACAGGCGCCGTCGAGTCGGCGGTCACGCGGCAGTCGGTGAACAGCTTCCTCGATGCGCAGCTCCTGCAGGCGACTCGAACCTGGCGGTACCAACCCGCGACGAAGGGCGGCCAGCCGGTCAAGTACCGCAGGCTGGTCAAGATCTCGTTCACCGCAAGAGAGCGGTTTCCCGCGCCTACTGTCCCCGCTCGGCGACGCGGACACCCTCGGTGATCCGGTCCGATGGATGGATCACAACGCGGTCGCCGGCTTTGAGCCCTTCGACGACCTCGGCCACCGTTCCGTTGCGCTGACCGATGGTGAGCGCGCGGAGGCGAGCCCGGCCATTCTCGACGACGAACGCGGCCCAGCCGGCCCCTTGGCGGAACAGGCTGCTCGTGGGAATCCTCAGGACATCCGGCCGTTCCCAGATGACCACGCGCGCCTCGACGCGATAGCCGTCTCCCAGCGCCCGCCAGGCGCTGTGGGGATCGTCGAACCCGATGACCACCCAGACGCGCTGTTCCTCGACGCCGAGCGCCGAGACCTTCAGAAAGGCCGATGGCTCGACGCGCGTGACGCGCCCGTTGAGCGGCGTCCCGCCTCCCCACTGCTCGATGAGCACGGGCATGCCGGCTGCGATGCGCACGGCGTCCGCCGACAGGAAGTCGGCAATCACCTCGAGGGCCGCCACGTCGCCCACCTCCACGAGCGGCTGGCCTTGCGGGACCACGGCCTCGCTTTCTTGGAACCGCTGGAGCACGAGACCGTCGATGGGCGAACGGAGCGTCAGCACCCCGTCGCGGCCCTGCGCCGCCGACCGGCCGCTGGCAGTGGGCTCGACGAGCGCGGCGCGTGCCGTGTCGAGATTGCGCTCGGCCGTCACCACCGCCGAGCCGGCAGCCTCGAGCGCCCGCGCCCTGGCTTTCGCCTCGGCCTCGGCGGACTCGAGCTCTTGCGCCGACATGATGCCCTGCTCGGCCAGGCTGCGGACTCGGCGGCGCTCGGCCTGCGCGAATTCGCTCGCTGCCCGCACCTGCTCGCGTTCCGCGCGTGCCCGGGCCAGCGTGGCCTGCGCCGCCCTGACGCGCGACTCGGCCTCGGCCCGGCTCCTGGCGTCCAGCAGAGCGGGCGCTGCGGGCAGGAACGTCGCCAGCACGGTCTCGCGCGCCCGTACCGGATCCCCGGGCTCGAGGCCGATGCGCAGCACGCGGCCGGGCAACGGGGCTGAGACGACGTAGCGCTCGCGGACGCGGGTGCGCCCCTCGTGGTCCAGGGTGACAGCAATCCGCCCGCGGTTGATCGTCACGGTGTCGGCCGGTACGGGCTTGGGAAGCATCGCGACGGTCAGCGCCGCGACCCCCACCACGCCAATGCCACCCCAGACAACCACCCGTCGCCTGCCTGTCCTTGTCATAGGCCACCCCTTGTTCCCGGGCGCTCGCATCCTGCTACTCCCGCGTCTTCAGGACTTCCACCAGGTCCAGGTGATCCAGCCTGTGCCGTACGACCATCGCCGACAGGGCCGTGGCCACGATGATGACGACAGCCGCCCCCGCGTAGGTCTTCGGCGCGATGACCAGGGGAATGCGGAACATCTCGGATTCCATCGCCTGCACCAACGCCGCAGCGAACCCGTAGCCCACGACCAGGCCGAGCGGCACGGCCACGAGCGACACCAGGACGAGCTCGCCGAGCAGGATGTAGGAGATCTCGGCGCGCGTGAAGCCAATCACCCGCAGCGTGGCCAGCTCGCGACTCCGCTCCGAGAGCGAGATGCGGGCGGTGTTGTAGACGACGCCGAAGGCGATGACCGCCGCGAAGATGACGTACACGGCCTGCAGCTTGGCCACCAGGTCCGCGAGCGTGCCCTGGAAACTCTCGATGGCGGCCCGCTTGAGCAGGACGCCGCCGATCCGCGGCGTGGTCTTGAGCTGGCGGTAGAGCGAGTCAATCTGGTGGCCATCCACCTGCAGGTAGGCGCCGGACAGGGTCTCCCCCTCGCCCATCAGGCGGTGGAGGGCGCCGAGGTCCATGTACGCGTTGGTGCCCATGTACTCGTCGACGAGATCGCCGATCCGCACGACGCGAACCGGCCTCGGGCCCTCAAGGACCTCGACCGTCACCGGATCGCCGCACGCCGCACCCAACAGCTCGGCCAGCTTCGTGGACAGCACCAGGCCCTCTGGCGGCGGGTCCACCGCGCGCCGCGACGCGTCGACGACGCGGTTCAGACGCGCGCCGCTCATCACGCCCAGGATAGCCGTGTGGCGCGATCGGTGGCCCACGCGGAGCCGGGCTGGCACGGCACGAAACGGCTCGACATCGATCACCCCCGAGAGACGCCTGAATTCGTCGATCGCTCCCGAGGACACCGGTTCAACGGTCGCGACCATCAGGTCGTACCGCTGCGCGAGATTGAACTGGATGTCCATCATGACGTCAACGGCATCGAGCGAGAAGTTGCCGACCACGAGGAGCGAGCCCGCGAGGGCGATGCCGACGATCGACAGCAGCGCGCGGCCCGGATGGCGCTGCAGGGTGCGGAAGATGATGCGGGCGGGCTGGGACAGCAAGCGCTTGAGGCCAGCCCGCTCGACCCACGTCTCCGTGAACCGCGCGGGCGCCTCCGGGCGCATCGCCTCCGCCGGCGGAAGCGACACGGCGCGCCGCACCGCGCCCGCCGCCCCCAGCACCGCCGCCCCCAGGCCAATCGCCACGGCCTCGACGACGACCAGCGGGTCGAGGCGGTACATCAGGATCGGGAAATGGAAGAAGACGGTGTACATCCGCGTCATGGCCCATCCCAGCCAGGCCCCCGACGCGACGCCGATGACGGCGCCTGCACATGCGACGACAACGCTCCACTTGATGTAGTGCGCAGCGACAGCCGCGTTGCTGTAGCCCAACGCCTTGAGAGCGGCGATCTGGGCCCGCTGGACCAGCACGATGCGCGACAGGACCACGTTGAGCAAGAAGGCCGCGACGCCCAGGAAGATCGTCGGAACCAACGCACCGGACGTCCGCAACTGGATCAGCTCGTTGTTCAGGTACCAGTGGGACGGCTGCAGCGACCGCGGGATGGCGCCGAGGCCGCCGTAGTCGGGCTCGAGCAGTCGGTCCACGCGCGCGATCACCTCCGGCTCGGACGCGCCCCGCATGAGCTTCAGCACGACGTTGTTGAACGCGCCGTCCATGTCGAACGCCGAGGCGAGCGCCCGGCGCTCCATCCAGAACACGCCAAAGCGCTGTTCGTCAGGGAGCAGCTCGCCTGGCCGGATCGGGTAGATGAACTCGGGCGAGAGCGCCAGGCCCACGATGCGCAGCTCGCGGCGGCGGCCGTTGATGATCGCCCCGACGGAGTCACCCGGCTGGAGGCCGTGCGCCGCCGCGAACGTCTCGGTCGCGATCACCTCGTCGGGCCGGCCCGGATCGATGTAGCGACCCTTGCGCAGGAAGATGTCACACAGCACCGCCCGCCGCTCGGCGGGAATCGAGATCAGCCGCCCGATGGCCGGCTCGGCGAGCCCCCTGACGTCAAGCGTGACGTCCACGACCACGCGCGGCTCGACCTGGGCCACCCCGGGCGTTGCGGCAATGTCGGCGGCTCGGGCAAGGGGGGCCCGCTTGAGCGCGGCGAACACGTCGCCGAACCGGTAGCGCTCGTAGTAGGTCCGGAGCGTGAGATCGAGCGAGTTGAAGGTCGAGAACATCGTCACGAAGACAGCGATGCCGGCGCCGATCACGAGCGCAATGGCCAGCGCCTGGCCCCGCGCCGTCCAGAGGTCGCGAAAGAGTTTCCGGTCGAGCGCCGCCAGCCCCTTCCGCCTGAACGTCCGGTTCGCGACGGTCCTGCTCACCACTCGATCTCCCACGGCGCGACCCGAATCGGGTTGCGCCTGTCGGACGCGATGCGCCCGTCGGCCAAGCTCACGACGCGATGGGCCATCCCGGCAATCGCCGCGTTGTGCGTGATGACCACCACGGTCGTCCCCAGCTCCCGGTTGACCCGATCGAGCCCTTCGAGCACCAGGACGCCGGTCGAGATGTCGAGCGCCCCCGTCGGCTCGTCGCACAGGAGCACGTCGGGGCGCTTCGCAATCGCCCGCGCGATGGCCACCCGCTGCTGCTCGCCCCCGGACAATTGCGCGGGAAAGTGGTCGAGGCGATCTCTGAGCCCCATCAGCACCAGCGCCTCGTCAGGCGGCAGCGGATCGTCGGACACCTCAGTGACCAGCTCGACGTTCTCGCGCGCGGTGAGGCTCGGAATAAGGTTGTAAAACTGGAAGACGAACCCCACGTTGCGGCGGCGGAACGCCGTCAGCGCCCGCTCGTCGGCCACGGTCATGTCACGCCCGCGATAGAACACCTGGCCGCCGGTCGGCACGTCGAGGCCGCCGATGATGTTGAGCAGCGTCGACTTGCCGCTGCCCGAGTGGCCAAGCAGCACGAGCAGCTGGCCCTCGTCGATGTCGAGCGTCACGCCGCGCAGGGCGTGCACCTGCACCTCACCCATCGTGTAGACCTTGGTGAGGTCCCGGACCTCGAACACCGGCCGCCCGTTCGCGTCGCGGCCAGCGGCATCGTGCGCGTTCATGACCCGTACTCCCTGCCCCCTGCCGGAGACGGCTCCGCAATCCGGCGCCACAGGGCGAAGATGCCGAGACTGAGGCGCTCGCGATCGCCCGGCGCGAGCTCGTCCCAGTGGCCGAACAGCCAGCGGTCGCCCGCCTGCCCTGCCGATCGCTACGGCTTGACGGGCAGCACGTGAATGGCCTTCACCACCAACAGCACCTCGTCGCCGACCTTGAGATCGAGGTCGGCCACCGACTCTGCCGTGATGACCGAGGCCATCTGCGCCGGCATGGTCACGTCGCATTTCACGAGCGCCATGACGCTGCCGGTCTTGACGGATGTGACCTTGGCTCGAATCTGGTTGCGCGCTCCGTATTTCATGTAGCCGGTACCTCCGTTTGGCAGTCGAGCCTCACGCGGGAACACGGTCTCTGGCTGCTGCACCGATGCGGCTCGAGCGGACCCCTTGCAGGGGAATCAGAAGTCGCGCTGGAAACCCACCACCACTTGCACGGCCCGCCCACCGCGCCAGGGCACGCCGATTGGCGCCGCCACGTCCACCTTGATCACCGACGTCGGCGCGCTCCTGAGGCGCACGAGGCGGAGCCCGACGCCCACATCGGCGTGCACGATCCGGCCGGCCCGAAGCGGCCCGCCGCCTCCGATCGCACCGACTTCTGCGAAGGCGACGATACCCGGCCGGACGAGACCGGCGAGGCGCCAGGCGAAGTACTTGCGCTCCTCGACGATGACGAGCAGGCTGCGCGTCCCCGCGAACTGGTTCTCCCTGAACCCTCGCAGCCCGGGTGTGCCGCCAAGGTAATCCAGCACGCCGCGGTCCGGATTCACCCACGCATGCCCTTCGGCGAACACGGCGGTGAGGTGTACCTTGGAATGTGGAAACCACGCGCGCACCGTTCCGCTGACGTCGCCCCTGGCCGGCAGCCTGCCGCCGCTCTCGGCGCCCACACGGCCGGCTACGGTCGTGAGGCCCCCACCGGGAAGGCGCCAGCCGCGCTCGAGCGACAGGCCCGCCACCAGGCGGCTGTCCGTTCCAAGCCCGGTGCGCGGGCTGGACACAAACACCTCGACGTTCGCGTTCAGGCCGAGATTGAAGTCGCTGTCTCGATCAGGCGCGATCAGGTCACGCCTGGTCTCGTACCGGTGCTGGAGAAACTGCAACCCGACGTACGGACCGCCCCGCCGGTAGGAGGCCGGCATGTCCTGCTCCTCGCCTGGCCGAGACCACGGGGTCGACGTGTACTCTCGGGCCACGTAGCGATAGCCGCCTCCAATCCGCCACGCCGAGCCGCGGCGGACCGCGCCGATCCGCCCGGACCACCCGATGGCCCCGTCGGCGGTGCTCAGGTTGTACTCGTGGAGGACGCGGCCGTCTTCGTAGGTGCGATAGCGCTCGCGTGCCGTGCGCCAGCCGACGCCGTGCCCCGACGGCGAGGCCAGCGAGTAGAACGGCCGACTGAGTGAGAACTCCCTGACACTGCCGTCGCTGCGTGACGCGAACACCAGAGCGATCCGTTCGCGCGAACCCAACAGCCTGGCATCGGTGAACGACGCGGCGCGTTCGCGCCGCTCGAACCCAACCGCGTAGCGCATCGCCAATCCCATGCCGAGGCCCGCAACGTTGTTCTCGCGCAGGCGGACGTCATAGGAGTCGAACCCGCCTTCGCGCCTGAACGATGTGCCCGTGGCCAGGCTCCACGCGTCGTGCACCCGCACCAACACCCGGACGATACCGTTCTCCGGCGGCAGCGCCCGGACCTCCACCCGGCGAAAGAGGCCGAGCGCGCGCAAGTTCCGTTCGGTCTGGCTGAGCGCTTCGGGATCGAGGCGATCGCCGGTCTTGAACAGAAGTTCGCGCCGGACAACGGGGACGCGCGTGCGGAGATGGAGGAGGTTGGCGGCGCGGGCCAGAGGATTCGACTCGCTGCGAACCGAGGTGTCGAAGATGTCGAGTACCTCGATGGAGATGGCCCCGATGCGGGGGTCCGCAGACCCGGCGATCTCGGCGGGAACGAGGCCCTGCTGCGCGCCAGGCGCGTCGCCAGGAAGGACGCGAGGGCCGCCGATCGCCAGCGACGCGGTCAGCGTCATCGCCAGCGCACCCGCGCCAGCCGCGCAGGTGCGGACACCATGATTCGTCATCCCGCGCAGATTATCCGGCACCCGGCACGTCAAGTCCAGCGCGCCTGTCCGCCGCGCGGTTCAGCGCCGGACGAGCCGCAAGTGGCGCACGCGTCCTGCGAAGATCTCGAGGCCGTCGACGCGGCCCGCCCGATCCCGTGTGAACCGGATGACCCGCCCCCCGCCGAAATCGAAGGCGTCCGCGTAGACGGGCTGCACCGCGACGGCCGGCTCCGGCCTGTGCCTCACCACCATGCGTTCGTTGTCCATCTGCACGAGATACGTGACGTCGAGCTCGTCGCTGTAGTAGGTGCCCGCGAACTCGGCCAGCTGGACCGGCGTCGGCGTGAACGGAGTCACCGCCACGAACTCAACCGGCCGGTCGCCAGAAGTCGCCTGGCGCACCCGGATCTGGCCCTGATCACCGGTCGACGCGAACGTGTACTCCGTCTGGCCCGTGGCGTCCCGGCACCGATCCGGCGCGATCGGCACGAGCTCGCTGCCATCGGCCCGCAGCCGGTCCTTGTCGAACGCGATCCGCAGGATGCCGCCGGTGTCCGGGTTGCGGTACACGCCCGCTCGAGCCTTCACGATGTCTGGCGACAGGCGGATCGCGGGCGGAAGCGCCCGGTCCCTGAACTGATCGGCCATCACGATGTCCGCAACCTGGTGCGCGAGCGCCTCGGCATTGATGCTGCCGAGATTGCAGAGCAGCGAGATCGAGATGCGCTGGCCGGGAAACCGGGCCAGGAACCCCTGATAGCCTGCCGTCGATCCGCCGTGGCTGATCTCACGCAGGCCCCGGTACTCCGACAAGATGAGTCCCTCCGCATACTCGTTGACGAAGCCGTCGTTCAGGCGGCCGCGCGTCTCGAGCTGCTCCACCATGGGCCGCCCGCCGACACGCGGGGTGTCGAGGTTGTTGTTCCAGACGAGCAAATCCCCCACTGTGGTCAGCAGGCCCCCGTTGCCGTAGACGTTCGTGAACGGCATCGCGGTGTGGAGCTTCCCGTCGCGGTCCGTCGAGTACGCGGTCGCGCGCCCCCGGACGATGGCGGTGTGGTCGGTTCGCCATTGGGTGTGCGTCATCCCCAGCGGCTTGAACAGGCGGGCGTCCGAGAACTCCGCGAGTGACTGCCCCGTCACCCGCCTGACGATCACGCCGAGCAGCGTGTAGCCGGTGTTGTTGTAGAGGAACTCGTCTCCAGGCGCGAAGTTCAGCCGCTTCTGGCGGCTGACAAGGTCGAGGATCTCCTCCGTGGTGTGGACCGCGCTTCCGGGCGGCCGGCCGGCCAGGGTCAGCAGCGGCCACTGGCAGCGAAGCCCGTTGATGTGGTTCAGGAAGTGACGAATCGTGATGGGCGTGCCGACATCAGGCACTTCGGGCAGGAACTTCCTCACCGGGTCGTCGAGCGAGAGCTTGCCGTCCTGCACGAGCAGCGCAATCGAGGCCGCCGTGAACTGCTTCGACACCGACCCGGCTTCAAAGATGGTATCAACCGTGATCGGCGCGCCGTACTCGAGGTTGGCCATGCCGTACGCCCGCGTGACGATCGGCCTGCCGCCCATGCCCACGCACACGGCGCAGCCGGGCGTGTCGCTCCGGTCCCATTTCTCGAAGACCCTGTCGATGCGCGCCGCGAGCTCGGTGCGCGACAGCGACGTCCCCTGGCCGGCGAGCGGCTGTCCGCCAGAGACGCCTGCCAGGGCCACGACACTCAGCAGTAGCCATGCACGGTTTCTCACACGGCACCTCGTCTTGCGGTAGACCTTCCACCCGACGCTTGCGTGACGCCGGACCATCATACCCGCGCTGGAGCGCCGCCGCACCAGAGGTCGTGCGCCACGCGCGAAGCCGGACAGGAACTGCCCGCCGCCAACGCGCCCACGATCACCAGCGAGATGGTAAGATCGCTCACCAGCCATGAGCCACGACGCCATCGCCGTCATCGACTTCGGCGGGCAGTACGCGCATCTCATCGCCACCAAGATCCGCCGTCTTCATGTCCTCGCCGAGATCCGCCAGCCCGAAGATCCGATTGAGGCGTTTGCCGGCTACAAAGGCCTCGTGCTCTCCGGCAGTCCCAGCCTGTCGGCGTTCGGCGAGGATTCGCTCTACACAAAGGAGATCTACGATCTCGAGGTGCCGATCCTCGGGCTCTGCTTCGGTCACCAGGAGATCGCCAAGCACTACGGCGGCCGAGTGATCCACAGCGGGCGCGAGTGGGGCCGCGCCGACATGCGCCTCGTCCGCAGCCACGCGCTCTTCGAGGGGCTCGGGCCGGTCGAGCAGGTCTGGATGAGCCATTTCGACTCGGTCGTCGAGGTCGGACCCGGCTTCGAGGAACTGGGGTACACGATGCTCGGTGCGTCGGGACAGCGGCACCGCTACGCAGCGATCGGGTCCGACCAGCACCGGCGGTACGGCTTCCAGTACCATCCCGAGGTTGACGACACGATCCACGGCAGCGAGATGCTCGCGAACTTCGTGTTCGGCATCTGCCACTGCACGCCGTCATGGACGATGGAGCGGTACGTCGAGGACCAGGTCGAGAGGGTCCGGCAGCAGGTGGGCGACCGGTCGGTGTTCCTGCTCGCCTCGGGCGGCGTCGATTCGACGGTGGCCGCAAGGCTGTTCGGCCTGGCCATCGGACCGGATCGGCTGCACCTGCTGCACGTCGACAACGGCTTGATGCGCAAGGGCGAAAGCCAAGCCGTGCTCGATACGCTGGCCAGGCTCGGGCTGGATCGGAATCTCCACTTCGTCGATGCCAGCGATGCGTTTGTGGAGGCCCTCGCGGGCGTGGTCGAGCCCGAGCGGAAACGGCAGATCATCGGCGACACGTTCATCGCGGTGTTCGAGCGCGAGGCGAGGCGGCTCAGCCTCGAAGGGCACTTGCTGGGCCAGGGCACGATCTACCCGGATACGATCGAAACCGGCGGCACGAAGCGGGCGGACACGATCAAGACCCACCACAACCGCGTCCCGATTGTCGAGGAGATGATCGCACAGGGACGGGTTGTTGAACCACTCGCCGAGCTCTACAAAGTCGAGGTCCGTGAGCTGGGCGAGAAGCTGGGCATCCCCCGCGAGGTGGTCTGGCGGCAGCCGTTCCCCGGCCCCGGCCTGGGCGTGCGGCTGCTGTGCTCGACGGGACGCGAAGACCGCGACGGGCTCGGCGAGATTGCGCCGCGCGTTGAGGAGATCGGCGGCCACTACGGTCTCCGAGCGTTGGTCCTCCCCATTCGCTCGGTGGGCGTCAAGGCAGATTTGCGGTCGTATGAACATCCGGTGCTGGTCTCGGGCGACCCAGGCTGGGAGCCGTTGCTCGAGGCGGCCGGAACCGTGTTCAAGCAGGTCCCCGGCGTCAACCGCTGCCTCT
>Ga0315296_10002518_pt1 | contig 15611 bp, 10 predicted proteins | sample YL17G14_18_MG_FD_203921 | JGI IMG/M metagenome (GOLD analysis project Ga0315296, IMG submission 203921) | Sediment microbial communities from Yellowstone Lake, YNP, Wyoming, USA - YL17G14_18 | ecosystem: Environmental > Aquatic > Freshwater > Lake > Sediment | place: USA: Wyoming | collected... | reverse complement strand
CCGCTACTGGGGTAAGACAGCTATATTCAGTAATAAGAATACCTGAAAAAGAGAAGATGATACAAAAAAGAACTGCAGATGCCAATACGGTACGTACAAATTTTGGCAAAGGAAAGATATACAGATGTACTTTAATATCAAAGATTATAAGTCTTATTGTAAATAAGATATCCTCACTCGATGCCGATGGTGTTGGTATTGAAATGGAGGCAGGGAAGCCCGGTTGGTGTGATGCGCTAAATGGGCTTCCCGGAATACTTGGCTCATCTATTAATGAAAGCACAGAAATAAAGAGACTGGCGCTGATTCTGTTGAATATTTTAAATTCTTGCGAAATAGATATGAAGAGCAGGATAAAAATACCTGAAGAAGTATATTCTTTTTTTAGACGGATATATAACCTGCTTGGTAATAATGTTGGAGAATATGAATACTGGGATCTCAGCCATAAAGCCAGAGAAGAATATCGTTATAATACAAAGTTTGGTATTTCAGGCAACGAAGAAGAAATTGACATTGGGACTCTAGTAGCGTTTCTAGATGCTGCTATTGCTAAGATTGATTATGGCTTAGATAAAGCATATAACAAGGAAAGTGGAATATATTATACCTATTTTATTAACGAGGCAGCAGATTATAAAGTAATTACAGAGGATAGTGGTAACTCAGTAAGAGATAGAAATGGGCATCCTTATGTAAAAATATTAAAGTTTAAACAACGACCTCTCCCTTATTTCCTGGAGGGGCCTGTTCATGTACTTAGAGTGGAAAAAGATATAGAGAAGGCGAGAAAGCTCTACTACTCTGTAAAAAATAGCGGTCTCTATGATAGTAAACTTGGAATGTATGTAGTAAATGACTACATAATGGATGAAACTAAAGAGATTGGAAGACAAAATATATTTCCTAGAGGCTGGCTTGAAAATGAGTCAGTTTTTTTACACATGGAATATAAGTATTTACTGGGAGTCTTAAGATGCAAGCTGTATGATGAGTTTTTTAGTGATTTTAAAAAAGCTCTTGTCCCTTTTTTACAACCCTCAGTTTACGGCAGAAGCATACTGGAGAATTCTACATTCATTGTCAGTACTGCACACATAGATAAGAAAATTCATGGCAGAGGATATGTATCAAGGTTATCGGGATCTTCAGCAGAGTTTCTTAGTATATGGCTCTTGATGACAGTGGGGAATAGACCATTCTACCTTGATAATGATGGCAAGTTATGTTTGGAGTTTAAACCCATCCTTCCTGGCTGGCTTTTTACAGATAAACCTAAAGATATAGATATCTACAGAGAAATGAAAAAGGAGACACTTCATTTACCTACTAATAGTTTTGCATTTAATTTTCTTGGTAGGATACTTACGGTTTATCATAATGAAAATAGAAAGGATACTTTTGGTAAATTATCGGCAATTATAAATCAAATTGTTTTGTATAAATCGGGGAAGGAATTTGCTGTAATTAAAAGCTTTGTAATACCTGAGCTATATTCAAAACATATACGTGATGGAGTTATAGATAGAATTGATATATTTTTGAAATAATATCTAGCTTAGTAATTAAAAATTCAAACTTTTTAAGGATTTGAAATTGCGGGGTTGTTGAATATTTAGTTACCCTACGGTGTTTTGTAAAAGGTAATTAAAAAAAGAGAACAATTGATTATAATTTTTAAAAAAACAATAGATTAAAATAGGAAAGGCATAAGGAAAAGTATGAATAACCAGGTAATTACTTATGATAATAAGGGTTTTATAATAAACGGAAAAAGGGAATTTTTAATAGGAGGCGAATTTCATTATTTTAGAGTACCTCATGAACTCTGGGAAGACAGGCTCCAGAAAATGAAAAGAATTGGTGCAAACCTTATTTCTGTATATGTACCATGGAATATACATGAACCGGAAGAAGGGAAAGAAAGATGGTCAGGAGATTACAATCTAGAAAAGTTCCTTGGGTTATGTGAGAAATATGATTTATATATATTTATAAAGCCAGGGCCATATATTTGCGCTGAAATCGATTTTGGCGGGCATCCTGACTGGCTGATAGCAAAAGTTGCAAACAAGGAAATTAGACTAAGAACGCTTGATGCGGGATATCTAAAGTTATGCCGGAGATGGTATAAAAAAGTTAGCAGAATAATAAATCCTCATTTAGTAGTTAATGGCGGGAAGATTATTGCAGTTCAGATTGAGAATGAATACGATCACCTTATAGATTATGGAGAGGAAGCTATAACCAAACAGGATGCAATAGATTATTTTCTATATTTAAAAAAAATTATGGAAGAGTGTGGGATAAATATACCTAAATTTGCTAATGAAGCAGCATTCTTAAGAGGTAAAGACATAATTGATACACGAACATACTATCCGAATATTCCGGGATTATGGATGTGGGAATTTGACCTTTTTGATGACAAAATAATTGGTTCGAAGAAAGAACAACCGGATTGTCCAATTATGATTCTTGAATTACAGGCAGGCTGGTTTGCACAGATAGGTGCACCTATATATGAGCCGCAGATTGAAGTGATAGAAGGTGTATCAAAAAGTGTCCTTATTCAAGGAGCATCGGTAATGAATTATTACATGATGGTTGGTGGAACCACATTTCCATTTATGGGAGCGAGAGGAGATATTTATTTTCTTGGAGGTTTGGGTAATATTACTAGTTATGATTTTGGTTCTTCTCCGATAAGAGAGGGTGGAAAAATTGATAAAAATAAGTTTTACTGGATTAAAGGATTTATTAGATTTACAAAGGAATTCGCAGATGTGGTGCTGGAAAGTGATAAAAAATCCTATGTAAAGGTTATATCCGGTGGTGAAGATATTGTATTATTAAAAGAAAAGGAGGCAGTGCTTGATGTAACTTTAGAAAATAGCAATGAGAATTTTGCCGTATATGAAGAGGGGGGTAGCAGAGGAAGATTTTTATTTATAAGGAATCTTGAAGATGATAATAAAACAGTTACTTTAAATATTTCCAAAGATCTTATGGAGAGAGAATATACATTTAAAACCACTGTCAGGACTAAAGAAACAAAACTTATACCTATTACCTTTAAAGTTCCCGGTACAGGAATAGTTATCAATTATTCCACATCTGAAGTATTGCTTTCCAAGAAATATGAAAAAAGGGTGGTATTTGTCATGTATGGTAAAAGCGGGACAGAAGGGGAAATGTGTATAAATAAAAATCCCGGGAAGATTACTGTTATAAGTGGTAATATCCGGGTAAGAAAGAAAGGAGTTAATAGTCTGGTAAGATATAATCACTCGGATTTAAATATTTTAAAAATTGAAAATATGTATTTATTAATAATTGAGCAAGAGATGATGGGAAGAGTTGAGGAATTATCTACCGGGCTTTTATTTCATAATACATATTACATTCAGGAAATTAATGAAAAGCCAGATAAAATAAAACTGGATATCCAGGTTAGAGAAAATAATAACAATGTAATAAAAATTTTCAATATGGCAGAGAATAAAAAAATAAATGCAATTTATCTAAATGGAGATGAGATTCAGTTTACGTTTGATAAAAAATTAAATATGTATACCACAAATTTTAATTTAAAGTCGTTTGTTAATAAGCCTTGGGTACAGTGGACATCGGATTGGAAGTATATAGCTGATTCAGCTGAGATTGGTGATGGGTGTGATTGTTCTAGCTGGCTGAGGTTAGATAAACCCATATCGCTTGAAGAAGCAGGTCTCATTGAACATGGTTATTACTGGTATAGAGCACAGTTCAATCTTGAAGATATTCCTAGTGTGTTATTAATGAATTACGAGCATAATGATACTGACAGGATGTTTATTTACATTAATGGAGTTTTAATTTATAAAAGCTACAATAAGAAAATTAAACATAAAAATATAACCGATGTAGTCAGACCAGGAAAGAATACAGTAGCAATTCTTTATGCTAATGAGTTTCACAATAAATCACATCCCCATGAAGGAGATATTGTAAAATTCAGTGGAATAATAAATCCAATAGAAATATACGGTAAATATGCTGATGATAAAGAACTGAAGATTTCACTTACATCATTTTATGTTAAAAAAGGATTATCCGGAATAAACAAGGGTTATCATACACTGGAGTATAATGATGATTTATGGAATTCTATTCCTGATGTTAAAAAATTTATAGTGGAACGTCAGTTAGGACATATTATATGGTTCAGGAGGAAGTTTAGATATAACTACGGCAAACTTTTTATTGCACCGCTTATGCTTAGAGTAAAAGAGGCCGATCAGAAACTAACTATATATGTAAATGGTAATGCTATAGGAAGGTATGATTCACTGGGACCCCAGAAGAAATTTTATATACCGGAATCGTTTCTAAATTCGGATAAGGATAACGTTTTATCTGTAATACTTGAATGTCCTGGTTTTTATGATGAGCTTCAAAGTGGATATAAAAGAGGTTATATGTATAATCTGGTATTAGAGCCCGATTATATAGCAAAGAAAGTTTGCATGAAAATATTGTTGAAATAATTATAGTCTGGTTTATTTAATTCAAATATTTTTATATCTACTGTAGCATTAAAAAGAAAAAGGGTAATAGTTAAGAAGATTGATATAGGATACAAAAAAATCTGTGATTGTAAATTGAATCAAGTCAATTATTTAACTGCTAAAGAATGAAATAACTCAATTCCTTAAAAGGTGCTGTCTATCATAAGTTTAAAAATCTTTCAAAATCATTTAAATTTTTATTTTTTATAACACCCTGGAAACTGAATAAAAATATTTTAAAAGATACCAGTGAGAATTTAAATTAAAGTATAAGATTTGTAATAATAGTTGTATTGATTGAACAAACTGGTTTAGTTCCACAAGCGGTGACTTTTACTGGTGGTTCTTCAAAAGGTTTTCTATGGCCTCAAATTATAGCAGATGTGCTGGGGACACAGATCAATATCCCTGTTGTTAAAGAGTCGACCTCATTAGGTGCAGCTGTTTGTGTCCTAATGGCAATTGGTGAGTGTAGCAGTTGGAACGAAGCTGTTGAGCGGGTAGTCCGGTGGGATCGCAGTATTGAACCTGATTTAAAGAACCACGAGTTCTATAACGAAGCATATCAGCATTAGCGGAAAGTTTATGAATATATGCTGCCAATGGCGGATGATAACATCATGCCATCATTATGGCGGGGACTAGGTGTATAGAAAGGATAAATTCAATAATGCTTGAGGATTTAAAACGAGAAGTCTGGGAATGCAATTTGATGCTTCCTAAATATAACCTAGCCGTTATGACTAGTGGTAATGTAAGCGGGCGGGACCAGGATAGTGGACTGGTAGTAATAAAACCCAGCGGCTATAATTATGAAAAACTTTTACCAGAAGATATGGTAGTGGTCAATCTTGACGGTAAAGTTATTGAAGGTAATTTAAGACCTTCATTGGATACAAATACTCATCTGTATATTTACCGCCAGCGAGATGATATCAATGGTATAGTGCATACCCATTCAATATATGCTTCATCATTTGCGGTTGCTGGTGAACCGATTCCAGCATGCCTGACATCTAGCGGAATGCTGGGTGGAGGAATCCCCGTAGGCGGCTATGTTACTATTGGCGGAGAAGAGATAGGAGCTGAGATTGTTAGCAAAATTGGCATGAAACTAGCAATTATTATGAAGAATCATGGTGTTTTTACAATAGATAACGATGCAAGGCATGCAACAAAACTTGCAGTAGTAGTTGAAAATATTGCCAAGATAGCTCACCTGGCGATAACACGCAGCAAAATAACCCACATGTCGGATAAGCAAATTAAGACAATGATCGGTCTTTACCAGAATAAATATGGTCAGCGATAATAAAACATAATATGTAGGGTTATCATAAGCTTTTAAAACAAGAAACTAAAGTAAATGTTAGAAGGCATTGCAAAATGGTTAAATGATGGAGTTGAACATCCTTGCAGTTTTTCCAATGCTTATACCAATTTTGAAACTTGGCAGGCTATGTATCACAGCTACCTTGAGGGTGGCCAAATAACCCTACCATTGGAGAAGCCAATGGATGAAATAGCTGAGTTAAGAAACAGAATTCCTGACAAGAAACTAATTGTTGCCTTTGATGAAAGTAATGGTAACAGATTTTTAAAAAGGACATTTGACATCGGTGGGGAAAAGTATACCGGATTTAAATTTGGTTCAGTTATTTACCCGTTTAAAATGTTTCCTGTTCTTATGATTTTTGATGAGAAAAGTACGGAATTTGAAGCAAATATTAGGGTACTCTTTGATGGAAGTGCCCATCATTATTTAAAAACCGATGTGGTCAAACTAATCATAATTTATATAGTTAAAAAGCTTTGCAGCAAATAAAAATATTTTTGTTTTTAATGACAGATTCTACTATTCTTACTGTAATGTGATATGTTTCTTTCTTATCATAATAGGTAACATTTTCTCTAGACTGTTTAGAGATGATAATACAACTAAACGACAACGAGGGTTTTGAAGAAATTGACAATTTCTTTATATTCATTTAATGTTCACATTGTTTGTTTAGTAAACAAAGTTAATTATTGATTAAATGCACAAATTAGAAGTAATAAAAAGTAAAGGTTTTTTAGAAGATGAATGTTATTCCTGGAAATAGGGAACTTATTTTAAAAATAAATACCGTCAATATATTGAATCTTATTAAGAATTATGGACCGGTTTCTAGAACAACTATTGCTCAAAAGGTCAACTTAAGCCTTGCTACTGTTTGTAAAATAACGAATTACCTTATTGAAGCGGATCTTGTATGTGAGATTGGGGAGGGAGAATCCAGTGGAGGAAGAAAACCTGTATTATTTAAAATAAATTATAATGGCTATTATGTTGTTGGTATCAAGCTATCTGAAAAACTTATTTCTGTCGCTCTGACTAACTTAGGAGCAGACATTTTATATAAAAAGGAGCTATATTTTGATTCCAAGAATAGCATAGAATCTTTGGTTGAAAAGTTGGCTGAGTCCTATGAAATAATTGTAGCTGACTCTGGGTTAAAAAAAGAAAAAATTTTAGGGCTTGGTTTAGGTATACCAGGGCATGTGGATAAAATGTCTGGTGTATGCAGATACTCTGGGGTTTTGGGGTGGAAAGATATACCACTAGGAAAAATTCTGGAAGAGACGTTAGGAATCTGTGTGATTATTAATAACGATGTTAATACCTTAACTGTTGCTGAGAAATGGTTTGGTGCTGGTAGTAGTGTAGCTGACTTCGTAGTTGTAACGGTAGGAAGTGGAATAGGTTGCGGAGTAGTAACGAATGGAAATCTTTATTATGGTTACTCGGGTGCTGCTGGTGAATTTGGACATATCAAGGTAACAGGAGATGGTCCTATTTGTGAATGTGGTAAAAGAGGCTGCCTGGAAGCTCTTGCAGCTGAACCTGCCATAGTTCGTAGAGTAACAGAAGCCATAGCTTTAGGTGAGATGAGTGATCTAAAGAGAATATTATGCCGGGACAAAGAAATAACTATTAGGGATATAATACAAGCGGCAAAAGCAGGAGATAATCTTGCTAAGCGAATTTACCACAGCGCAGGAACTTATTTAGGAATAGGTATAGCTAATCTTGTTAACATAATTAACCCGCAGAGAGTAATTGTTAGTGGAGAAGGTTTGAGGGCAGGGGAGTTACTTACTGATCCTATGATCGCAGCATTCCGAGAAAATTGTTTTCCTTCTATTACGAATGTTACCGAATTAATAATTGAACCTTTGGGAGATGATGCATGGGCAAGAGGAGCAGCTAGCTTAGTAATAGAAGAGATATTTAAAGCACCAAAATTTGTTTATATGAATGGAAAGCTAAAAGTAATATTACAAAGTAATTGACACAATTTATTTTTTTTGTTAACCTTTCTTTATTAAGTGAAGAAAGTAACTAGTAGGAAGGAGTGATTATGTAAAGATGAATAAGGTGAAAATATCTAATAGCTTAATAGACATTTAAGAAAGGAGAAGAAATTGAAAAAATTTTGTATTTTTTTGATGGTAATAATGCTGATTATTAGTATAACATTCATTTTCGGCTGTAAGAAAGAAGTAACAGAAGAAGTAACAGAAGAGACTCAAGCTGTAGAAGAAGTAACAGAGGAGGAAGAAACCACAGTTGAAGAGGTTACCGTTACTTATTGGCATACTATGGGTGATGCTGAGGAGGTGGCTCTGAATAAAGTAATTGAAATATTTGAAGAGCAATACCCCAACATCAAAATAGAGACGACACGAATGGCTTATGATGATTTCAAACCTGCTCTCCTAACTGGGATTGCCGGTGGAGTTGTCCCAGATACTGCTAGGCTGGATATAATCTGGGTTCCTGAGCTTGCTGAAATGGGAGCACTGGTAGCTTTGGATGAAGAGATGGAAGGGTTTGATGAAATTATTGCCAACACATATCCAGGTCCTACCTCAACTAACTTCTGGAAAGGACATTACTACGGTCTTCCGCAGAATACATGCACGCAGATTCTGGTATGGAATAAGCAGATGTTTGAGGAAGCTGGCCTTTCCGGACCCCCAGAAACTATAGATGAATTTGTAGAGGATGCTGCTGTGCTCTCTAATCCTGATGAAGAAATATACGGTTACGCAATGGGTGGAACATATTTTTGGGCTCCAGCTTCCATCTTCTATGCCATGGGTGGAGAGGTTACTGATTCTGGGATTACTACTGCAACAGGATATATTAATGGGGAAAAGAGTGTAGCAGCCTACCAGGTGCTTGTGGATATGTATAGAGATGGATCTCTTTCTCCTTTGCTTCTTGGTGGTGGAGGAATGGGTGTTTTTGAAGGTCTTGCTACTGGTAAATATGCTATGATAATTGAGGGACCATGGGCACAATCGATTCTTAATTCTGATTACCCAGATTTTGAGGTTAACTTTGCGTTGGTTCCAAGAGGACCTGATGTAACTACCAGTTCTGTAGTTGGTGGTGAAAATGTAGTCATTTTTGAAGGTTCGCAGAATAAGGATGAAGCTATGGTATGGGCAAAATTTTTGCTTTCCGAGGAATCTCAGTTAACTATGGGTGAGGCAGGAGTTATGCCTACTTTGTCCACTGTCCAAGGAAATGAGAGGTTACCGGAATATTATGACGTTTTCATGGAACAACTAAAAACTGCCAAAGCTCGTGTTCCTCATCCTAAATGGGCAGAGATGGATAATGCTATAAATAATGCTTATCAGTACATGTTGAGAGACGAAAAGACTGTTCAGCAAGCTCTTGATGATGCTGCAGAGGAGATAAGCGGATTAATTATAGAAGAATAAAGGAAGAGGATAAAAAAGAGAAGAAAATTGTCTGGAGAAGCTCTAAGCTTCTCCAGACAATTGATTATAGGTGATTCAAGGACAATAATGAAAGTTAAGAATAAGATTTTAGATAAAAGCTTTTTAAAGAAAATTTTAAGCTCGAAGGGAGCTTATCTTTTACTTCTTCCAGGTATGGGTCTCTTTTTTACCTTTATACTTTTTCCACTGATCTACTCTTTGCGTATGAGCTTCTATAAGTGGAATATTGTTGATATCGCAGCTAGTAAGTTTGTAGGTTTTAGTAATTATGTTAGGGTTATAAATGATCCTATTTTCATAAGAGCGGCTTTAAACACTATTGTTTATGCTTTAATAACAGTACCAGGACAGATTTTGTTTGCTTTGATAGTAGCTATCCTTGTGGACCAGAAGATAAAAGGGCGTACCTTTTTTAGGGTCGCTTATTATATTCCTGTAATTAGTTCTTGGGTTATTGTAACTTTTCTTTTTGAGTATCTTTTTGGTAGTCAGGCTGGTCTAGTCAATTTTATATTAAAGGATATATTACATTTAGTAGATAACAAGATAGTATGGCTAGCCAATCCTATTCTGGTAATGATACCCTTGAATCTACTGGGGATATGGAAGGGAGTAGGGTGGTCTGCAGTTATTCTTTTAGCTGCTTTACAAAACATTCCTCCTGATCTTTATGAAGCCGCGGTCATTGACGGGGCAGGAATCTGGCACAAAATTACTAAAATTACTCTTCCTCTCCTTCGGCCTACTTTGGTATTTTTGGTAGTGGTTCTAACGATAGGTGGGTTTAATGTATATATATCGGGTCTACTTATGACTAAAGGTGGTAATCCTCTGAATTTGTCTCACTTTATATTAACACTTATGTATAAAAAAACCTTTACTTATCTAGATTTTGGTTATGGATCTGCCATCAGTTATCTCCTTACTGCTTTTATTTTTATGGTAAGTGTAATACAGATAAAACTTTTGCGAAGAAAGGTGGAATATTGAAAAGATGTTAATAACAAAAGAAGAAAGAATGTTTCGTATTATTGCCTATATATTGCTTATTTGTGGTGTAGTAATTACCCTTATTCCTTTTATATATATGATATCTGCATCTTTTAAAAGTCAGATTTACACTTTTGAATATCCACCTAGATTAATACCTCGAGATCCTACTCTGGAAAATTATATCAAAGCACTTGGGAAGGATTTATTTGGTCGCAACTTCTTAAACAGTCTTTTTGTAGCGACAGCAACAACTATCTCAACTATATTTATATCTTCTCTTATGGCTTATGCATTTTCTCGAATGCGATTCCCTGGGAAAGAGGTATTTTTCTATATTCTCCTTCTTGGTATGATGATACCACCAGTAATGCTTATAATTCCTCAATTCGTTATTGCTAAAAACTTGCACCTGCTTGATAGTCTATGGGGATTGATAGTAGTATATGTATCAATTACTCTTTCCATGCAGACTTTTCTCTTGAGAAGTTTCTTTGAGACTATACCAAGGGAACTTGAAGAGGCAGTTTTGGTGGATGGTGGGAATCGTTGGGTTATCTTTAGAAAGATAATCTTGCCTTTATCAAAACCAGGACTGGCTGTAGTAGCTATTTTTACTTTCCTTTATGCTTGGGATGAGTTTCCATGGGCTCATGTGGCTATAAAAGAAGCCTCTCGGCGCACGTTGCCTGTAGCTATAGCTCTTTTCCAGAGCCAGTATCTCACCCAGTGGGGGTTATTATTTGCTGCAACAACAGTAGCTTCGATTCCAGTTATTATTGTATTTGTAATTTTCCAAAGGTATTTTATCCAGGGTTTAATTACAAGTGGTCTAAAGTGATAATGTATTTGTTTGTAAAGAAGACCAAAGGTAAAATAGCTTGAATAAATATCAGATTAAAAAATCCTATAGTTAATAATAATAAAAATATAATAAATTTGTAATAAAAAGGAAAAAAATTATGAATTATTTGTTTGAGAAAAGTATAGAAATATTGAAAAAATACCAAAGCCCTTCTGGTGCTTTTATTGCTTCACCAAACTTTAAAGTCTATAAATATTGCTGGTTTAGAGATGGTACATATTCAGCTTATGCTCTAGATCTGGTGGGCAGTCATACTAATACGGAGAGGTTTTATCTCTGGTGTGCTAAAACAATAGAACGGTATAGGGAAAAGATAGAGCGCGTTGAGGAAAAATTACAAAAAGGGGTAGATTTGTCTCTTGATGACCTTCTTCACACTCGCTATGGTGTAGACATGTCAGAAAGTAACAATGACTGGCCTACCTTTCAGTTAGATGGTTTCGGAACATTTTTGTGGGGTGTTGCCCAGCATGTAAAGCTTGGAGGCAGTAGAGAAGTACTAGTTAAAGGTTTCTGTGGTATTGATCTAGTCATACGTTATCTCTCTCTTTTGTGGGATCATCCCTGCTATGATTGCTGGGAAGAGTTTGGTGATAAGATTCACATTTCTACTCTAGCTAGTATCTATGGGGGTCTGTCTAATATAAATTACTTTCTAAACAATAAAAAATTGGAGAAGATAACTCAGAATATAAAAGGATTTGTGTTGAAACGTGGAGTCAAAGATGGACATTTAATTAAGTTTTTAGAGTCCGATGAAGTGGATGCCAGTCTCTTATGGTTATCAACACCTTTTGAGATACTAAAGCCATCACATCCTCTTATTAAGAATACTGTAGAGAAAATTGAGAAGGATTTGAGGGTTAAGAGTGGTGGTTTACACAGATATAAAGGAGACTCTTTCTATGGAGGAGGTGAGTGGATAATTCTAACTGCATGGCTTGGGCGGTATTATGTACAGATCGAGGAGTACGAAAAGGCTCAGAAAATAAAAAAGTGGATAGAACAACAGGCTGACGAATTTGGACAGTTGCCAGAGCAGGTACAGCATTCTCTAAACTTTCCGAAGGACTACGTGAAATGGCAACTGAAATGGGGAGAAGTAGCCAAGCCTCTTTTATGGTCCCATGCTCTTTACATTATTCTCTGTAAATCTATAGAGCAAAAGAAGCAGAATAAATTCATTGCTGGTAAATCTAAAACAGTGGAGATTGTTGATATAACGCCTTCTAAATCATTTTTTAAACCTGGAGAATCTATATATATAGAAATTGAGATAGCTAATTCTTCTGCTGAAATGGCTAACGTGATTTTAGATGTCAGTGTTTTGTGGCTGGATAAGAAGATGCATTCAGAAGAATGTGATATTTATTTAATGCCAGAGGAACATAAAAAGCTCCTGTTTGAATTTTCCCCTAAGCATAAAAAATTCTTAGGTTGCGGAGTGGATGCGATTCTGAAGGACCAGAATGGAATTATTTTGGATACTAAATCCACTGCTTTCGATATATTAGAAGATTGGACATTGGCCCCACGCTATGGATTTCTATGTGATTTTAACAAATCTGAGACTGATACAGAGGAGAGAATAAAAAGTCTTAAAAAGCTTCATATAAACTGTATTCAGTTTTACGATTGGATGTACCGGCATCACGACCTTATTCCTCCTGAGGAAGAATATATAGATGCTTTAGGGGAAAAGCTTTCTGATTGTACTTTACGCCAAAAAACTAGTTGGAATCCCAGAAACATTGAGATCATGTGCGATAGAAGACTTTCTGTTAGTACCTTACGCAGGAAAATTAAGGAAGTTAAGCGTTATGGCATGGGGGCAATAGCTTATGGAGCAGTTTATGGTGCAGAGGAAGAGTGTGTAAAAGAACATCCAGATTGGGCACTCTATACCAATGATGGCAGAATATTCAGTTTGGAGGATCTGATTTTTATTATGAACATATCTAGAGAATGTGGATGGCATGATCATATTCTTACAGAGTTTGCCAAGGCTATTAAAGAATTTGATTTTAATGGGATACATTTGGACCAATATGGTTTCCCAAATGTCGCTTACTCTCGTCTAGGGAATAAAAAAAAGTTAGTGAATATGTCTAAGTTATTTTATGAGTTCATTACTGATTGTAAAAAAGTGCTCTTAAGAATTAAATCTGATGTGAAGATAATATTTAATGCGGTGAATAGTTGGCCCCTAGATACTTTAGCTAATTCTGATCAAGATGTGGTATACATTGAAGTATGGGCTCCTCATGACACTTACCAGAGTCTTAAGGAATTAATAAGCAGAGCAAGAATATTTGCTCCAGGTAAGCAGATCATTCTGGCAGCATATATGTCAATATTCAATGATGCAGATAACAGTAAAATTTCAGCTGCTGAGAGGGCTACTCTTCTCACTTTTTCCTCTATTCATGCCAATGGTGCTTTCCATCTCTTATTGGGAGAAAATAATTGTGTTATTACTGAGGGATATTATCCTGCCTATATTAAACTTCGGCCAGAATTTATTAAGGTGTTTCAATGCTATTGGGATTTTATAGTTCGATATGAAAATTTTCTGTTCGACTACAGACTCAAGGATGTTCCTATATATGTTTCAGGAGGAATAGATGATGAATTCAAGATTATAGATTATCCATATTCATCAATAGCTAGACCAAATACCATATGGGTTATCTATAGAGAAATGCCTCGATATAAAGTAGTAAGTCTGATAAATTTTCTAAGTATATTGAATACACAATGGGACACTCTTAGAGTTGAGAAAGTCGAGTCTATTTGTAATATCAAAATAGAAGTTCTTATACAGGAGAAGGTGAAAAAAATTCTATTTACCTCTCCAGATTTTGACCCAAAAACCCGGAGCCTTGATTTTCAGCTATTTAAAGGGAAAAAAGGAGAAGGTGTCAGATTTGAAGTTCCTGTTTTAAATTGCTGGGATATGATAATTTTTGAACTAGATCAATGATTTTAAAGGTGAAAATAGATTGAATAAATAATCACTGTGAATATTACATTGTTCTATTAACAAGATAAACTCAGAAACTTTTGTTTTAATTCTGTTTGTTTATGCTCTGTTTTATGCATTTTATTACTGTTAATCTAAAACTATTTTATTTAAGAAATTCTAGGTGCATAATGTCATCTTTACTGATAGGTTTCTTTTAATCAGTTTGTTGTTTACTACTGTAGATCTTGCTATATCTTTTTTGTCATGTGATATATTTCCTCTCTTATAATAATAGGTAACATTTTCCCTAAACAGATTTAAAATGACAATATCACTGAACAATAACAAATTGTTCCCGGAACCTTGAAATTTTAGTTTTTTCTTGTATAATATTAAGAAATTGTTCAGAGATTGAACATTTGTGCAATTTATATTATAAAATTAGTTATGAATGAGATAGAAGGAAAGAAATTCCTATCAAAGATAGCAAGACTTTATTATTCTGAGGGATTAACCCAGCAGGAAATTGCATACAGGCTGAATATTTCAAGAACAAAAGTATCCAGATATTTAGAAAGGGCCAGGAAAGATGGAATTGTAGAAATAAAAATAAACTCCCCGAAAGAAGATTACTCCGGCCTTGAGTATGAGATAGAGAAGAAATTCAAAATAAAAGAATGTATTGTTGTGCCTTCTTTTGAAAATAAAGAGGAAGTATTAAAAATGATGGCAGATTCCTTAAATAATCTGTTTGAAAGGATACTAACCAGTGGAAGCTATCTGGGAATCGGCTGGGGAAGCTCGCTTAAGACGATAGCGGATTATATTTATGTAAGCGGTAAGTCCGATATCAAAGTAGTGCCGATTATTGGAGGGCTGGGGAAAATAGGAACAGGAGTGCATACCAATTCGATTGCCAAGAATATCGCGGATAGATTGGGCAGCATAAGCTATATGATACATTCTCCGGCAGTCCTGGACAGCAAGGAAATAAAGGAAATTGTGGAAAATGATAGCAATACCAGGGAGGTAATTGAATTGTCTAAAAAAATAGAGACTGCTCTGGTAGGTTTAGGCGGTATAGGTCCCGATTCTACATTAATTAAAACAGGCAGTTTCAGTTTAGAAGAATTTAAATATCTTGATAGTTTAGGAGTAGTTGGAGATGTAAATCTTATTTTTATAAATGAAAATGGTAAGCATGTTCCAAATAGGATAGATGAGAGAATTGTAAGAATTTCACCTGATAGATTTAAAAAAGTTAAAAATGTTATTCTTGGCGCTTTAAAGGGCGGACTGGTGAATATTCTATTTACAGACGAAGAAACAGCAGAAAATATTATTAATTCAGGATAAATTATGTGTAACGATTTAAAAGCTAAAAAGCTTTATATAAATATTGATGGATATAGAATGGAAGATAAATTTAATGGGCTGGATGACA
>Ga0315296_10002517_pt1 | contig 15611 bp, 12 predicted proteins | sample YL17G14_18_MG_FD_203921 | JGI IMG/M metagenome (GOLD analysis project Ga0315296, IMG submission 203921) | Sediment microbial communities from Yellowstone Lake, YNP, Wyoming, USA - YL17G14_18 | ecosystem: Environmental > Aquatic > Freshwater > Lake > Sediment | place: USA: Wyoming | collected... | reverse complement strand
CACGAATAAGAACTCAAGAGGAATTGGCGAAAGAACTCAGAACTGACAATATAAAACTTCAAAACAAGGTGGATGTTCTAAGTGCCAGGCTTGACGATTTGATTAAAGAGGATTCTCAGTAACTATTCAGGCGAATTTATTCTCTATTTTCTTCAACCTTCTATCAATATTGTCAAGATATTTCATGAACTCGTCTGTGACTGATTTTTGTTCCACCAGGAAATCTATGATTTTATCGTATTTCATCTCCAGTTCTTCCAGGGTTCTCAATAGGGCTTCCTTTCCTTCGATTTGACTGTCTCGGAGCTCATCTCTATACCTTAAGTTAATTTTGGGGTCGTAAATATTAATAGTTGCTCATACTGACTTCGACGGGATAACAGCACACTCGTGAACAAGGTTTTAGGCTTAATTTATGTTATCTCCTCGTCCCTTCAGCGCCAGACCTTGATGCCGGCCTTCTGGAGACGCCAAGCCATCCTATCGACGGCCGTGGTCAGCTGCTTATCTCTGAGGTGGCAACTCAACTCCCCTAGGACCCTCCGATACTCCAGATCCCCGCCGTGATCCTCAGCGATACTCAGGAGCTTCTTGTAGACCTCCTGCAGCACGAGGGCCTCCTGGTCCTCGTGACCAGGTGTCCAGGCGGTGAGAGGACGCTGAGGGTTTCCCGGGTCCTTCCTCTGCACGTAGCCCTCAACCCAGATGCGGACGAGCTCGCTGGCGCTCTGGCCGTCCCTCTCGCAGATCTCCAGGAACTTCTTCCAGGTGGCCTTGAAGTGGAGAGGTGCGTAGATGGTCACTTCCTTGCAGTCTGACGTCATTTCTTCTTAACCACCTCGAACCAACCGTCCACCTCGGCCAGCAGCTCGCCGCTGACGAGCTCCCGGACATACTCCGACACCCTGGCCGCGGTGAGCCCCGTCCGCATGGCCATGAGTACCTGTATCCTCTCGATGCGGGCCCCGGGCTCCTTCCTGACGAGCTCAAGGATCATCTGGAGCCTCTCCCGCCTGATGGCGGCTCCGTCTCTAGAGGGCATCCGCTTCACCCCCTCCGCTAAATTATCGGAGGGTCAAGGGTGTGTGTGTGGGGGTGAGGGAGAGTAAAAGAGAATGCTCGGGGGTATACGTATATGTATATTTGTATATGTATACTGTCTCTGATCTTATACTACTACTGACAAACACACACACACCACCCAGTACCTCTCCCTTTTGGGACCCCCTTCTGCGTCAACCACCTGGACCTCGATCTCCGCGTTCCTCGAGTTCACCCTACTCAGTTTTTCGATCTTCTATTAGGGGAATAGGTATTTAAGTCCTTACAGTTCTGTAAACATAAGTGAGAACAGCGATGAATTTAAGATGCCTGAAATGCACCCACGAGTGGGACTTCAAGGGAGCCGGGTCCCCACGCTGCCCGAAATGCGGCTCAGTCGATATAATAAACAAAACGGAATACCAAAAGATAATAGAAGAAGTCAGGAAGATCCCCGAAGAACATCCACGGATTCGCCTGGCAGTTCTGAGGACCATCCTTGAAAACAGGGGTCTAAGACTACAACCCCACTCAACCCTGAACCTCGTGGAAGCTGCTCTGGACGACGTTTTCCCAGAGGCCTCAGTCGGGATGACTATCCTGGAGGACGGGTCGATATACTACCATACGCGGAGAGTTAAGAGGCAATAAAATCGGAAACCTTATCCAGGTGTATGTACATGTAAATACGGGAAGCGCCGTGACGAGCATCACAATCAGGGTCCCAGATGAGCTGAGGAAGAGGATGAGGAATCTGTCGACGATCAATTGGTCCGAGGTCGCGAGGAGGGCGATAGAGAGCCGCGTCGCCCGTGAGATGGCGAGGGATGAGAAGGATCGGGGGGCCATCTCCGAGGCCGGGAAGAGGATAGACGGCTTATACGAGAGGCTGAGGGCCGAGCACGGGACGATACCCTTCGACAGCTCAGCGACAGTCAGGGAGTGGAGGGACCGCCGTTACGGCGCTACGTCGTAGACGCCTCGGTCGCCGTCAAGTGGTTCGTGCCAGAGGAGGACTCAGAGCCGGCGAGGAGGATCAAAAGGAGCTACGAGACAGGGGAGATTGACATCCTGTCCCCCGGCCTGATCTTATTCGAGGTCGCCAACGCCCTCAGATACCACCCTGAGATCAGGCTGGACGCCTCGGATCTGGTCGTCGCGATCGCCTCCCTGGAGGGGATGTCGATCACGGTGGAGATGGATAAGGAGGGCTGGGCCAGGGCGTTCGAGCTCTCCCTCCAAGAGAGAATATCGGTATACGACGCCGTGTATCTTGCCCTCGCTGGTCAGAGCGACGCCGTGTTCGTGACGGCGGACAAGAAGCTACGGGACGGTTTATCAGACGATCTCAAAAAGAACGTGCTCCCATTACTGGACTTCGTATGAAATTCAGGTATGAAGAGGAGAGGATAACTAAGCGAGAGACCAGAAAGTGGCTGAGAGAGCACCCTCTTCCGCACAAGAACACTAGAGGGGGGGCCTCCTCCCGCCTACTTCACCCGGCGAAGATGAGTTCAGCGAGCCGTGTTCTCTCTTCACCTGGAGGTTCATCTGCCAACTCCATGCCTATATGTGGCCAATGTGATAGTGTGAGTGAACGGGCCGAACGAACGAACAGGGTGAACAGGCTTGAGTAGGAGGATACCTGAACGGACTAAGAAAGAGGCGCTGAGGTCCTGGCTCGAGGGCCGCACCTTCAGGTCGATCTGTCCGAAGCAGGGTGTGAGCCTAGGAGCCATGCACGACATAGTGGAGGAGGCTAGGAGGAGAGCCCCCGACATCGAAGACCTGAGACAACTGAATATAGCCCTGCGTGAGTCGGGGGTGGCTCTGATTGACGTCGTGAGGGGCTGTCCCATTCTGCGAAGGCTTGACGAGCTCGGAGTGGGCCTCGACAAGGTGGATGAATATGTTAAATTTAGCGAGAAGATCGTGTTGGAGAAGGGCACGGGAAGTGAGGCGTTTGTCGATTCGGCCTTACGATTATTGAGTTTGACAAAGGAGACCGGTAAGACGTATGGAGAGATCCTGGTCGAATATGAGAAAAAGGTCTCCGAACTCTCGATGCTTAACGATGAGAGGGCCCGCCTCGAGGGGGAGGTTCAGGGAATCAAGCATGAGCTTGTAGGGACCGTCGAGGGCGTCTCATCGAAGTCTCAGGAGTTGAGAAGCCTCATGTCGACAAAGGAACGTCTCGAGAAGCTGGGATTGGAAAAGGTCGACCAATTGTCCCTTTTCATAGAGAGCTATGAGGAGCTGAATTTCAGCGCAGAGGAAGTCCAACGGCTCGCGGGCTGGAGAAAAGATTTGGAGTTGATGGGCGTCGACCCGGATGGGCTTGGGCGTTTCATCGAGGAGAAGGGCCCCCTGGAGGCTCAGATATCGAGGACGAGGAGAGAAGCGAAGGAAGAGGAGCGTAAGCTAGATTCCATGAGGGCCGAGTCAAGAAAGATGGCGAAAGAGGTGGGCTCCCTCCAGGGCACGGTATCCAAACTCTCTAGGTTGGGTATTGTCTTGGAGAAGAGGAAGGCGTTCATACCATGCAAAATCTGCGGCTGTGAGGGTGCGCTAGTCGACGTTCCCAGTCGCCCGGTCGCCATGAATGCGGTATCAGCTGGACTCGTCTGGAACGCTCCGTGTTCCCGTTGCGGTCAATGGGCTCAATATAGCGCTTGGGATATCTTCGCGGGGGTCGGCTGGCTTGCCCTGCCGGAATCATAGTGAAGGCACTAGGCTAACCTGCTCCAACCTACTGAATGGAAGAGTGACCGCATCACCGGAGACCCCGACAGAGGCGAGGCCACGCCACGGCGCCTCGAATTCAGGGAATACGTGAAACTCGGCCTCCCACGCCCTGTTCGACGGGTCTTCTCCCTCGTCACGAGGGCTTGGTCTAGGAGGTGGTCCAGGTGGAGCATCAGTGTATTGTGGGAGAAGTCCACCGCCTTGAGGAGCTGGTGGAAACTTCTGGGTTTCTCTATAGCTTCTTGCGCCATGCATCGGTGCCTAATTGGCGTGCGTACCTACTCCACACGTTCCAGAGATAGCGGTATTGCTTCGACAAATCGCCAATAAAGCCTTAAACCCAAAAACGCAAAACTTCAGTCAGTAATATCAGCTAGGTACTTTCCAAGAAAAGGTGATACGATGAGTGCAGAAAGCCCGAGATTTAGAGTAGGTGAAAATGTCAGATATACAGGTACCGAAAAAATTGGAACCGTGAATAAAGTTATCAGGGGATCAAGGGGCTACCAGTACAAAATCACGATTGATGGTCGGGCTTTCACAGTATCTGAACGGTTTCTCGATGCCGTAGTGGATACCGAAGAAAACGTCATTAACGAATATGCAATGGGAGAGATTGGCGGACACAAGGACTACAAATTGTTCCAGACATGGTTCCGCCTCTCTAAACCTCTTGAAAGCAGCATATACAGCTACTTGGGAAGCAAGACCCTCTTCAACCCATTTCAGTTCAAGCCCCTTCTCAGATTCATATCGCCCAGTTCAGATGAACGGCTTTACATTGCTGACGAAGTCGGAGTTGGGAAAACAATAGAAACCGGCATAATAATAAAGGAACTCTTGGCACGCGGAAGGCTGGACTACCGCTCTCCTATATTAGTAGTTTGTCCAGTCTCCTTAGGGCGAAAATGGTACGAAGAGATGAAAAAAAGGTTTGATTTGCACTTTCATCTGCATGACGGGTCCTCTCTCAGGCTTATGTTGAAAAGGCTGTTATCTGATGGCATCCTTCCTCAAGGATACATCCTATCCATAGTGGGCCTTCAGCTCCTTCGGAGAAGAGAATATATCGACATGCTAGAAGAAATCGATTCGAAAAGAGAGGGACCGCTCTTCGACCTCACAGTGATCGATGAAGCCCATCACATGCGAAACTCGGAGACCGACAGCAACGAACTCGGAAACCTCCTGAGCTCCATGAGCGAAATGGTTCTTATGCTTTCAGCTACGCCTCTGAACCTGAGAAACGACGATCTATTTAACCAGATGCACATCCTAAACCCATCCGCCTTCCCGGATAAGGGCACTTTTGAAACATTGCAGAGCCCGGTCATCAGACTTAACCGGATAAGCCGCCTCCTGGCCGCTGACTCTCAGGAATCACGTATTTCAATCCTTTCAATCCTCAACGAATTAGCCCAGGACAGACTTGGACAGGCAATCTTTGCCCACTCGGGAGTCAAGAATCTTGTTTCAAGGCTGCAAGATGAAGCTCCGCTTTCACCTCAGGAAAGGTTCAGATACGAACGCCTATTTGTTTCACTGAACCCGCTGTATTACTCCTTCACCCGAACAAGGAAGAGAGAGGCTTTCGAGCATCAGATTTACAGAGAGGTAGTTGAAGTCCCAGTCCATTTGACAGCTGATGAAATGGAGTTTCAGGATCGTTTCTTGGACATCATAAAACAGCATTACCTCTCTATGGGGATGAATCCCATGGCCCTTGGGCTTGTCATCAACGTTCATAGAAGAATGGTTAGCAGCTGTATTGCGGCAGCCATTCAGTACCTTGAATGGAGCTTAAAAGAAAATAAGATATTGAGTGGCGAAGGGGAGGATGAAGAAACTGAAGACGATAGTCAGATACTAACAAGTAAGCTTGACCAAGATCTCAACAGATCATTATCTAATCTTTTTCTGGAATACCAACACTTGGAGAATTTGGACACAAAATATAATTACCTCAAGAGTATGCTGGAAAGAATGCTTGTAGATTCAGCGACGTCCCAAGTCATCATCTTCTCTTTCTTCGTTAGGACGCTCGAGTATTTGAGGAAGCGCCTAGAAAAGGATGGTTTCAAGGTGGGGGTTATTCATGGTCAAGTGCCCATCGAAGGCGCTTCGGGAGTCATGGGAAGATCCGAGGTCATGGATCAATTCAAAAAGGGCGCATTCAACATTCTGCTTTCAAGCGAAGTTGGCGGAGAAGGCCTGGATTTCCAGTATTGCCACGCAATCATAAACTATGATTTGCCGTATAACCCGATGCGCATCGAGCAACGGATAGGTAGAGTAGACAGGTTTGGGCAAGCTGCTGACAAAATAATCACCGCAAACTTCTTTATCAAATCCACCGTAGACGAGGAAATCTACGATCGATTGTATAGGCGCATACGCTTGATAGAGGACGGCGTAGGCTCTCTTGAGCAGATTCTTGGAAAAGAACTGGCAGACATTCAGACACTAATTATATCCGGTTCAGTCAACGAGCAGGAAAAAATAGAGCTTCAGAAGCGTCTTGAGGAACACATTGCGGCGGCAAAAATTGAGATGGAAGAGTTTGAGACGCGCAGCAGAGAGTTGCTCGGCGACGACTACTTGTCAATGCCGATTAACGAGATCCCACAGAGCAATTTAGTGATTCCCCAGGACCTCCTTGAGATAACAAAAATGTGCATTGCCAGCTGGGAAGGGTGCACCTTCAAAAAAATAGACGCTGGCTGCGCAGAAATATTTCTGTCGCCAAAGGTAAAGTCCGAGCTTGAGCTGTTTCTCCGTCGCCCGGGCAATGAACGTGGCCACGAAGAACTAGCAGGCTTTCTAAAGCACCGAAGCCCAGTCAGAGTCGTGTTCGATGGAAGCAGAGCTGAAGCTCTCAAAGACGATTCGTCACATTACTTCCTATCAATCGCCGGGTGCTGGCCACGTTTTCTTATAAACAAATTGGAACAGGAGAAGCGACTATTCAGGGCATTCAGCTTTAGCATTAACGATGACGGGCTTCTTGGCATGGGAGAGTTTCTAGTATTACTTTTCGAGGTGAGAACTGAAGGATTAAGGAAAGAAACCCAATTCCTAGGGATCCCTCTAAACCTCAGCACGGCTAAAGTTGTTGAAACCCGGTATGAACATCTTGCGAGGCGTCTGGCTGATGCCCGGCCTTCTCAAGAACCGATTAAGAACGGAACAGGAAGAATCTCTCCTGACGATTTGGAGCGCTACCTAAATAAAACCTTAGAACGCCTGAGCGAAATCATTGAGGAAAGAAGAGATGAAGCCTACGAAGATAATATCTACATCACGGACAGCAGAATAGCAGCACTGGAAAAATCAACGGAAGTAAGAGTTAGGAAGCTTCAGGAGCAACTGGACACCCATATTACGAATAGGCAGAAGGTGGGTCAGACGCCGGATGTAAACTACGTTAGATTAACAACGGCTCGCATAGAAAAGGAGAACCAGAGACGAGACTTGATGGTAGAGAACCTGAAGAAAAGGCGTGTCCTGACAATGGATTACAACCTAGTTGGGGTGGTGCATCTAACCGTACAGGGCGACGAAGGATGACATGCAATTTGTACGAAAGGATTAGAAATGAGAATCTAGTGAAGTACGGGACGCATGTAACGATATACGGTCCTGCATTGCTTTCAAATTTATATAAGGAAAGGACGCATTTCATCTATGAACTTCTACAGAATGCTGATGATTCATGTGTTCGCGCAAAAAAGCAAGGAATTCAGAGGAGATTCACTGTTAGCTTCGATCTCTTTCCGGATAGGCTTGAAGTAAGAAACAACGGCATTAACTTCGATGAAAATGATGTTGTCGGCATCTGTGGAATTGCCGAGGTAACAAAGAGTAAGGATATTTCGCAGATCGGCAAGTTTGGCATAGGATTCAAGTCAGTATACGCTTACACAACGTCCCCAGAAGTGTACAGTGGCTGCAACTATTTCTACGTTAAGGACCTAGTGAAACCATGGGAAATTAATCCAAGGGCAGATTTGAAGCTAGATGAGACTCTGTTCGTCATACCTTTTAATCATCCTGATATAAGCCAAAAAACTGCGTACAACGAGATTAAGAATCATCTGCAAAACTTAGGCTTAAGGACTTTCCTGTTCCTGAAAAATGTCGAAGAGATAAGGTACTCGTTTGAGTTCGTGAAAGGCCAGTATACGAAACAGATCACGATCGAAGAAGGCATGGAAAATGTTAGGTGGGTTTCACTTCAACACACGCAAGGGGAAAAAAAAGAGGCCGAGAGATGGCTTGTCTTTGAAAGAATCTCAAGAAAAGACGAGCGAAAGCGTGTCGAAGTTGCATACCTATTATCACTTGACCAGAAAGAGAACAAGGAAAGCATTATTCCAGCCAACAATGTTAAGCTCTTCGCCTACTTCCCAACTGATAAGGAGACCCACCTGCGGTTCTTGATTCAAGGACCCTATAATACTACTCCAGCTCGGGATAACATCCATGAAGATGATACATTGAACCAAGAATTAATAGAAGAGACTGCTTCACTAGTTTCCGATAGCATTTCAACCATCAAGTCCTTGAACCTCCTTAACGTCAGCTTCCTTTGTACGCTACCTCTCAACACACAGCATTTCACAGAGGAAGAGATGTTTTTCCAAGAGATCTATAATGCAGTCAAGGATAAGCTTGCCTCAGACGAAGCGTTACTTCCTACCTTTAACGGGACATTTTGCACTTCTCGTCAAGCCTTGCTAGCGGAAAGTAGAGAACTAACTACATTATTATCCAGCAAGCAAGTAGATCTACTTTTCAACAAGCAAGACAGTAAATGGCTTGACTGTGATATAACTGAAGCCAAAACTCCTGAATTAAGACTATATCTTATGTCGGGGCTCGATGTGAAGGAAGTCGATCCTGAAAGCTTCGCGAGAGCATTTAACGCCGAATTCGTCCAGGAACAGAGTGACAAATGGATAATAACGTTCTATGAGTTTCTTTCGCGTCATGAAGCTCTGTGGAAAAAGGCTGCTGGCAGCTGGGAAAGAGACGGCGTTTTACGCTCCAAACCCATAATTCGATTGGAGGATAACACCCACGTATTACCCTACGAACGTAATGGGAAGCCAGCAGTCTATATTGCCCACAAAGACCCGAATGTGAGACAATACTTCCCCAAAACCGTGAAAAGCTTCATCGCCTCGGACAAGAAGGCAAAACAGTTCCTTTCGGAAATGGGTATAAGCGAACCTGACAACATTGCTGCTATACTTCATGCAGTGCTGCCACGCTACATGAAAGGTGAAGTTCCTGAAAAGGAAAATGTGAGAGACCTTGAATGGATTTCAAAGACTTTCGACGCCTGTTCAGGTATAAGGCGTGAGGAACTAGCGGAAGAGCTCAGAAAGGTACCTTTTCTATACGCAGTTAACGCTCATTCAAAAATAAAAGAGTATAAAACTCCTGACGACGTCCACCTTGGCCAGAAATACACAGGGAGCAATGACTCCGAGCTCTTCTTTGAAGGTAACAAAGATATCTGGTTCTTGGATGGCAGGTATGAAAGAGTTGAGAATAGAGAAACGATCACGAAGGTTCTCAGTCAAATCGGGTGCAGATCCGAGATTCACGTGGATTATAGGAAACCAAATTTCCTAGACTACGTAATAATTTGTGACTATGTGGGCCAGCACCAGAGGGGGTTAGCTGGATTCGATCCAGACTGTGACATTGAAGGCCTTCATCATGTGCTTGAGAATATTAACACTGCTAGATCTAGAATCATTTGGGAGATTCTGAAAAGGTTCCATAAGAGCATAATAGGCCAAGTGGAGACATCAACAAGGCAGACTTTCCTCCGACCGTCAAAGGAGACAAAGTATTCCAAAATGGGAAAAAAGCTGGCTGAGTTCGCTTGGTTACCTTCGTCAGCTGATTCGATTTTCCATGAACCATATAATCTGACTCTTTCGGATCTGCCTGAAGGTTTTGATATAGAAACCGCGGAAGCTAAGGATGTTTCCGAAAAGCTTAGATTCAAGCCTCCAATCAATGAAGAGTTTCAGGCTGCAATTGAGAAAAGTCCGGCTAGAGTTAAAGAATATTTCGAGACGTTTCTATCCCTTCCCTCTGATCTGCAGAAACAGGCAATTGATCAACTCAACATGTTGAAGTCGAGCATGTTTACGAAAGAATTGGATAATACTCACAGTGAAAAAACAGTTAATCTTCCTCTAAGTGAGCTTAGGAAAGAGTTAATGAATGCTCTGTCTACCAAAACACCTTCCCCAGTCAGTCCAGAGGACAGGAGTTGGCGGGGCCCTACGCCTGAGGAATTAGATCAGATGCTAGGATTCTTCAATGATAACTTAACTGAAATGTCTAAACATACTAAATTGCCAGAAAGAGTGATCAAACTCACCCATGAGATCATTACTCCTAAAAAGGAGGAAGTATCCTTGAGAGCCTTTTTACTTGAAGAATATCAAGGACACTGCCAGATCTGCAACACTAAACTGGATCTTGGATCAGGTAAAGACCCATATTTTGAGGCGTGTCGCTTAATAGAAACCCGTCGTCAACTTGGAGAATGGAGCAACCAAGAGTTTAATGTAATCTCCTTGTGCCCGAACTGTTATGCCTTGATGAAATACGGCGGAAGAGAGCTTGAAGGTATTCTGGATACAGCAAATTTCTGGATGAATGGAGATGCTGCCCCAGAAGAAGTGGAAGAACGAAACGGGGACTACTTTATTGCTAAGATAAAAGTAGCGGGTAAAGAAACTAAAATATACTACACTCCCGTTCATATGGCTGCATTAGCGTCATTCCTCAAGATGACCAATTTATAAGGTTCAATCCTCTTGCAGTTTCATGCGCGTGTTGAATGTAACTCATCTAATCACTCTTTTATAATGAAACAAATCTTATTCATTGTATATGTCCCGTCACATGACAGTTAGGCTTGCATGGCATGATAACCGCTGGAACGGCCAAATATGTTGTAATCCTATAGAGAACACGTACTGCATTGGAAATCACTCACTACTTTCCGACAGGTTGAGACGAGAAAAGAACGTGGAGATGGAAGTAAAAGCTGCGTCGAAGCATCCTTCGAAGACGCAGAATTACGTCCCGCCGTGCTTCTGGAGTATAAACGCGCTCTCGAAAACAAAGTGCGATGTCAAGCACGTGCATCCTTTCAGGAACTTGAAGGATAAAGTGATCGATGATACCGTAGAACCATATTCCGTGTTCACCTGGCCCTTCAGACTCTCTTACAACCACAGTGATAAGAGGAAAAATCTTTATGGGGATTACCCGCCGGACCTCGAAGAGCGGATCGATAGCTATGTGAAAAAATTCGACGATGAAAGCCTTGTATTCTTTTACCTAAATTACGATAATCCAGTCTCTGCAGACGAGTATAAGTATGCGCTTGTAGGCTGTTCTTTGATTAAAAACGTGAAGGGTCCAGATAAGTGGCCATTCACCTCGAAAGAACTGCTCAAGTGGCGTAAAGGAAGAGGCATGACCTACTTCCCTGATATTAACTGGGCCATCCAAGTAACCCACGACTTTGATAACAGCGGGGTAGTCCTTCCCTACAACGAGTACCTAAAAATAATTGAGAACGACCCCTCTAAACAGTACCTCCTTGACGAAATGAAGGTTGTAATCTACGACGAGAAGCTAGTTCCATACTTCAAATATGTCTCAGCTGACCTTGGGGACGACGAGTGCATATATCTCCTATACAAGCTGAAGAAGGCATTCGATGTAGCAAAGAGCCATATGATATGTGATGTATCCAAGGAAGAATTAATATTAGAGAGTCTAATCGAGAGAACCTGGAGAAAGAGAGGTCTATACCCCTCTCTACCTGCCTTATTAGATCTCCTCGCAGATGCTGACGAGGAGAAGACTGGCTTTGGAAAAGTATTAATCAATTTGATGGAAGCGAATCAGCCGAGCACTGGGAACACATTGGACTCTGTTTTTAATCTCCTTACAGATGACTCTACGCCCGAATATCTAAGTGAGTACGAGGAAGATATAGCAAATGCAAGAGCGAGACTGAGTATAGCCTTCGCAGCTAGGTCCGACTTTCTAAAGAAACTATGCTTGTTCGATCTAACAAGGCACCAGCTTGAAAAGATAGTCGACAAAGAGGAGGGATCTTTCAAGAGGGAGCTGTCAGACGACGAGATAGTCGCGAATCCATATTTGCTCTGTGAATATTATGTAACCGACAAGATTGATTTAGATTCAGATGATTTGGACGACCCTGAGTTAGATTTCTTTAAAATCGACATAGGTATGTTCCCAGATAAAAAGTACCTCAAGAGGAACATCGAGCTGCAGAACCTCATCCCGGAAAGCCCCGAGAGAATGAGGCCTATCATAGTGAAATATCTCTATGAGCTGGAGAGCCAAGGCGATTGCTACGCAAACATAGACGATATTCACGACTACATATCGAACTATCCGCTATTCTACAAGGAAAAACTTTCAGTATCCAAAGACAGTCTCGCCTTCGAGAGAGGCCCTTATATCAGATACTTCCTTGAGAGGCTAAACGTCGAGAGGAATGAGGGGGACATTTTCTTCTACCTCACCGAGGTGAAGAAATCTGAGGAGCTGATAAGAGATAACGTAGATTACCTGCTCGGAAGACCAGAACATGACGCAAAGTTCGTAGGCTTAAACAAAATACTCGAAAGGGACGTTGGCGAGCTAGAGGATAAAATTGCCGGGTTCGGCTCTGAGCAATTCGTTGAGGAGAGATCGAAACTTCTGAATAATGTGCTAAAGCGTTCGTTCTACATCATCTCGGGCAAACCGGGATCAGGTAAAACGTTTGTTCTTAAGCAAGTGATTGATAGACTAAAGAGCCTAGGTGAAGACGCACTTCTTCTCGCGCCCACTGGCAAAGCAGCACTGAGGCTTAGACAGTCTACCCGTCATGATGAGACCTTCACGGTGGACATGTTCCTATATCGAAATGGCTATGGCGAATACCTAGAAAATTATGAGAGTTTATTCTCGAACCCACCATCTAAAAAGTTCAGGTTAGAGAACCTTATCATCGATGAGTCATCGATGCTTGACCTTAAAAAGCTGTCCGTCCTCTTCTCCGCTCTGAGAATCAAGGGAGCAGACGGGATAAAGAGAATCATTATGGTGGGCGATGAGCATCAACTGCCCCCGATTGGATTCGGGAGACCCTTCTATGACATCATTCAGTATTTAAAGGGAACCGAGGCATACCGGGACTCAAACTACATTAGGCTCCGTACAAACTGCAGGCAAGAGCTTGACAGCACGATACTTGACTTTGCTGACACATTCGCTGAGAAAAATAGGTACTATGAGCCCCTGTTCGAAGAAGTGCTGTCCACGGGAAAGCTAGGCAACAATCTTATCCTTTCCCAATGGACCAGCCGAGAGGAACTAGATGCAAAGATCAACAATAGGCTCATAGAGCTTTTCGAGATAGAGGGCGTGGAAGGAGATCCCAATGAGTGCATTAACCAATTATTTGGTTGTTACGAGAACGGTTTCGTTAAGGGAGATGAGACATGGAGTCTCAAACTTGATTGCTTCCAGATACTATCTCCTTACAGGGGAGGATACTACGGAACGATAGGCCTTAATGAGAGCGTCAAGTCTACTTACAGAAAGCCTCATAATTTAGATATGCTCGTAACTGGTGCAGGAGTTTTTAACCATTCTGATAAGATAATCCGGCTTAACAACTGGTATAAGTGGGGAAACTCGGGAAAGGATCTGTTCCTTTCAAACGGGTCTATGGGATTAATAAACAACAAGAAGGCAGATAATTACTCGAACCGCCGGCACTTTGTCTATTATTTCACAGATAAAGACAAGCCTTTAAATTATATCGACAGCTCCGAGAACTTTGAGCTAGCTTACGCGATTACTATTCATAAATCTCAGGGAAGTGACTTCAAGAATGTCTTCTTGGTAGTTCCAAGGAAGTCAAGTCTTCTGTCAAAGGAGCTCCTTTACACTGCACTAACTAGGTCCACTCACAGGGTTTACTTATTCCTTGAGACTGTGGGTGGAGGCAATCCACTAGAAAAAGCTAAAAATCGATCAGATATACTCGCCAGAAACACATCTATCTTCGAGACACCAACTGATAGCCGGAGGATATACGTTCCAGAGGCGGGAGTGGAAGTAAAATCCAAGGTAGAATACATAATATACTCCGCCTTGAAGGAAGCTAGGGACGCGAAGAGGCTTGAATTCGAGTATGAGGAGGAGCTCCCTCTACATAACGCAGAATATTCTATTCACCCCGACTTCACTTTGCATATTGCCGATAAGACGTATTACTGGGAACATCTGGGAATACTTGATGCTAAGGATTACTACGACAAATGGGTTAGAAGGAGGAAGAATTACGAGGAAATGGGGTTGCTAAATAATTTAGTCACAACAGATGATCTGTATGGAATTAAGGAAGAGAATATCAAGGGAATAATCGATAAGTTACTCTCTGGCAAGCTAGCACCGAGCATTGATACAAGGTTCTCCAAATATCACTATTCACTTAATTGATAGAAAATTTCATACAATAAACACCGGACGTTAAAATTTGTCTAACCCGTACGTGCATAAAAATAGCATGATATAACTGGCGTGCGCGAGGGTTGTTCCGAAGGTTATGAAAGATAAAAGCTATGCTTAGAATGTAGTGAGGGTCATGATTGAAGGTGACGTGCGCGCACGCAGACGGCATGGAGCCGTTCAGGGTTTCCGAGGAGCCCACTGAGGGGAGGGGTGAGGTTGATCCCGTGCACGGCGGAGGTGAGGTGCCCCGCCAGCGGCAAGGATTTGATCCTCCGGCGCATCGACGACCTCAACGTCGTCGAGTACTGGGCCCGCTGCCCTGGCTGCCAGTGGGCCGGGTGGCTGAGGGAGCTCCGATGCTCAGGCTCAAGAAGTGGCAAATAAGGAGCAGCTGCCAGTCCAGCGTCGACAGAAACCTGGCACAGGCCATGAGCGGGCTGGACAGGCTCACCGACAGGCTTCACGTCCCCCGAGCCGTCAAGGAGCAGGCGGCCGTCATCTACCGGAGGGCCCTGAAAGAGGGGCTCGTCCGGGGAAGAAGTATCTTGACTATGGTCGCAGCCTCCCTTTACGCTGCCCTCCGGGTCACGCGGACGCCCATGACGCTGAGCGAGATAGCCCGTGTCAGCACTATTGACGAGAAGGATATCTCCCGCAGCTACAGGATACTTATCAGGGAGCTGGGCCTCCACATGCCCGTTCAGAGGGCTCAGCTCAACGTTCCCAAGATCGCATCCAAGGTTGAAGTCGGGGAGGAGGCCCAGCGGAGGGCCATAGAGATCCTGGGGGAGGCGGACCGGTTGAAGATAACGATCGGCAAGGACCCCATGGGCCTCGCCGCGTCGGCCCTGTACATGGCCTGTATCATAAACGAAGAGAATCGTACCCAGAAGGTGCTGGCGGAGGCGGCGGACGTGACCGAGGTAACCATACGCAACAGGTACACGGAGCTGAAAAGGGTCCTGAACCTGGATAGGTTCAAGCCCGAACGTGGATGAGAGGCATTCTCCCTAGTGAAGCAGTTCGTGATCTATGAGGATGGCTCTGATCTTGTCGGCGGCCTCATGGACCTGCTCCTCCCTCTTGGCCCCGGTGATCACGAGCTTCCCCGAGGCGAATATCAGCAGGACCACCTTTGGCTCTGTCATCCTGTAGATCAGGCCGGGGAACTGCTCAGGCTCATACATAACGTTCTCCAAGACGTCGGACATCGCCTCCAAATCGATCTCGCCTCCGACGTCCGC
>Ga0315296_10002516_pt1 | contig 15613 bp, 8 predicted proteins | sample YL17G14_18_MG_FD_203921 | JGI IMG/M metagenome (GOLD analysis project Ga0315296, IMG submission 203921) | Sediment microbial communities from Yellowstone Lake, YNP, Wyoming, USA - YL17G14_18 | ecosystem: Environmental > Aquatic > Freshwater > Lake > Sediment | place: USA: Wyoming | collected... | reverse complement strand
GATCCTGGATGTGCTGGTATAAATAGGCGTAGTCTTGGAAAGATAAACGAAAGCTGCTCCCAGGGCCACAACCGTTGTAAACAGCACGATCCAACGGCTGCGCCATATGATTTGGATCAGGCTCTCGGACATCGTTCCTATTGTGGGCGGCATCTCCATATACGAGTTATTTTTTTCGAACGTATTATGATTTTCACGCTGGTTTATCATGTCATCCTTCCTTGTTTCTTTTGGTCGTATGCATCTTTTTTGTTTTTAACGTTGCCATACAGGCAGATAAGCACCGACCTGGATGCTGAATATTCTGTCCAGAAAGCGGTTCGTCCGTGTTCGGGGTGTACAAGACAGTCCATATCTATATTGGGACGTACAGGGCCGGCATTTTCGAATTCAGCCAGTTGCTCTGCAAAAAGCAGACGAACTTGATCGCTGCGTCCAGCTAAGTAAATGGATAATAATATGGTCAGGAAGATGTATAAAACGACCCAGTTCTTTGATATGCACACAACAAAGAATTTATGTTTCACGAAGTTCACTTTAAATCTTCTCAACACTACTTACGAAGTGCCGGTATCCTCACACGCCACAACGCTACGAACTTGTTAAATAAACAAGGCTCTCATCCCTGATAACCCATACAAAGATGATTTCCCATCAATCATCGAGCTATACATAAAATTCTTACTATCCTTCTCTTGCAAACCACTAATGCTTTTCTTCTGTTAGGACGAATTAGTTTTTTGTTATGAGCAATCTCCATCTTTACGAAGGTGGTTCTGGGGGCCAAGGTAGTTTGCCCGTGACCCAAGGAGGCCGAAACGGGCTCCGCACTGGTGGTCTAAATGGTATCCATATTGCGGGCCGCGTTGTCGGGTTACCTAAGATAACCGTGCCCGAGCTACTTTCCATTACCGGCACGATAGTACTCAGCGTGAAGGGGTCAAAGAGACCCTCTTGACTGGATATTGCATTGTTGTCTGTATTATCCGAATTATCCTTAGCTGCGTGCTCTGCGATGCAGAGCGCCACCGCAACCATCAAAGCCAACACTTCTAACATAATTTTAAACTCGGGATTGAATTTGCTTTTTTTGTTTCTTAACCAAAGGTCTTTCATATCGCCTCCTCCTTGTTTAGTGTTAGCAACAACCAAGTATTTGTGTTTATTGTCGTAAGCTTAATGGCTTATACCCTTGAAATAGTTATTCATCTAAATTGCCGGGCCAATGTAATTTGCCTTTCCACTCTGGTCGATGTCGGCATCATTGCATCAAGCGCACACAGTTCGACCAGAGGCTTGCAGATCTCCACGGCAGTCTTATATCAAGCCACTATCGTGCTTCCTTGCGTTTATTAAAAGGCCCAAAGAACTGGGGGAGAAGACAGAAAAATACAACTTCTCTGTTTTCCACAGGATCGTAGTAGTGCGCCTCCTGCCACAAGGCCTCGATAACGTGCCACCTCCATATGGCCAGTGAAATGCAATGCTACCACATTTCTATTTCCATAACGATTGTGGAAACTACGTATTTTTACAGATTTTGCTCCTTTTTCTGCTAAGATATGCAATCTGTTCCAAGAAATTTCTTAGAGTTAATATACCCCTACCCATTGTCAAGACAGAAACTTGGCAACCGTGGAAATTAGGGCATTTTGTTTGTTTGGAAGAATATGCAGTATATTAGTGTGTGTGAATGACTACTCACAGGCGTTCTTCTGCATTTTAGGTGAGGTTGCTCCGTTCTTATTTTTTGCCGGCAGCTCAAACAGACCCATCATGGCAGCTCGTTTGACCAGGTCAACTACGTTATCGACATCAAGCTTGCGCATAAGGTGACCGCGATGCACTTCAATGGTCCTTATGGAACGGTGCAGTGAAAGGGCTATTTCCTTGTTGCTCTTGCCGTCGATGATCAGTTTCAATACATTTATTTCGCTCTCGGTCAAAGGCTTGCCTATATAAGAATCATCGAAAGTGCTCTGTTGCAGTATCGATTTAACCTTCCACAAAAAACTTTTCTTGTCGAGAGGTTTCTCGATAAAATCCACAGCACCTGCCTTGATTGCCGCGACAGCCATTGGTATATCGCCGTAGCCGGTTATAACCAGAATAGGCATCCACGGTGCGAGGCGTTTGGCCTTTGCCAACAATTCCATACCATCCATCTCAGGCATTTTCACATCAGTGATAAGTAAATCGCACTTTTGGGAATTCAATTGTTCGAGGCAATCGGCTGCACAGGCAAAACAGCTAACCTTTGAACCGAGCTCTTCAAGAGTTTCGCTGACTACATCGCATACCTTCGGCTCATCATCAACAAAAAAGATATGTTCGCTTCCTGTCATTGCTCTTCAGTTATGACCTCATATCTTTGTTTGTGGGCAGTGTGATGAAAAAAGTTGAACCTTCACCGAACTTGCTTTCGACGCGAATTTTTCCACCGGCTCGAGATACAATGCTCTGCACGATGCAAAGTCCCAGACCTGTCCCCTGCCCTTTCGGTTTGGTAGTGAAAAACGGCTCAAAAATCTTATCGATATTCTCGGGAGCGATCCCGCCGCAGTTGTCAGAGAACCACAACTCAATATGCCCGTTTTTTACAGCACCGCTTATGATAAGCTGACGACTTTTCTTGCCGTCGGCTGCCTGTATGGCGTTATCCACAAGTGCAAAAAATAGCTGCTCCATATCTTTCTCGTTCGAATATACAAGCGGCAGTTTGTCCAAACCATTGAGGCACAAAGCGACCTTTGCCCGCTGAGCGCTTTCGTTCAACAGTTTTACAATTTTCGTACCAATGGCCTCCAAATCTACTTCTACAACAATCTCCTCTGTGGACCTTCTTGCGAAATTACGAAATCTCTCGACGATTGAGGCTACATTTGAGACCTCATTTAAACTATCCTTGAGTTTTCTTGTAACATTCTCCGGAGAAGATGTTGCTTCCAGCTTTGCCAACGCATTTTCGATTGACAGACGAATAACCGTTAAAGGCTGTGTTAGTTCATGAGCCACAGTAGCGCTTAAGGTCCCCAGCGAGGCAAGCTGTTCAGCCCGAGCCATTCGTTCACGATACATCTCCATTTCTTCTTCTGAGTGCTTGAGTGCCTGAATGTCTCTTGCTATTGTAAGCGCAGCTATTACTTTCCCACTGCTATCTCTCAATGGTTCAATGCTATTGTTATACCACCTTGGCTGACCCTGCAGCTCGCTCAATACGACCCGATTCATTCCCTGTTCGGTGTTTATTACCTCTCGCACCATCGCCGCTTGCCGGTCTGCGATTTCTTTTGGGAAGAGATCCCAAATAGTCTTTCCTACGTAGTCCTCCGGCTTGCCTCCCAACCGCTTTGCGCCTGTCTTGTTTATAAACAAAAATACCCCGTTTTCGTTAATGGTGGCAATGGACTCGCCCGCACTTTCTACCAGTGTTCTGTACTTTTCCTCACTTTCTTGAAGCGACTGTTTAATAAGTTTACGGTCAGTTATGTCGGTGAATATTTGTGCCACACCAACTATTTTATCGCCGTTTTTGAGTGGACCGGTGTGAGTAGAATACCTGAACAAGTTCCCTACCGGTCCAATTAAGGTAGTCTCTAAGTCGACTTCTTCACCGGTCTGAAATACCTTTTCGATTGCCTTTCTTGTCTTCTCATGTTCTTCTGGTGGTATGAAATCATAGACGGTTTTGCCAATGGTATCTTCGACAGTGTAACCGGGCACGGTGTGGTTGACAAACAGTATTGTGCCGTCTCGCTCCAGATTCAAAATAGTGTCAGGGCTGCTTTTTAGCAAGAAACGCCACTTTTCCTCTGATTCCCGCTGTGCGTCCTTGGCCTGCCCAAATTGTGCAGCTCGACCGTGAAATACGCTCGACTGCTTGGGTAATTCCGTTTTGGTTTTCTGCTCATCATCTATCATGTCCATCGCTCCGTAAATGAACGCTTATTGTCCCTCACAGCTTTAGTATTTGGAGAGGTACTCTAAACGTATTAGCTGATATCCGATTAATCACCAACAAAAGTGTTCAAGTACCAATTTATAGCAAATTCAGCCAAAATAATCAAGAAAAAACATTTCATACTTGAAACTTCAAACTTTTTGGCAATACAGTTGTTGGGGGGCTATTTTTACCTGCAAACATAAAACGAACTCCATACTGGCAGACCAGCCGATAGTAGAATCCGCTATATCTTGCAAAAGATTGCCACAATCCCGATTGACTATTCTGACTTTGATGGCGAAAGAAGCTTCCTCAAGCTCAGTATTTATAAGACTTTACAATAGTCCTCGGCAGGTTGCACCCAATTTATTTTAGGTCAAATCACCTTTGATTTATATATAAGCTGAGCATACGTCCTATAAAAACGGGCTTGATAGGTAAAGAATTCTTATTTGCCTTTTGTAGAGCTTATTCGTATTATTTATAATGAAGGTACAGAATAGTCGGGTAGAATTCCGATAGGAGAAAAAATGAGAACAAGAAAATGTAAACCCCACATAGCTCTTATTCTTACCTTAAGCCTGGTGTGGCTGATATTGTCCGCAGATGCGGCAGCAACCGATTGGTTTGTGCGACCAGCTGGAGGGAACTACGGTAATGAAGACGGAAGTTCGTACCAGGATGCCTGGGATGGGTTGTTAAATGTGGTGTGGGGACCAGGCGGAGTTGAGGCAGGTGATACTCTGTATGTCTGCGGTCTTCATGTTTACGATTTGAGTAATAAAGATAATCTCGTTGCACAGGCAGACATTACTCCAATATCGGGGACAAGTGAGTCAGCCAGGGTTACTATCAGAGGTGATTATTCGGGCGATGCGGGAATTGTGTGGGGAGCCTACAAAATGAGTTACGAAGCCTGGAATAATGAGGGCAATAATGTTTGGAGCATCACACTTCCCGGTGATTCAACATACGGTGATTGGTATTTTGAGGACATTGGAGACCCTACAGACTCGGACTTTACAGTCCTCGATATAAGAACCAGCCTTGCAGAGGTTCAAAGCAATCCGGGGTCATTCTACAGTAGTGATTACTTAGGCAATTCAAAACTGTATGTACAATGTACAGATAGTGGAAATCCTACTGGCAGAATTTATGACGATAGCTGGGGATATGATTGGCAAATAAATGGATTGACGTATATTACATTTTTGAACCTAAAACTTTATAGCCCTTATAGATTTTTGGAGGAGAACGAATCTGCGGACTATATAAAATGGGACGGTTGCAAGATAGCCTATGGATTGTGTTGGCTGATGCCTTTTTGTGATGGCTGTGATTACATTGAAGTAATTGATTGTGAATTAAGCTGGGCAGGCAATGGAATTTATAACATAAGCAACACAAACAACTCTCCAAGTTACTATACGTTTAGTGGAAATTACATACACGATATGGGTGTGAGAAGTACTTTCCAAAATACAGATGCCCATAGTATTGGTATTCAGGGTGGGCATGACGGAGTAATTGAAGATAATATTTGTGAAAACTGTGGAAGCGGTCCGCTGTTTTATGCCTTTACCAATCAAGAGTCTAAGAATAATATTACAAGAAGAAATATTATTAAAGATATGCATAATTTAGGGGGTGCGAGTGGCTGGGGAATTGCGACTATATGCGCTAACGATGCCTCTGGTGACAAGAGTGGAAACAAGTTTTATCAGAATATAGTTATAAATGCTACTGTTGGGGGAAGGTTTCATTTTGAGCAAGAGCAAGAAGTGTATAACAATATATTCTACAACTGTGAAAATGGATTAGACATGTATAGAAATTACGCCGGGCTTGGAGCGAATGTAAAACTAAGAAATAATATTTTTTTTAACTCTACTTTATACCATATAAAATGGTATAGTGGAGCAACTTTCATTACAATAAATTTTGATTATAACTTATATTACCCGACCGAGGGGGATTTGTTTCGCCTAGGTCGTAGAGAAATGACCTTTACAGAATGGCAAGCCCTTTCTAAAACTGGTTTAACTTTTGATCCAAATTCAATAGCTGCTGACCCTTTGTTTGTTGACCCTGAGAATGGTAATTTTCATCTTTGGTCTGACTCTCCAGCAATAGATGCAGGTTTTGATGTTGGCTTAACTCAAGATTTTGAGGGAAATCTTACTCCCCAAGGCCCTGCCTTTGACATCGGTGCTTATGAATATGTTCTGGATCCTGATAATCATACCCCAGTACTCCAAGCGATTGGTAATAAGTCTGTTGATGAGAACGTGCTCTTGACGTTTACGTTGACCGCCATGGATGAGGATGCCGGGGATACGATTAGCTACTCAGTTCAGAATCTGCCGAGCGGGGCGACATTCTCCAGCCAGACGTTTAGCTGGACGCCGAACTATGACCAGGCTGGCAGTTACCAGGTAACGTTCCGGGCAACTGATGGCAAGACTCGGGATTTTGAGACAATTACTATCACAGTAAACAATGTTAACCGAGCCCCTGTACTCGGGCCAATCGCTAATCAGTCGGTTAACGAAACCGCCCTTCTGAGCTTTTCGGTGAGTGCGACCGATGCTGACGGCCAGGCAATAACATATTCTGTAAGTGGCTTACCTGCCGGAGCTGTATTTGCCAGCCAGACGTTTACCTGGACGCCGAGTTATGACCAGGCGGGGACCTATTCGATTACGTTCACTGCAGGTGATGGTCAGGCTCAGGATTCTGAGACAGTAACGATTACGGTGATCAACGTGAACCGAACCCCTGTTCTCACTGCTATAGGTAATAAGTCGGCTTATGCAGATGTCCTTTTAACCTTCACGATAGATGCAACTGACCCTGATGGTGATGCGATAGCATATTCAGCGGGTACTCTACCCAGTGGTGCGGCATTTACCGGCCAAGACTTCGACTGGACGCCGAGCCAGAGCCAGGTGGGTAGTTATGCCGTCACTTTTATTGCAACCGATGGTCAGCTGCAGGATTCTGAGACGGTTACTATGACTGTTGACGTTGATAGTCTAGCGCCGACCGTCACTAATTGCTCACCCGCTACTGGCTCGATACAAGTACCTTTGAACAACCTGATAACTCTAAATATCGCCGATGCCGGTATAGGTGTTGATGCCAAATCGATAAAAATTAAGGTCAGAGTCAACGACAATCCCAACAATGATACCGTCTACTTCGGTGATACGGACTACTATACCAGCCCGTATGGTGATTGCCGAAGGTTAGGCACGAAGGCTGATTATAGATTCGTTTACCAATCAACGAGCGAAATGTTTTATTACGACCAGACGGTGACTATCACGGTAAATGCTACAGACCTCGCCGGAAATGTAATGAACGAGTATTCATATTCCTTTGCAACCGAGATGCATTCATTCGGCCAGAACAAGAGGGTCAATTCAGGCTTAACTAACAATGATAGACCCGTAACGGTATGTGACAGTAGCGGCAATATCTGGGCGGCTTGGCATGCAGGGTTGGTAGGTAACAGAGATATTTATGTTAGCAAACTTGTATCAGGAGAAAATAACTTTAGTGGTACTGTTCAACTGACCGACAATACGACTGACCAGTGTAATCCTGCCATTGCATTGGACAGTAACGACAAGCTATATGTTATATGGCAGGACAATAGGCAAGGAGACTGGGACATATACGTATCTACCTCGGTTGACGGAATAAGCTGGTCCACTCAGACAAGGATTAACGACCCGAATAATGGCAATCAGGTCAATCCTGCTATAGTGATTGACGGTCAGAATTATGCGCACGTTGTCTGGCAGGACGACCGTGCAGGTAATCAGGATATTTGTATAGCTACATCGAGCGATGGCTTTGCGACAAAAACGGTCTCACAAATCACCTCTGATACTTTCGACCAGATTGAGCCGGCCGTTGCGGCAGTCTCTGACAATACGATTTACGTGGTATGGACGGATGGGCGCAATGGCTCGAACGACATTTACGGAGCGGCCTCAAATAATCCCTGGACGAATGTAGCGATAGTAAGCAATACGAATAACCAGTCGAGTCCGGCAATTGCCGCCGAATCCACAGGGTCAATTTTGCACTTATTGTGGGTTGACGATACATCCGGCGACAATGACATATACTGTGCATCATCGAATAATGGTTTGCCGGGCAGTCCTTTGACCGGCAGTAGTATTATCGATGATAGTTCCGGTGCCGACCAGTTAGACCCGACGATTGCAGTCACAGGCAGCACGGATAATAACTTGAAAGTTTTTGCCTGCTGGCAGGATTGGCGCAATATTGCTGGTACGAACACAGACACGGACCTGTACTTCGCTGAGCTAAGTTCCGGTTCCGGAACAAATGTTTTCGTAGGTGAAGGTGGTTCAAGTGCATACCAGGGCGAACCGGCAATAGGAATAGGCGAATACGGCTATCCATATCTTATATGGGCTGACAAAAGAAGCACAAACACAGATATCTATTACGCCGGAAGCACTTTTATAGAACCTGTCGCATTGTCATCGAAACTTGTTACTGCTTCCGCTTCCAACAGCACAACAGTGGGAACCGACCCCCAAGCCATAACCGCCATAGACGATGTTTCCATCGTAGTGCCTGCGGGTGCATGTTCGTATGATGTAGCTATTACAGTTACAAAAATTGCGAACCCGCTGGCATTTGTCGCACCGTGTTTGGGCGGTTACGATTTTGGTCCGAGCGGAATCCAGTTTAACCAGCCGGTTACGATCACAATACCATATGTCTTCTCTGGTTCTGATGGTTCGGCGAAGCCATACTGGTTTAACTCGCTGACAGGGATGCTTAGTCAACAGGGGATAACAGATATCCAGGATATTCCAGTATCTTCATCTTTGCATGCTCTTTCGTTCAAGACCACACACTTTACGGCATTTTACCTGCTCGCAGGAGGCGGTGCTGCTGCTATTATCGGCGGTGGCGGAGGCGGTGGTGGCTGTTCGGTCTCTGCCAACGGTGAAGGTAATATTGTCGAGTTTGTCTTTCCGTATATTGGATTGGCCTTGGTGATGGCAATACTGAAAATTCGCGATGCACGAAATCGCAAAGCACGTAATATGACAACAGGGAAATGTTAAAAATGGGCTATCAATCCGGCCAGCTAAGTATTGCCAATTCACTGCCAACTGTCGAATCGGTTCCACTTTTCACCAAGGGATTGAAGCGATTCAATATTTTCCTGCTTACAGAAACCGCATTGGTAACGATTGTTGCAATCTTGGCAATTAGGCTCTTGGCTACAAGCTCCGTCTCCAGAGCAACGTGGTTTGTGAGTCCTGGTATTTTAGTAGCTGCTGCAATTATCCCAACAACGATTAGAAGGGCTGAATTTCCTAAGATTGGTCTCAACATCAGGCAAATCGGCCCTACACTTCTGGTAGTTTGCCGAACCTGTGTTGTGGTTTTTCCAGCTTTGTTTGCCGGTTTGTGGCTGCTGAAATCCTTCGGATTGGGATTGCCCTTGCAGCCTGTACAGCCGAAGGATCAGAGCTGGGTTAGCTGGTTATTTTATCAGTTTATGTACGTGGCAGTAGCTGAAGAAGTATTTTTCAGAGGTTATGTTCAAAGCAATATCCTAAGGCTGACAAACCTATGCAAGGATGGTCAGCGCCGCTTATGGAAATGGCTAAGTATAGTGCTGTCGGCTGCTTGTTTTGCAGTTGCTCATATCATAATTCAGGGCAGGGTAATATTAGTCCTGACATTTCTGCTTGGTCTGATTTGTGGCTGGCTTTTTATCCGAACCAGGTCGCTATTAGCGCCTATTTTATTCCACGGCCTGGCTAATACCTGCTACTGCGCCATGGTGGTAATCAGCATGTAGAACAGCCAATATTCAGCTATTCAACACCTGCCAGCCAGTTATCAGCCAACTCTTTTAAATCATTAAAATCGACATTGCCGTCATTGGTAAGGTCAGTACTGTCACCCCTGCAGAAGAAACTTCTGTCGGTTCGAAGCCAGCGTCCGGCAAAGATAGCAAAATCTGCAAGCCCTACTCTACTATCACCATCAAAGTCTCCTATAACGAATTGCCAGGTCAGCTTGGGATAATCGGCTCCCTCACAAATGCTCCAGATATCCTCTGTTCCATTTGCGCTCTCGGCCAAAAAATCCCAGCCATCGGAAGTGAATGCACTTTCTGTCTGCATCTCGGCCGTTGTCTTACCCCACCCACGAGCGCTGGTTGTCTGGCCACTGGTTTGAATATCCCAGAAAGAGGCCGTGACCGTACCAAAATTATATCCCACGAGGCCGCCAACATCCCAACGTCCCGAAACGCTACCGACTGAATAGCAGTTGGAGATTGTGCCTGAATTCCTTCCAACCAGGCCGCCGACTTCCTCATTTCCTGCGACGCTGCCGGTTGAGTAGCAGTTGGCGATTGTGCCACCACTACGTCCCACCAGACCGCCGACGTAGTCGTTTCCCGAAATGCTGCTGGTGGCATAACAGTTGGTGATTGTTCCATAATTGAATCCCACCAGGCCGCCGACCCCCAAATCTCCCGAAACGCTGCCACCCTCAGCATAACAGTTCGTGATGGTTCCATCCCAAAGTTCGCCAACCAGCGAACCAACCCTACCTCCTGTTCCTGCCTCAATATTAGGACCAATCAATCCCAAATCTTTGATCTGTGCATTTTCTCCACGCACGAATCCGAAAAGTCCTATGTAGCCTGTGTCTGTGGAAGTATAGCTGAAGTTCGAAATTGTATGACCGTTGCCGTCGAAAACGCCAGTGAATGCAAACACGCGATTGCCAATAATGAAAAAGTCAACCCCTGTTAAATCAATATTATTGATTAACTTAAAATGTCCTCCCATCAATCTTGGATTATGGCCGATACTGTTCAATTCATTAGCCGTTGAGAGGAGGTAAGGGTTGTCAAGCTCTCCCGTACCGCCCGAAAAGCTTGGCAATTCAGGTAGACGAGATAGCTGCCACCAAAGAATTGGATACCCCCCGCCAACAGGCTCAGACCAAATATCATGGGGTCCATCCGATTGGCCAACGAAATCCCACCCCGCATCCATAAACGTGTTTGGGTCCTGCATCTCGGCTGTCGTCTTACCATTGGCATCATTGCAACCACTTGCCCACTTCTCCTGTTTTCCACACATGTTATATTGCCCGCTGGCTTCAACATCCCAGAATGAATCGTAAACCTTACTAAAATCGCCATTTAATCCCAACAGGCCACCGACATCAGTCGTTCCCCTAACGGCGCCTACTGAATAGCAACCGATGATTGTTTCATCGTTGCTTCCCACCAGACCGCCGACATGCTCTGTTCCTATAACGCTGCCTATTGAATAGCAACCGATGATTGTGTCACTGTTGCTTCCCACCAAGCCGCCGACCCATTTATCTCCCCACACGGTGGCGGTTGAATAGCAATTACTGATTATGCCACAACCATTCCACCCCACCAGCCCGCCGATGTCGTCATTTCCCGAAACGCCGCCCGTCGCATAGGAATTGGATATGCTACCACCAGACCGGCACACGTCCTCACCCCACGAACCATTGTTTCCCACCAGCCCGCCGATAGTGCCTTGCCCCGAAACGCTGCTCGTGGCATAGGAATTGGTGATTGTTCCGCCATTGCTTCCCACCAGGCCGCCGACAGAAGAATCTCCCGAAACGCCGCCCTTTGAATAGCAGGTGGAGATTGTGCCGAAGTTTTCTCCCACCAGGCCGCCGACGTTTTTGTTCCCCGAGGCACTACCGGTTGAATAGCACTTGAATATCGTACCGGCTATCGCCCCCCCCAACCACTCGTCATAGTATCCATTCCCTCCCACCAGCCCCCCGACTCCGCCGCTATCGGAAGAGCCTGCTCCCGAAACATTGCCACCCGCGACGTAACAGTTCGTGATCGTTCCCTCTCTCAAGTAGCCAACCAGTGAACCAATGTAATTTCCTGTTCCCGCATCAACGTCAGGAGCAATCAATCCCAGATCTTTGATCTGGGCACCATCAACGTACGCGAAGAGTCCTACGTAGTCTGTATCTGTAGAAGTGTAGGTCAAGTTCGAGATTGTACAACCGTTGCCGTCGAAAAGGCCGGTGAAGGTATTACCGCCCAAAGTCCCAATGATGTTGAAATCTGTTCCTGTAAAGCCGCTCAAATCAATATCGGCCATCAGCTTAAAGTGCTTGTCCCAGTCATTGGGAGCAGTTCCTATCGCATTCATCTGCTCAGCCGTATAAATCAGATACGGGTCCGCCTCTGTCCCGCTGCCACCGCCATATTTTGCCTCGGCCACTCGGCAGAATAAACAGATGGCAAGCAATACAAGTAACGGCATTGTTAATTTACCGCTTTGTTTGTGAATAAGCGATTTAGGCTGCTTGCTTATAATAGAATAAAGAAACCCTAACAGGCCAAGAGTTTTGCTTAAATTAGGCATTTTTCGCCCTCCTCCAACAACGGAGTTATGCAAGACCAATACGGCTGCCACATGTCTGGCATTTGACTCCCTGAAGATGCGTCTCTTAAAGACAATATACTAAATTGCGGTCTTGGAGGCAACATAATATCGGATGTTTCCGGAAGCTTTTACGACCTGTGAAAGACGTGTTTGGACACCAATATCATGGGGGGTGGGAATCCAACAGGATATATAACGTAATTTTCTTCCAGCAAACCAATTCATGGTGAAGTAGCCAGACAAGTGAAGGACGGGCTTGGGATTAGTGAAACTCTAAACTTTATCGCAAGTGACGACGAACTCTCAAAAAGGTTTTCCAGTTAATGCAGTAGGCAATTGAAAAGCACAAAAATAAGTATGTCTCATCAACGTTGAATATGAGCAAAGATTGATTAAGATTGTATAATCGACCTCAGGAGTAGATTGTCACGTCTGTCTGACTTTATTGATTTTGATTATTATTGGGGAATACTTTCAGCCCCCCCGAGTATCCCTGGATATCAGCAGGGCAGGACCAGAAGGTTCTGCCCTGAGTTGCTTTTTGTGCTTTTTTACAGTGTGCGGCGCCTGCGGAGCCAGCCGACGAGGCCCACTCCAATCCCGGCTAACAAAATTGCGCCGGGAGCGGGGATTGCGATAATGCTGCCCGATGATAAAGCGGGGGTTCCAACAGCACCATCACCACCACTGAAGACGCCTACGCCTATACTGCCTAAAAGCGATGGGGGAAGCTGGAACTGGTTGACGTAGTCCTGAATGACGAACTGCCAGGATTCACCGGGCTCGAAGATGAGATTTTGCGTCATGCTCTCGGAGATCAAAGGTGTGTTCAGCCCTATATTGTCAATCTTGAAGGCCAGACATCCATTGATCCAGCCGTCATGATTCATCAGTGTAGTTTCCGGGTCCGCTACATACCAAACATCGTACCATTTCACGCCGGTATGGTTCACGATGTACACTACCACATTTGGTATAGACGGGTCATCATAGTTTTCTTGGCATGGCGTGTACTCTGTGAGCCAGTCGGTGGAGCAGATATATTCATCATTTGGAAACGGGGGTTGATTGCCCAGCTCGTGGACCACCTCTGGGACCCACAAGGGGTCTTGAGGTCCGTCCTCATACCAGACTGGGGTCAGAATCGCCTGCGTTGTGCCACTTACGGTCAGAATCAGCGTTGTTAGTACACAGATCGTGATAAACTTTTTCTTCATATTTTTCATCTCCTCTCTCGGACATCCTTTTCTTGTTTTCAAAAATAGTTTTCAGTTCATATCATGGCTTTACGGCATGGTTTTTACCCTGCCCTGAGTTATTTTTTCTGCTTCTTTTATAGTGTCCGGCAACTTTGTAGTCAGCCGATAAGCCCAGGGCAAATCCTGCTGAGCAAAACCGCTCCAGGTGCAGGAATATGTCTGATGCCGCTCCCCCATCTCCTTATAGGTTACCTTACTTTCGAACAAGTAAACTAATGGCGCACCGTTACACCACTAACCTAAGGGTTAAACCCACTCACTTGAGTGAGTATCCTCATATTTTATTATTATATCAAATTCCAAACTATATGTCCAGAAAAAATTGGGAAAAACAGAAGGCTTTGCAAAAGAATTTGCATTTTTGAGATTATAGTTTGTGCACGGTTATAGCGAAGAAAAACTTCAGGTCCCGGAAGAGCCTCAACAGACAGCGCGAGAAGAGCCTCAATAGGTTGTATGCGAAGAGCCTCAAGAGACATTATCCGAAGTGTCTCAGGAGACACCATTGAAAGAGTCTGAAGAAGCAATGGCAGAAATCGAAGAAAGTTAGTATTTATTTAAGGAGGGAGTCAGATGAACAGTCTGGCCCCCTCCTGTAATTGATTTTCCCAAGAATTTGTAATAATTCGTAGGGGCGGTCCTCCTGCAGCATTGCGCATATCATATTGCGTATTGTGACAGGGCAATTCCCCAGTTGCCCTTGCAGCGTTTGGTTCGGAGGTGTTAAGTTTGTATTTTTCCCTAACTTATGAGAAGAAAATGTAAAAAATCCTATAATTATTGAGATTTTGCTTGTATTTTCCGGTACTCTGATATATATTTATTTATATTCTGTTGTGTTCAAGGAGGAGCCTTCCGAAAGTTTCTTTTCATGACAAGCTTTCGGGCATAGCGAAAATCGTGGGAGTCGCATTCGGCTTATTAAGGAAGAAGGAGATGGTGAGAAGTACGTCAAAAATCGAATGCGAAAGCTCAATTGTTCACCGGCGTAAGGTACTTTACGGGGCTTTCCCTCATGCTATCTCCTTAACTTCACTTTTTGGCGAAAAATTACAAAACCGTCATATACCCAGATCCCCACCGTGAAAGGTCGTTGCTTAAACGAAGATGCAAAGCATAGCTGACTCTACTCCGATGAACCGTATTTTGGTGTAGAAGAAGCAAGTCAAGAAAGGAGAAGCAAAGTGAGAAAGAACGCATGTTTGATAACGATTTTGATGACAGCAATGTCATATATAGCATCGGCGGAGGTGCCGGTCAATTTCCCCGACCCTCAGTTGAAAGCCGCTGTGGAAGAGCATTTGGGGGTTACTGATCCCACACCGATGAACATGCTTGCCCTGACCGAGCTGAACGCCGAGGAAAAAGAAATAGTTGACCTGACTGGCCTCGAGTACGCTACATATCTGCGGAATCTGGATTTGCGGAGGAATCGGATCAGCAATATTTCGGCATTGTCGGGATTGAGATACCTGCAAACGCTCCAGTTAGAGGATAATCAGATTGCAGATATATCGGCGCTATCAAGACTAACGAACCTGAGGCTGCTGTGGTTGAACTTGAATCAGATCAGCGACATTGCTGCCGTATCAGGACTGACGAATCTGACCGAGCTCAGGTTGCGCGGCAATCAGATCAGTGATATCTCTGCAGTATCGGCACTGACAAACCTGAGAGTGCTTGAGTTGTACGAGAATCAGATCACCGACATCTCTACGGTATCGGGACTTACGAATCTAACGCTGCTGTATCTGAACAACAATCAGATCAGCGATATCTCTGGGCTTTCGGGACTTACGAATCTAACACAGCTATATCTAAACAACAATCAGATCACAGATACCTCTGGGCTTTCGGGACTTACGAATCTAACAAGGCTGGACATATACGCCAATCAGATCACCGACATCTCTACGGTATCGGGACTTATGAAT
>Ga0315296_10002515_pt1 | contig 15616 bp, 12 predicted proteins | sample YL17G14_18_MG_FD_203921 | JGI IMG/M metagenome (GOLD analysis project Ga0315296, IMG submission 203921) | Sediment microbial communities from Yellowstone Lake, YNP, Wyoming, USA - YL17G14_18 | ecosystem: Environmental > Aquatic > Freshwater > Lake > Sediment | place: USA: Wyoming | collected... | reverse complement strand
GAAGGTCGTGATCAGCAATGCCCAAATGCATACGATCAACCTCACACCCGATGCCTTCCATGGCGAATGGAACTATACCATTCGCCCGAAGCAGCATTGATGTACCGTATTCCCTTACAGTCTCTAACTGCCTTAAGGCCGTCTCGAATCTCGAAGACAGCTTCCACCCATGCTGTCCACCGTAGCGGCTGTTCAGGTAGCTGATGTGCTCAATGAGGCCGACCCTTGCCAGCCGGGCGCGTGCTCTCTGCAGGATGCGGCGGGAAATGTTGTACTTCTTTTCCAGATAGGCCAAGTTGGGCACTATGCAATTGGCCCATTTCAATTCGAAGAAGATCGCAGCAGCGGCATGCTGCTGGGTTCGGTTTCCCGGCACGAGCATCTCGATCAGTTCGATGAAGTCTGACATCTGAGGTATTCGCCTATACTGAAAGTCGATCTTTGTGGATTCCTTCACATTCCATTTTCACCCCTGGCTTCCGCCTGCAAAGATGGGCTTCGACGCGAGCCCTCGTGGTCAAGCCCATGTTAAGATTCAAGAGCACCCGTATATATATTTTGTGGTCCGCACCAAAGAATTGGCGATCATGCGGCCGGTGCACGCACAAGGGGTGATTCTGCAGGAAGACGGCCTCTTCCGATGGCCTTCTTCATAGGAATCGACGAGGGCGTTTCGGAGGGCGATTCCCTTGTCAATCCGATGCCAGCCTTCGCGGCCCCTATGTGAATGACTTCCCGACGACAGGCATGTGCAATCGCCGGATCTCCAACCTTTCTACGCCGCAGATCGCTCATCACTGGGATCAAAGTAGGCATGGGACCGGCCGCTCCGTTGCCCACGTTTCACGTAGAGACTGACGTCAAGGGCGGCTTGTGCCATGCCCAGAGCCCTGATCGCGCCCATCGGCTGATAGAACCGCTGCCTTGGCCCGCCACAGATGTTCATAAGGCCCTATCTCTTCCAGCGGAATCGGCTCAAGAAGCATCTCCTTGAGTTGTGAATCGTTGTTGATGAGAGTCCCTGCCGACACCATTTGCGGCGTGATAGATCTGTCCGTGGCAACGTTGAGAGCCGTCTGTTCCACCCCGCCATCGCGCAGGAAAACACTTCCGCAGCGGGCGAAGAGATTGCGGCTGATGATGTTCACATCCGCGTCCTCCTTCAGGGCGGCCAGTTCAGGATACCGGCTTGCATAAGGGTTCTGACCTGCCTGCTGAAGGAATCGCTGGATCGATTCAAGCCAGCGTTTCGGACCCCAGCGGGAGAAGCTGACCCCAGCATAGCAATCGAGGAAGAGGTTGCCATCTACGAGGTTCTCCTTGCCGCCGTGGATCTGGACACCGCCGAAGGCAACAGCGCCACACCGCTCGAAGATATTTCCGTGGACTGTGACGCCCGAGATCATGTCATCCAGCCGGACGCCTGCGGCTCCACTTTGCGTACCGCCTCGGATATCGCTCCAACGGTTCCAGCAAATGACGACGCCTCGGTATAGCGGATTGCCAAACATGTCGAGACCACCCTGATCATCCGATTCCTGAACCACATTGCGAATCACATTCAGCTCGATCAAATGGTCGTTGCCTTCAATACGCATCGCCGAAGAAGGCATCTTCTCGAACAGGTTATGAGCAATCCGATTGCCGCAGCCATCAAGATGGACGGCGGGTGTGTAAGTTCGCTTGAGCCGAGAAATGTCAAATACCGTGCAGTTCTCCACAGAGTGACGGCCAGGCGTTAGCGTCCGGCGGTCCCCACCGACCACACGAGCCCCTCCGCAGCCAAGGGTATTCATGGTGCACCCAAAGATGCCGTGGTGCTGTCCTCCTTCTATGACGACTGCATCGCCGCCAAGCTGCCGCATCGTGCAACCGGCTACGAGGCAGTCGGCTCCACCGCGAATATGGATTCCATCGCCACGCCCCTCCTGTAGGGCCAATCCGAGGAACATCACGTGCTCGACCTCGTTCATGACTACGAAGGGTTGATCGAATGCGCTTAGGACTATCTCCGCTCTCGACAACTCGATTCCTTCCGGCGGCAGCCAGTAGATCACACCGGTTCTGCGGTCAAGGTACCATTCGCCGGGCCGGTCAAGCTCGCGGAACACGTTTACGGCATAATATCGCTGGTCTTTGCGGTAGCCGTAGTTGGAGTACGGTGGAGACAGCGTAAAGACCCGCTTGTCCGCGTCGATCGAAGCGACCTTCTGGTACTCTTCAAACCAGTCCCAGAACCAGTAGCCATAGAGGCGAACATCTGGCTCATCGAGCCAGCGGCTCGGCCGGGCTTCGACGTAACGGAATCTTCCATCTTTGCAGCCCTCGATCATATTCCAGACTTTGAAGGTCTCCGTGCCCAGGATGTCACCGGTCTTGACAAAGCCTTCATTCGGCCAGCGGGCCAGCGTCTGGGGCTGGCCATTCACAAATAGCTCGGGCTGCCGACGCAACGCGGTCGCGTCACCCCAACTCGTCATACCGAGGGCTTTCAAGTCAGCCTCCAAAACGCGGTCGCGAACGGTCGGATCAAGCTTCTCGCGGAGCTTCGTATCCACGATCGGCCTCCATCCCGTAACCCGCACGCCGCCGCGGAACGTGGGCGTCTCGCCGGACTTGGCCTGATAGACGACCGGAGCCTCGGCAGTCCCCGAGTCGTCGGTTGCCAGCGCCAGTGCCCGTTCAACGGGATACGATCCACCACCGATCATGATCTTCACGCCACCCTTGGGAAGCGGCCCGCCGTGAGATTGCTTCAACGCCCGTACGGCATCGCGGGCCTTCTCAAGCGTGCGAAATGGCCTGCCTTCGGAACCGTCCGCCGTATCAGTTCCTGTGGGTGCGACATGGAGCACGGCGCCAGGCTCAGGCAGAACCGGCAACTTGACCCGGCAGGCGGCAGGGTCGCGACCCGGTAACCCCCTCTGGAGACGTTCTACTTCTCCAATGCGGCGACGCGCTGCATCACGGTGAAATTGCCGCAGCGTCGTATCGGCGGCCAACCGTTGCCATACCGCGTTGGCCCCGGCGAAGTCATGGCGGGCAAGGGCTGCTTCCGCCAGTCCGAGCATTGCCAGGCCCCGGACAAATGGTGGGTCTTCCTTGCTGTCAACAATCACCTTGAATCCCCTCTCGGCCACGTCCAGCCGCCCCTCAGCGAGGTCCATGGCCGCCGTGTCCAGTGCCGGCGTCGAGGAAGCCGGTGGCTTCTGGGCTGCTTCGGTTGCCGCTGGGACCTGGCTGGCCGCCCAGAAGTATGCCAGCACGCAAAGAAACTTGAATCTGGGGAGCAACCACTTCTCATCGCTGCCGCAGAACAGCGACTGTTCTTGCTGACCGCGCCGTATCGATTCTGCCATACTCCTATCCCTCTTTCTCGTGCAAAGATGCGCATCATGGGCAATGCGATTGAGGAAAACGGCAAGACGTTCGCTATGTTACGTTGCCCCCCACACATGACACAAGCAGATTCGCGTCGTATTCTCCCTTGACAGTCGCTGTGAAAGGCCCTATGGAGGTAGGCGGATTCTGTAGCGTATTTGGACAATTTCATGTTTCGTGCAAGGAGGCCATGTGCTATGGCAACAGCAGTGAAAGCACCCGCAAAACCAATGAGCAAGAGCCAGATCGTATCCGGCGTCGCCGATGCGACGGGACTAACCAAGAAACAGGTAGGCTCAGTGTTTGAAGCGATGGCCGCTCAAATCAAGAAGAGCCTGAGCAACCGCGGCCCCGGTGTGTACACGGTCCCAGGCTTGATGAAGCTGGTCGTGGTACGTAAGCCGGCAACGCCGGCTCGCAAAGGCATCAATCCCTTCACCGGCCAGGAAACCATGTTCAAGGCCAAGCTGGCGCGGAATGTTGTGAAGATCCGGCCGCTGAAGAACCTCAAAGACATGGTCTGATCTCTGAGAGTATGGAGATTCGCGGGCCCACATTGCATCGTCCAAAATGTGGGCCTGTTTTCTCCGCTGCATTCCCGGAAGCCCCAAGACTCTTGCCCACAATTGCCTCCCTCGGCGCGTACCTCGCCGTCGAGTGCATGCCTCGGTCCGGGACGAATCCCCAACTTCGGCGATCGCGGCTCTGGTGCCGCAATTCAATGCATAGACAGTTTGCCGGTTAGGGTACGACTCTCGTCTTCGCCATTATGGCCCGAGCGATCCGACCGACGTGCCCCGTGCACCGGGATTCCCCGGGGGGATTTGCAGTTCACACACGAGGCTTCGCAGTGTTATCATGCTACGTCACGCTCTCGACATTTGGGGCCGAGGGGTGTGAAACAAGGTCCTTCAGGAGAAAGACATGCCGAACATTGCAGCAGTACTCAAGGAGGAGATCGTGCGGCTTGCACGCAAGGAGATCCACAGACAGACAAACGTGCTCAGGAGAGCCTCGGCCCAATACCGCAAGGACATTGCCGAGATGAAACGCCGCGTATCCGGCCTTCAACGCAAGGTTGTCCCCCTCGAAAGACAGGTGCTCAAGAACACTCCGTCCCAGACCGCCGAAGCCGATGCAAAACACGTACGATTCACTGCCAGGGGTCTGCGTTCACAACGGCAGCGGTTGGGACTCTCCGCCGGAGACTATGGTAAACTCATTGGCGTGACCGACCAGACTGTCTACAATTGGGAGCACGAGACAGCGCGGCCGCGCAAGCAGCAGGTGGCACTCATAGCGTCTCTGCGCCACATGGGCAAGAGAGAGGTGCAGGCCCGGCTGGAACAACTGGCCGGCGGGAGCCGGAAGAAGTCGAAATAAACCGTTCTTCATGTCCAGCGTGCCGATGTGGCGAAACTGAAAAAGCTGCCTCCCGAACTCCAGGCATGGGTCGATGCCCGAAAGAGATTCCACCTCTCTCACGCCCACGTTCAGATGGCGAGGGAACTCGGAATGAACCCCAAGAAGCTGGGGGGCAAAGCCAACCACCGGCAGGAGCCTTGGAAGGTTCCACTGCCACAGTACATCGAAGAGCTGTATCTCAAGCACTTCAAGAAGGAGCGACCGGACAATGTCCGTTCCATTGAGCAGATGATGGCGGATAGAGAACGCAAGCAGGTAGAGCGTAAGGAACGTAGGCGTCAGCAACGAGAAGTGGCACACCCGGAGAATGCTATCCAACCACCGGCTCAGACCGATTTGGATGAGGCCACCGATGATGACAGCATTCCTTTTTGAGATAGCCAGCCGACCGTTGGCCGCTGTCTTCGTGTTGGCATACGGTGTCCTTTCTACAACGTCCACCCGCTGCGGTACTGCCGACGGACGTATGCGTTGGCGTCCTTATCATTGGTCACTTCCATCTTCTCGCCGTCCCACTGGAGCTCGCGGAAGGGAAACCGGATGGCCAGGTTCCCCATGAGGACGGTCTCGGCGAAGGGGCCGGAATAATCGAAGTTGGCACTCGACGATTTGCCGTCCTTGCACAAGCGGATCCAGTCCTTCTCGTGGCCGCTCTCGCCGCCCGGCACGCGAGGCAGTGTTTGGGTGGGTTTCTTGTACTCCTTCATTCGAGACTCGGGGATCAAGCGCGCGCCTTTGCCGAAACAACCGCACATCAGCAGGCCCTTGTCGCCGACGAAGAGGACGCCGCCATCGTCGTCCCCCATGCGGCGGCCCTTCTCCAGAATCTCCGGCCGCTCGGGCATCATGCCGCCGTCCCACCAGGTGAGTTTGACTTCGGGCATGCCCTCCCGCGCGGGAAACTTGTAGCGCACGATGGTCGAGCGGGGATACTGCTCGTTCTTCGGCTCCGTCTTCTGCCACAAGCCCTGCCAGTAGGTCGAGATGCACCCTTCGACACTGACGGGGTACTTGAGCTTCAAGGCCCAGAACGCCGGGTCCATGATGTGACAGCCCAAATCGCCGAGGGACCCCGTGCCGAAGTCCCACCACGCCCGCCACGTGCCGGGATGATAGGAGGGATGGTACGGCCGCAGGGACGCTGGGCCAAGCCAGAGGTCCCAATCGAGTGTGGGCGGCACAGGCGGCGTTTCCTTCGGTCGTTCGACTTCGATGCTCTGCGGCCAGACGGGGCGGTTGGTCCAGCAGTGGACCTCGCGCACGGCGCCGATGGCGCCATCGGCCATCCACTCGCAGATCAGCCGCGGACCGTCACCGGAGTGCCCCTGGTTGCCCATTTGGCTCATGACCTTGTACTTTCGGGCTTCCTCAGTGAGCACCCGTGCCTCATAGACGCTGTGGGCGAGGGGCTTTTGGACGTAGACGTGCTTGCCGCGCCGGATGGCCGCCAGGGCCACGACCGCGTGGGTGTGGTCGGGGGTGGCCACGATGACCGCGTCGATGTCCTTCTGCTGGTCAAACATGACTCGAAAGTCCTTGTATGTCTTGGCCTTGGGGTATTGGGCGATGGTCTTGGCCGCATAGCCGCCGGCATCAACATCGCACAGGGCGACGATATTCTCCCCTACACAGGCGGCCAGATTGTTGACGCCCATGCCGCCGACACCCACCGCCGCGATATTCAGCCGCTCGTTGGCCGAGGGCCGGCCTTGGCCTCCTAGAACGTGCCGCGGGATGATCGTCAGCGTTGCTGCGGCCGCCGAGGCCTGGAGCAAATCCCTGCGGCTGACCGTACGTTGCTTATTTGCCATGATCGATCCTCCTTCATGTGGTCGGTGCAGGCGTCGGCGTACCGCCGCTCGATACACCCGCTGTCGCTGGACGCAAAATCAACCGATGGAGTCAGGTTCAATCTTTGATCTCCAGCCGCTCAATGCCGTGCTCCTCGAACTCCGCATTGTACCTTCTCTCGTAATCCTGGTGCGTCATGAATCGCTCCTTCGGGTCCATGGCCTGGGCCTTTTCCTCGCCCAATTCCCGAAGCATATCCCGGCTTGCCAGTCGATCCACCAGTTCGTCCCAGAAGGTGTGATTCTTGAACTCATCGATGAAGGGCTGCACCCGGCTATTCTCCTCATATTCCGGCGTGGGGAAGTACTCTTGGTGTTTCTCGACATACTCAACCAGATTGTTGAATCCGAAAGCTTCGGCGTACCCGAAAACCTTCTGCTCGAAATCGTGGTACTCCTTTCGGTCACTTGGTCGATCGGACCGATGGGCAAACAGGATCCAATCGGCAATTTCCAGGACGCCGAGCAAGGTACGGTATTCCGCTTTGGACAACTCAATCTGCATAGCCTTTCCTTCGAACATCGTTGGTCTTCCTGAACTGCACGAGAGCACTTCGCGCTCGCACCAGGCAGATTCCATCATAGGATAGAGGGAGGTCTCGGTCCATCCTGTTCTCTTGACGGGGGCTCGTGCGGTCAATGAGGCAAGTCCGGTGACGTGCTGGTCTATCCGGTCCGCATCCCGAAGGCGCAACGTTCAACCAGTCCGATGCCCAGTCCCATAAACTACAAAAACCGCATTCTTTTATGCTTGACAGGGAGGTGCGGCTTGCTGGTTCCTGCCGAACTTGATGCGCCTGGAGACATTCTGGAGACACGATGTCACGACCACTCGGCGAGTGCATACTGTCTGGCGTCATACACACTCGATTCCACGCCTGTCGGCTCGTCCTCATCATCGATTCGAGGATGGGACCGACCCACCTGCGATCTCCACATCGTTACGCACCTCGGCGGTCAGGGCGCGCCAATCACACAACCCCACCCGGTTAAGGAGGATGGGATTCGTGTACTGGGCTAGCGCCGCGGCCGTGTAGCGATCCCAGTACTCGGCGGCTTGGGTCATCTCCCGTACCGCGGCATCGCGATGGGCCCGGCCCTGCTCCTTCCGATACAGGGCCAGTTCGGTGGCACCGCGGATCTTGTGAGCGTAGTATTTGCCCAGGAAGGCCATGGCCCGAATGTCCCCAAGAGTCAGGCGGAGTTCCTTGTCCGTAACCTTGGGAAGGCGATCCAGAATCTGTAAAGCCTCGTCCGCATGATGGTGGAGTCGTTGCGAGACATCGATCGGGGTGGTTCCGGCAGGTTGCTTTCCTGCTGCTACGCCATCAACGTAGGCGGGGATGGTCATGTAGTCGGTGCCGGGATGCACGCCCAGCGTGATGAAACGGTTGATGTCGTGGAAGCCGCTCTTGGTCTCCGCGGGACCGGGCTTGCTGAAGCAGCCTTCAATGTACCACTTGAAGTCCAGGTCCCCCCAGTGAAAGCCCGTAGTGACGGGATAGACCATCGAGGCCTCCTGCCAGGCCGTGAACAGGTCTTGGGCCGGCATTTCCGGGAACCGAGAGCCCAGGATAAGGACGAACCGATCGTCAGTCAGAGTCGGGTCGTAGCCCAGGCGGCCCCAGAGCATCCAGTGGTACCAGTGCTTGTCCATCTCGAGTTGACGAGGCGTCTGCGGCTCCGTGCTCAGGAACTCCCGGCCCCAGACATATCCATCGGAGCCATAGTAGAAACCCAACGATGGTTCGTAAGGGATGTTTCGGATGAACTGACGCACGAAATCAGGCGCACCCCAGCGGAAGTAGAAATTGTCGTCGTTCCGCAGAGTCCAGATCGTCTTTAGATTGCCGATGTCCTTGACGAAGCTCTTGCAGAACGGCTGCTGAATGGAACTGAACACGTGGGCCTGGGCATACTTGAAGCTGAAGAGGAACGTGAGGTCCGGGTTGTCGAACAGGGGCTGGAAGGTCCTGGCGATGTCCTGTGCCCCTGTCTGGTGCTGGCGGTGGATGAGGGTGATCTTCCGCCCGGGCTGGGCAGCGGCCGCGTCCAGGACCCCCTGGCCATAGGTGGCCATGGCCCAGGCCTCCTTCTGGGCCGTGCTCATGCCGGGCATGTTCTCACCCGTGGTCAGGCCGATACCGGCCAGGTCTGGGTAGGTCAAGAACATCTGCTTGACGCTCTTGCGGAAGTAGTCCGTGGTCGTGGCGTTGTCGTATTTGTCCGTGAGTCCGTATTGCCCGTTGGTGCCATCGACGAAGACGTTCCAAGTGACCACGTAGAAATCCACATGGCGATCCTTGCTGTAGCGCATCACCTCCCGCCAGAACTCGATCTTCTGGTCCATGGTCATCTTCTTGGTCTGGGTCGTGCTCTGGACATCGTCCAGGGCCACCTTCTCATACCCAGGCACCCGGACCATGGACGGGAATGGATGCAGGGTCCACAGAGACACGTAGTTGTAGCGGAACCGGGCCAGGTCGTCGATATACGCTTTCCAAAACGCCATGTCCCACATGACCAGGACGTTTTTGCGCTGGGAGTCTCCATTGTGGTTGTGGTACGTGGGCGTACGCTCGTCCAGAGGGCAATTGAACTTGATGCCCCGCAGGGCCATATAGGGATTCTGGTCCACGGCCTGCACCGCATCAAGACCGCTGCAGCGGATGACCTCCGCCAGCTCCAGGCTGCCGTACATCCCGCCGGCGGCGTCTTTGCCGATTACCCAGTGCGTGGTCCGGCCGCTGGCGGAAGCTGTCCGAATGCTGAAGCCCTCCGGCTTCAGGCTGGACGACGGAGCCCGGCTTGCACCTCGCATGGCGGCGACCACACCGGCGTCTCCCTCAGTGGCCAGCACAATCCATGTGTCGTGTCCACGCGACTCGGCGTCCGAAAGCGGCATCTCGCTGGTGGAAAGCCCCCGTTTCGTCAGGGCGTTCCGCACGTCGGCCGCCGCGAAGCGGATCTGCGGACAGTCCGCGTCGTAGCACAATGTCACGGTCTCCGCGTGCAACCATGAGGCTAGCAACAGACAGACCACGAACAGACTGTATGGCCCAGCGCCGGACCATCCCACTTGGATTGGTCGTCTCCAATCTCTCATACGTTCTCCTTTCGGTGATCCGCTTCTCCGGCGGACCTGATTTCCTGTGGCAACCCGCTCCCGGCCGACAGGTACACTGCATCATGCACGGCCAATGTTCTGAGATAGTCGGGTCCATTGGTTTCGAACTCCTTGCCGTCGATTATCCGATCGATGAAGTGACGCTGTGTCGTGTAGCAGCAATCGCCGGAAAAGGCACGATTCTCGTGCGGGTACGCATGCTCTCTCTCGGGTTTACCCAGCGGTTGAATTGTGAGCCGGGCGTCGTTGTATAGCCGGATCGAGCCGCCGTTGGCATCAATGAGGAACTCGCCGAAGGTGTACCGCGGATTCGGGCAGTTGCTCTCGTTGTAACGATTGGCATCCCAGAGCCCTGTCGCGCCGGACTCGAAGTCAAAAACGATGACACCGAAATCCTCGCCTCGGATCACAGGGTTGAGTCGCTTCAGGACGGCGTACACCCGTTTGATCTCGCCGGCCAGATAGCGATACGTATCGATAAAGTGGACACCGTTCTCATAGACGAGCAATCGTGGATACTCTCTGAAGTAGGGCTGGCGGTTCAGGTAGGCGTTCTCACCCCAACCATCTCCCATGCGGGAGCGGAAGGTCATCACGTGGACCTTGTCACCGACAACGCCTGAATCTAAGAGGCGCTTGATCTCACGGTACCAGGGTTGGAATCGCCAGTTCTCATGCACCATGAAGCGAATGCCCGCCTTTGCGGTGTAAGCCACGATCTGTTCGGCTTCGTCGAACGTCGGCGCAAGGGGTTTCTGGCAGATCACGTGAATGCCCAGATCCGCCGCTGTCTTGCACATTTCCAGATGCGTCGGAGGTGGTGTGATGATATCCACGAAGTCGGGCTTCTCCTTCTCCAACATCTGGCGGTAGTCCGCATAATGCCTGGGAATGCCGAACTTGTCTTGGATGGTCTTGGCGCGTACCGCATCACGATTGCAGATGGCGGTGATCGTCACCTCGGGAATCCGTTGCCAAGCTTCGTACTGGAAGTGGCTGAAGTAGCCTGCGCCGACACACACGCCCTTGAACTGTGCCATCAGTACTCCTCCAACCCTTTGTCCGGCCGCGCGAGCGTCCACAGCACGACAGCCAGGAGGTTCAGACCGGCTCCGACGAAGAAGAATGGAACGACCGAGCCGGTCCATGCCTGCAAGTAGGGAAATGCCAGGCCGGTGACGAATGAGCCAATGTTGCCGGCCATGTTCATGGTGCCGGAGACGGCCCCGGAGTGCTTGCGACCGATGTCGATGCACAAGGCCCATGACGGCGGCAGCGTCATATCGGCGCCGAACAGCGCCAGCGAGAAGAAGATCACGGCTGTCAACGGATGATGCATGTAGACACTGATGATCAGCCCCAAGGCGGCCAGGAAGAAGCCCGCCATCGCCGGGGCGCGACGCGACAGTACCCATTTGTTCTGCCGGTAGATCCGATCCACAAGCGAGCCGGCAAACCAGTTGCCCAAAGCTGCGAACAGAAAAGGCGCGGACGTGAAGAACCCCGCTTCCACCGGGCCGAGTTGATAGGTCTTCTTCAGATGCGGGAACAGCCAGGTCAGAGCGAAGAAGAATGTGAAGTTGCTGCAGAAGTATTGCACCATCGCCAGCCACATATTGCGGGACCTGAACATGACGGAGGCCGAGAGCTTGGACTGGTCGCTTCTGCCGTCCCTGGCCTGCTGACGCGTCTGACGGATGTGTTCCAGTTCCATGGAGCTGATCCGGGGGTGCTCCGCCGGGTCGTTGCGGAACCACAGATACCACACAATCGCCCACCCGATACCGGCAATGGCCCAGAAGACAAATGTGCCTCGCCAGCCAAGAGCGGTAATCATCCACGCCACTAATGGCATGGCGAAGGCCGCCCCCAGACGTGAGCCCGCGAAGTTGATGCCCTGCACGCGGCCTCGCTCCGACATGGGAATCCAGGAATAGAAGGCGCGGGCCATGGTCGGAAAGGCCCCGGCCTCGCCGGCCCCGAAGAGGAATCGCACGACGAGCATGGAGACCAGATTCCGCGTGGCAGCGGTCAGACCGGTGAAAAGTGACCAAAAACCGACCACAGATGTCAGGATCACTCGTGGTCCGAAGCGGTCTGCCAGAAGCCCCCCGGGGGTCTGGAACAAGGCGTAACCCAATGCGAAAGCCGACACTACCCAGCCGAATTGCGTGTCTGTCAGACCCAGGGAATCCGCGATGGGCTCCTTGGCCGCCGAGATGTTCACCCGGTCGATGTACAGAAGCAGCGACAGGAGAAACGTCAAGGTCACCAGGAGATACCGGCTGGGGATCAGGGGCCGCGTGCTTAAGATAGCTATCGATTTGTGATCCATGTTCTCTCTCTGAGACGCTCTGACGGGCACGCTACGAACGGGCCTTACGACGCTCAGCGATCAATTGCAGGGCATTCTGCCAGGCGCTGATGAACATGTCGCGGAAATACCGGACCGGCCCGAACTCTTCATACTCTCCGACCTCCAGGCCGTCCTCCATGTACGCTTTCCGGAAGCCTGGGACCTTGGTCAGCAGCTCATCCAGAACGTGCTCCTGCACCGGATTGAACAACCGAGCGACCACAGGCTGATCCAGTTCCAGCAGCTTGTCCGCCTGGCCGCCCCAGTTCATGGTAACGCAGACATCGCCGCCAACCATCTCGGTGAAATGCTGGAGTCCCCGCACACCGCCGCCGATGAAACCGAGCGGGTAGCCGCGATCATGCACGAGGCGGTAGACCTTCTTGGCGATGACCATGCCCGCCTGGTAGAGGATGTCCGGATTGATGTCAATCCTCTGGGCCGCCACTTCCTTGTGGAGCCACTCGTCATAGATGCCTGTGATGAGCGAGTAGTACATGATCGGATACCTCTTGGTCTTGGCCGTGATCTTACGGTACATCTCGCAAACGTCGATCACCTGGCTCAGACCCATGATCTCCGTCGCGTTCAGCGGGGTGTTCTCCTCGATCAAGACGCCCATCGCTTCCAGACCCGCCTTGGTCGCGGGGATCTTGACCATGATGTTCGGGCTCATCGCGCGGTTCTTGCGGCCCTCGTCGATGATTACCTGCGGGTCTTCCTCGTGGATCGGGTCGCCCTGGATGCTGACGTAGCCGTGCCGGCCGTTCGTGCGGCCGTAGACAGTCATGAACCGCTCGGCGACCCGCTTGATGAGCTTGCGCTGGAGGATGCACTCGACCTCGTTGTCGTCGTCGCTCTCTTTGAGCGTCTCATCCAGCATGGCCAGGGCCTCGGCCTTGCCGGTTTCGTGCGTCAGCATCTTCCAGGTGTAGGAGGGGTTCTGCGTGCAGCCCATTGCCCCGGCAGCAATCGCCAGGTCCGCCTCCTCGGATGTGACGTTGTTGATCCACATCTTCGTCGGCGTCAGCGCCGCGACCCGATGAAAGTAGCCCTGCTTCATGAATCAGCTCCTCTTCAGGTTAATCCTCAATCGCAATGGCTCGCACGGGCGCGCCGTCTCCGCCGCCGACTTTGAGCGGGAAGGCCATGAAGGTCACCCTCTCGCAGTGGATTTGGTCGAGATTCGCCAAGCCCTCGACGATGATGATGCCGGCATCGAGAAGGACCTGGTGTACGGCGGTCAACTCCTGCCGGTTATTGACATCGGCCACGGACGGAGGCTCGACGCCGAGCATTCGTATCTTCTTGGCCGCGGACCACTCGGCGAGCTCCAAGCTGACTCTCGGCAATCCGTCCCGATACGATGGCTCCTTGACATGCCGGCTCCAGCCGGTCCGCAGGAGGAGGCTGTCGCCTTCCCGAATCCTGTCTGCCACCTGCCCCAGATCGGCCACGCGGATCAGCGCCCGTGACTTGATGCCGGCCAGATTCACGACCCAGGCGGGACCCATGCATCGATCCAGAGGGATCTGATCGATGGTCTGGCGAGAGACGCCAAAATGGGTCGGTGCGTCCATGTGAGTGCCGCAATGGGAGTAAAGGTGCAACGTGGTTGCGTTCCACCCGTCCTTTTCGAGCGTCCTGGCCGGCTCAATGGATACGCCCGGCAGGCCGCCTTCGAGAGGTATCGTCAAGTCAATGACTCGCGGCATGATTCTCTACAATTCCTTCACATTCCGCATCACATCGTTGCCAACTTCGGCCGTCTTGGCCGTCCCGCCAAGGTCCACCGTCAGGACGCCATCCCGAACTGTCTTCTCCACCGCTCGAACGATGAGGCTGGCGGCTTCCTTCTCACCCAGGTGTTCCAGCAGCAGTGCGCCGGACCAGATCGTGCCGATGGGATTGGCGATCCCCCGGCCAGCAATATCCGGAGCCGAGCCGTGGATGGGCTCGAACATCGAGGGGAATTCCTTCTCGGGATTGATGTTGCCGCTGGCGCCGAGGCCCAGGCTACCCATGATCGCGCCGCCGAGGTCGCTCAGAATATCGCCGATGAAGTTGGTCGTCAGCACGACATCGAAATACTCGGGGTGCAGCACGAAGTTGGCCGCCGCGTTGTCCACGTACATCTTCCTGTAGGCGACGTCGGGATAGGATCGGCCCACCTGCTCGATGACGCGGTCCCAGTAGGCCAGCGAGTGGATGAGCGTGTTCGATTTGGTGATGTTCGTGAGCTTTCGCCGGCGGCGCCGGGCGAGGTTGAACGAGTAGTGGGCGACGCGCTCGATCCCCTTGCGGGTGAAGATACTCGTGTCCATTGCCAAGCCGTAGTCGAAGCCTTCGTGCGCGAACCCGCCGGCCTGGACGAACTCCCCCTCGGTGTTCTCCCGGATGACGACGAAGTCGATGTCGGTGGAGGTTTTGTTGCGCAGGGGACCCTGGATTCCCGGCAGCAGCCGGGCCGGCCGGTAATTGACGTACTGATTGAAGCTCTTGCGGACCTTGAAGGTAAACAGCTTCGCGGGCAACGTGTCATCGACGTCGGGCAGGCCCACGGCGCCAAAGTAGATCGCGTCGAATCGCTTGAGCGTGTCGAGCGCGTCATCCGGAAGGAATTTGCCGGTCTTCTTGTAGTGGGCGGCTCCGTAGGGAAACGTCTCCGTCGCAAGCTCAAAGCCAGACCGCTCGGCGACGGCCTGGAGCACTTTGACGCCGAGGGGAACGATCTCCCAGCCAATTCCGTCGCCAGGGACAACAGCGATGCGATATTTCTGCGTCATCATCGAGTCTTTCTCTGACGGATCAACACGACCCAGTCCTCCTGCGGATCGGCGGGCGGCTGGCCAACGGAGGGTACGCCGGGGGCGGAGATCGTCGTCACCGAGCCATCCAGCACTGTTCCACCGGTACGAGGGTTGTACCAGGCGACCGAGTAGATGCCTGAGGTCGAATTCAAGTCGACATTCGTTGTGCCGCCGCCGGGCAGATAGACCACATATATCTGCCCAGGCTTGGCAAGACAGTACTTCGAGTTGTCGTTCTTCGGATTGCCGACCAAGGCGTCGGCGTTGGTCATCTCCCAGAACGGCACACTATTCCCGTGGAAGAACTCCAGGGCAATCCGACAGTAATCCCACGACTGGTCACGACTGCGATAGTCCTCGCACAACAAATCATTGGCCGGGAGTTGGTAGCCGAAGTAATACTCGACGCCGGCCCCGCCCGCCATCAGGTTGCCCCAGAGGGTGGCTTTGCGGATGTCATGCAGACTGCGGGCCTCACTGCCTTGGCCGGCGATCCCACTGAAGCCCTGGTAGCCGGGGTCCGGTGGCACACCGAGACTTGCAGAGCCCTGCTCGTCATTGGCCACGACCCACGGCCGGCCGACTCTGGCGGACTCGGTCACCCACTTGAGTGTCCGCTGGTGTGTCTGGCTCCAACCGTTTTGCAGTGAGGTCCCGGTCAGCAGCG
>Ga0315296_10002514_pt1 | contig 15616 bp, 17 predicted proteins | sample YL17G14_18_MG_FD_203921 | JGI IMG/M metagenome (GOLD analysis project Ga0315296, IMG submission 203921) | Sediment microbial communities from Yellowstone Lake, YNP, Wyoming, USA - YL17G14_18 | ecosystem: Environmental > Aquatic > Freshwater > Lake > Sediment | place: USA: Wyoming | collected... | reverse complement strand
GAGTATGGCAATCCATTTCCTTAGACTTTTGTCTTGCCCAGTCCTGGCTAATCTGATAATTCTGGCAATAGACACACCTCATATTACAGTTACCAAAGAATATTGCCCCCGACCCCCTACTCCCTGAGATGACCGGTTCCTCTCCATGGTGAGCACAAACCGTAGCGACTACAGGTAGGTAAGCTGAATGGCAAAATCCCAGTTCCCCCTCCAGTCGGTTGACTTCACACTCCCTGGGGCAAAGAGTACACGACCCCAGCCGCGCCTCTAATGCCTCAGCCCGACGCTCCAGTTCACAAGACTGATATAGAGCAATATACCCAGGCTCAACAGCTCCCATTATCAATAATCCCAACCTCATTACTACTGGTCTTTGCGCTTAACCTCTTTGGAAAGGTGGGTAATGATAACTAAATAACCCCTTCCTTAATCAGAGTCTCTATTTCTTCCTTGGATAGCCCCAGCTCCCCACGATATATCTCCTTATTATGCTCGCCAACCTTGGGCACACGGCTTCCCACCTGCCATGGGGAACGGCTCAGCTTACATGGCACTCCAGGGAACTTATATCTTTTACCTGTCTCCGGATGCTCCACCTCAACCCAGAAACCCCGCTCCTCAAGCTGAGGGCTAGCTACCAGCCGTGATATTGAGGCGACCTCCGCCCAGGGGAAGTGCATTAATTGCCCCGGCGCCACCAGCTCAGCTACACTGTGGCTTCGTGTCCACCGCTCCAGAACTCCAATAATATAGTCAAGATTTTGAAGCCGATATGCCCTGTCCAGCCACTTTTTATCGGTCAAATCCTCAGCCATCCCCTCAGAGGCAAGCCACTCCACCAGCGTTCCCCACTGCTGAAGCAGGGAAAGTAGAATATAGCCATCGCGGCAGGGAAAGATGCGGAAGGCATTGCTCCAGAAGAGACTACCCCGCCGTTTAGCCACTACACCCTGATAAAAATAACGCACCAGGAGATGGTCAAGGGTAGCCGCCACACACTCATGCAAAGAAATGTCAATATGCTGTCCCCTGCCTGAAGTATGCCGGTGCCACAGCGCCAGCAGGACGCCAATGGCAGCAAAGATAGAGGCGAGATAATAACTCTGGTTGCCAAAGGGCTTAAGCGGCGGCGACTCAGCCTCACCGCAGACATACATCTGACCCCCCAGGGCATTAGCCACAATATCGCACGACTTATAATCGCGATATGGTCCACCCTGCCCGAAGTCAGTGATGGAAGCCATAACCAGTCGGGGGTTAATCTGACTAAGCTGGGGATAGCCAAGACCCAGCGCCTCAAGGTAGCCCGGCGGCTGGCTCTCTACCAGGACATCAGCCGCCTCAACCAGCCGCTTGAATATCTCCTGCCCCGGTTTGAGCTCTATATTGAGGGTTATCGCCCGCTTACCGAGGTTGGTTTCCCAGAAGAAGGTGCTTCTGGCTGAGCTTCCCCCCGGCTTTTCTATCCTGACAACCTCCGCTCCCATATCAGCCAGATAACGGGAACAGAGCATGCCCTTGTCATCGGTTAAGTCAAGGACACGGTAACCAGAGAGGGCAGAACCTTGCCTATTCACAGCAGCACCAATCATAGCCTCTGAAGCGCTGTTTCAATCCGCCTCAGGCAGCACTCCTTACCCAGCACCGCCATAGTCTGAAATAAGGGCGGCGCCGCTGTCCGCCCGGTAACGGCTACCCTCAGCGTGCCAAAGAGTTGACCGGTCTTCAGCCCCAGCTCCACAGCCAGGGGTCGGAGCACACCCTCCAGAGACGCGGCATCAAACTCTGTTAGCTGGCTGAGCCTTTGCCGTGCCACCGTTAATGCCTGGATGGCTGATTCCTGATTCATGTTCTCGCCTATTAGCAGGCTGGGCTCATAGTCAGGCTGGTCAATGAAAAAAAACTGAGCCAGCTCGGTTACCTCAGCCAGGGTTCGGGCTCGCTCCTGGATAAGGGGCAGAACCGCCCTCACATATTCTTCACTGGATATTAATGCCTTGCCTGCGGCTATATCCATCATCAAGTAGGGCTGCACAGCTTCAAAGAACTCATCAGCAGTTAAACTACGAATATATACCCCGTTCATCCAGCTCAGCTTATCCCGGTTGAAGATGGCAGCCGTCCGACTGATTCGCTCCAGAGAAAAGTTAGCTATTAGCTCCTGCCGGGATAAAATCTCAGTTCGGTCATCCAGTGACCAGCCGAGCAGGGCGAGGAAGTTCACCATAGCCTCAGGTAGATAGCCCTGGTCACGATACTCGGTTATAGACACTGCCCCGTGCCGCTTGCTCAATTTAGCCCGGTCAGTTCCCAGGAGCATGGGCAGGTGAGCAAACTGTGGCGGCTCAAAGCCGAGCGCCTGGTATAGAAGCAGGTGGCGGGGGGTGCTTGATAGCCACTCCTCAGCCCTCAAGACATGGCTTATCTCCATCAGGTGGTCATCAACCACATTGGCGAGATGGTAGGTGGGGTAGCCATCGGACTTGAGCAGGACAAAATCATCAATGGTGCTATTGTCAAATACCACCCCTCCCCGAATTAAATCGTTGAACCTGGTCTGTCCATCAAGCGGGGTCTTGAACCGAACCACCGGGGTGATACCCTCGGCTTCCTTCTTGCGCCTTTCCTTCTGGCTCAGGTCTCGACAGTGCCGGTCATAGCCCGGGGGCTGCTTGCACCTGACCTGCTCAGCACGCATCTCCTCAAGGCGTTGAGGGGGACAGTAGCAATAGTAGGCATCCCCCTGCGAAATAAGGCGCTCGGCTAGCTCACGATATATATCCAGGCGTTGCGACTGAATATAAGGTTCATATTTACCCCCCACCTCCGGTCCCTCATCCCAGTCAAGACCCAGCCACCGCAGCCCATCAAGGATAGCCTTCACCGCCCCCTTAACCTTGCGGGTGACATCGGTATCCTCAATGCGGACGATGAAGCTACCCCCGTGGTGGCGGGCAAACAGCCAGTTAAACAGGGCAGTCCTGATATTGCCCACATGGGGATAGCCGGTGGGGCTGGGGGCATAGCGCACTCTGACTGGGTTGGTCATTTTCCTTAAGATTCGAATAATTTCGGAGACTTAAATTCCAGCAAGAACTCTTTGATTCGCCTTTCGGCTAATTTCACATACTTTTCGCTTATGTCATACCCTACATAGTGACGGTTTGTTTTTATTGCTGCAATTGCAGCTTGACCACTTCCTATAAATGGGTCTAGAATTACCTCTTCTTCAAATGTATAAAGTTGAATCAACCTGTAAGGTAGCTCTACAGGGAAAGGTGCTGGATGGCCTACCTTGCGTGCTGATTCAGCAGAGAAAGTCCAAACGCTCTTTGTAAGCTCCAAGAAATCCGCCTTGGTTATTGTGCTAACCTTGTCTGGCAGCACCTTCCTATTGAATGACCCCTTTGAGAAAACCAAGATATACTCGTGAATATCTCGAAGTGTCGGATTAGCTGCACTCAGCCAGCTTCCCCAAGCTGTGGAAGGGCTAGAACTGGTTGCTTTGTTCCAGATAATCTCTCCCCTCATCAGAAAACCCAAATCTAACATATCTTCGATAATATAAGCATGCAGAGGGATATACGGTTTTCTTCCTAAATTGGCAATGTTAATACAAGTCCTACCTCCAGAAACGAGCACCCTATAGACTTCCTTCCACACGTTTTTAAGAAATTGTCTGTACTCTTGGAGAGTTAAATTATCATCATATTCTTTCCCTACGTTGTAAGGTGGTGAAGTGACCATAAGGTGTACACTGTTATCTGGCAATTCCTCCATATTGTCACTTGATTTACAAAAGATTTTATCTAATAACTGTAGGGGAACAGGATTTTCTACATATTCGACTCTCACCTGTGTTGGTAAGCCTTCATATAACTTACTTGCATAGAATGAAGTCGAATCATGATTTATCCTTCCGGGAGAACCGAAAGAACTGGTCTGTGTACCTCTTTTCCTTGCCCCATATCCTGCCATTGTCAGTCCTCTATCCAATAATCAACCCATCTTTTATAAGGGTGGTAATTTATTTCTGGTTTTTGCCAATCTATTTCCATAACCCTACTTTCCCTGTCATGTATCAAGCTTAATAGAGCTTCTTTGGTAATTTCGGCACCCCTTGGGTTTGTGCCAGCCTTGGGAAGCTTAACATACCTTTCCCTCCCTATTTTATCAAATAACCTCCGTTGTGCCTCCAAAGGTATATAATAAAATCCTCCTTTACTATTCCAGACAATCTGCACAAGTAAAATATCACAGCACGGGAAATAATTTTCAAGAAATTCCTTCGCTTTTTGGGCATCAACTGTCCATATGAGTTTAACTCCGCTAAATCCTGTGCCAGTAATTGTTTTGATAGAAATAGGCTGCCCAAACAGCTTTACATCAACCTCAGGCTCGATTATAGAAATGTTAGCATCGATGTTGCTCTCCCCAAATTTGTAAATGAGCAAGGCGATTATAATTTTCTCACGGACAGAACCAACCTCCATCCCAATTTTGCCAGCCCTTGAGCTCTCTAGCTCTGCAATTCTAAAAAGTTGGGGTAATCGCTTTTTAATCCTGCCTATTAATGCTTCGTCTTTAAAGACTTCGACTAAATGGCTATTCACTTCACATACCTCGGTCTTATTTTACCTCATTCTACCACCTTGCTTGCCAACATTCTATAGTAGAAAAGGGGAGAGAGGTTTTTGGAGAGGGGGCGAAGCCCCCTCTCTTACCTAACCCCCTTCCCTTAATGAATAACAAGGGAAGGGGTCAAGGGGATAGGTTTCAAAAGAATCCAGAAATCTAGGCTATATTCTTTAATGCCTCAGCTAAATCGGGAGGAAGTTCGGATTTGAACTCCACATACTCGCCGGTGGAGGGTAGTTTGAAGCCAAGGCGAGAGGCATGGATAAACTGCCGTGACAGGGAGGCTGACTTCACCCCATATACCTTGTCCCCCACCACCGGAAAGCCAATAGCCGAAAGGTGAACCCTTATCTGGTGGGTGCGTCCGGTCTCCGGTCTGACTTCAAGCAGGGTATAGTCAGCGATATACCTAATTACCCGATATTCGGTGCGAGCTTCCCTGCCGCTGGCGACTACCGCCATACGCTTCCGGTTGCCGGGGTCGCGACCGATAGGGGCTTCAATAGCGCCGTCCTCCGGGGTTAAATGCCCTTTAACCAATACCAGATAGGCTTTTGCCACCGAACGAGCCTTAAATTGCTCCACCAGGTCAGCCTGAGCCACGCTATTCTTAGCCACCAGCATCACCCCTGAGGTATCTTTATCTAACCGATGTACAATTCCCGGTCGCAGGGAGTCACTAATATCAGCCAGGTGAGGGAAGTGAGACAGGAGAGCATTGACCAGGGTATGACTTAGGTGTCCCGGCGCTGGATGAACAGTTAGACCCGCAGGCTTGTCTATAACCAGAAGGTCATCATCCTCATAAATGATATTTAGTGGAATAGCCTCAGGCATTAACGGACTTGGTGGGACGGGGGGTATAATAACCCTCAGCCGATCACCGATATTAAGTTTGAGTCCTGCCTTAGCCACCTGGTCATTAACCGTGATATAGCCATCAGCAATAAGCTTTTGAATTCGAGTCCGGGATAGCTCTCCAAGCTGATGGCAAACATATTTATCCAGACGAGTGCCCGGCTCACCAGCGATAAAATTATATACCTTATCCATCGCTAGACTGATAAATCATGCTTCATGGCTCTAGCTAAGCGGAGAAGGGAATAAGCAAATAGAATAACCCCGACCACTATAGCCGAATCAGCAAGGTTAAATGCTGGCCAGATACCGATGCTGATGAAATCGGTAACACCATCAAAGCGCAGCCGGTCAATCAGATTACCCACAGTGCCGCCGAGAATCAAGCCCACGGCTGACCTACCGAGCAGATTATCTAAAAAGGGGTATCGGCGATAAATAAAAAGGGCATAGACCAGAAGAAAGACGATACCGACTATAGCCACTATAGTTAAGGCAAATGATTGGTCTAGAAACAAGCCAAAGGCAGCGCCGGTATTTTGGGCATGGGTTAGTTGAAAGAATCCTCTCTCGGGTAGCGATTGCCCTATATCAAGATTGGACCTTATCCAGAGCTTGCTGAGCTGGTCGGCAACCACCACCAGTAATGCGGTAAGGAAAAAGGCCACATTCCGCCCACCTTGGAGATTACTTACCTTTCGCATTCTTTGCCTGACGCGCCTTACAGTTCAAGCACAGACTAGCCTGAGGCAGTGCTTCCAGTCGGGCTGGGTCTATCGGCTGACCACAGCCATCACATAAGCCATAGGTTCCGTCTTCAAACTTGTGCAAAGCATGCTCCACCTCAGCTAGCTGGCCTCTGATGCGCTTCTCTAGGGTCAGCCGCTTCTCTAGCTCGAAGCTCTCGGTAGCCTCCTCCTCCCTCTTGCCAAAAGGGCTACTCTCTCGCCTTTCACCAGCCGGGCGAATGGCAGATTTCAATTGCTCTAATTCCCCAATTAACCGCTTTCGCTCACTCTCCAGACGAGAGCGAAGTAGATTGAAGCCCATATTCATCTTTCCCTCAGTCATCTTTCCCTCCCCTCCGCCTACCTATGCTGACAGGTAAGCATTTGTACTTGCCAATTATTAAGAAACAACGATTGCGCTGAAGAGGTTAATCCAGCATGACGCGCAACTGACGAATGGTATCCACTGCCTGCCCATGCCAGTGATTGTTGGCAAAGACGAAGGTCTTTGCTACTACACCAGTTAGCTTTTTAATCTTGGGCAACCACTCGCTAAGCTCCGAGAGGCTATAGCTATAATCATATCTCTCGTAAGCATGCTCATGCTGCCACCACTTATCCCTATTGCGCCCGTGAAAGCGGACATAGCCTATATTACTTGTTGCCTCAGCTAGTGGGGGCAACAGATTGGGTAGCTGGGGCTCATCGACACAACAGAAGCCCAAATCATAGCGCCGAAGCCAGTCAAAGACCTCACTCCCCAGCCAGTGGGCATTACGGAATTCAATCACCACCGGTAGTTCGCCCAACCGCTCCTTAAATAGCCCAAGATAGTCCCAGTTACGGCGATTAAACCCGAAACTATAGGGGAACTGAGCCAAAATACAACCCAGCTTCCCGGCAGAGATGATGGGCTCTAATACCTGGCAAAAAGCCTTAAAAACGGGAGCATTATCCTCCCGGCGGTGAGTCATTTCCTGGTTGGCTTTAATAGAAAATAGGAAATCTTCACCCGTTTTGTCAGCCATAGCCTTTAGGTTAGAAGGCTTAGGTAAGGCGTAAAAGGTTGAGTTTACCTCACAGGCATTAAATTCACGGGCATAGTAGGTAAGCCAATCTCTCTTAGGCAAACCCGCCGGGTAGAAGTTTCCTACCCAGTCATCATAGCTAAACCCTGAAGTGCCAAAGTATATCACATTTTCAGTGTAGCCTATTTGCTTCAATTGGTCAACGCCCCCTTAAGAGATTGTTTACCAACTCCTTACCCTTCAGGTTTTTATTAACCCCATCCCCTCTTTCCCCTTCCCCTTAACAAGGGGAAGAGGATTTAGTTATATAAGAGAGGCTTCGCCTCTCTTTAACTCTCCTACTTTTGGGGGTGTCTAAGAGGGGCTGGCGCCCCTCTTTCTTCTCTTCCCCCTCTCCTTCTGAAGGAGAGGGGGACTAAGGGGGTGAGGTTAATAAACAATCTCAGTTAAAACTATTGACAACCGAGGATAATCTGATTAGTATATAAATGATAATATATTTCATTTACAAGCTGAGATGAGGCTTACCGAGAGAAGAATAATAGCCAGTTTAAGACAGCACGGCTACAAGCTCACCCCACAGCGACGGGCAGTGATACAGGCAATTGCCTCTACCCAGGACCACCTTACCCCGGCTGCCATTTATGAGAAGGTGCATCAAGACCACCCAAGTATTGGGCTGGTAACTATTTACCGCACCCTAGACATACTTGCCGGGCTAGAGCTTATCTGTGAGCTGCACGCTGGAGGTAGCTGCCACAGCTACACCATTAGCGCCCGGGGACAGCACCACCACCTGATTTGCTCCAGCTGTGGCGAGGTTATTGACTTTGCCAGCTATGACCTTACCCTTCTGGAACAAAGGCTATCCCGGGAAACCGGGTTTGAGATTGAAGGTCATCTGCTTGAGTTTACCGGTCTGTGCCAGAACTGTCAGAAAAATGATTAGACAAATAGCAAGCGAACTCAAAGAGCATGCCCCGTTCACCGCACTGGGCGCCGTTACCGGGATTATCATCATGGTCATAATTGCCTTCGGCAACGTCCCTTCCCCGATTTCCGAGGCTGCTTTTTACACCCTGCACCCCCTGCATGTTCTACTGAGCGCTCTAGTGACCACCGCCATGTATACCAGGCATAGCAAGGGCAAGCTCTGGGCAGCGATTTTGATTGGTTACTTTGGCTCCGTAGGCATAGCCACCCTGAGCGATGCGGTAATTCCCTATCTGGAAGGAACCACGCTTAATATTGCAATCAGTCTTCACATACCTTTTATCGAGACGGGAAAGATACCCTTCATTGGCATTGAAAGCTGGCAGGCAGTAAATTTGGCAGCCCTGATTGGCATTGCTCTAGGTTACTGGAAACGTACCACTAAAGTCCCCCACTCTGCACATGTGTTGGTAAGCACCTGGGCTTCGCTATTCTACTTCACTGCCTTCGGCATAGCCCACTGGATTCCCTTGCTCCCCCTTATTTTCATATTCCTGTTCCTGGCGGTTTGGATTCCCTGCTGCTTCAGCGACATAGTCTTTCCCCTGCTATTCATAAGAAAGGTTGCCACCCCGCAAGAGATAACATATACTAATCATTCGGCAGGAGAATAGAAATGCAGCTCCAAATCACTACCCTGAGTGAAAATACCGCCGGCTTGGGTAACTTTCTCGGGGAGTGGGGGCTGAGCATCCTGGTAGGAACAGATGAGGCAAACATCCTGCTCGATACCGGGCAAAGCATCTCAGCCAGCCACAATGCTGACCTCCTTGGCATTGACCTGAGCCAGATAGACAGGATTGTCTTAAGCCACGGTCACTACGACCATACCGGCGGTCTGCGCCAGGTACTACGCCGGATGAGAAAAGAGATTGAGATAATAGCCCACCCCGATGTTTGGGCGGTCAAATATAGCCGTCGTGAGGGGCAAGAGGACAAGTATATCGGGATACCCTTCCACCGCCAGACACTGGAAAGCCTCGGCGCCAGGTTTAATCTGACCACAGAACCGGTAGCCATAACTGATAGCATAATGACCACCGGCGAGATTCCAATGGTAACTGAGTACGAGGAGATAGAGCCCCACCTTATGGTAAAAGAAGGCGATGGCTTCAAGCGGGACAAGCTTCTGGATGACCAGGCGCTAATCATAAATACCGAGTCGGGACTGGTTGTCGTTCTGGGCTGCGCCCACCGGGGCATAGTCAATACCCTATACCATGCCCAGCAGCTTACCGGGGTAAAGACAATACACACCGTGCTGGGTGGTTGCCACCTCATGGATGCCTCTGAACAACGGATACGGCTGACCATAGCCGCCCTAAAAAAGCTAGACGTGCAAAGGATAGGCGTCTCCCATTGCACCGGGCTGCCAGCATCTGCCATAATGGCTCAAGAGTTTGGCGACAAGTTCTTCTTCAATAATGCTGGCACTAAAACTAGCCTATGATAAGGAGTAGTGATGAACCTTTCGGTTCAACTGGCACCGAAAAATAAACACGGCTTACTACTGGCTAACCCAGTGATGACCGCCTCCGGCACCTTTGGCTATGGCATAGAGTATAGCCATTTATTTGACATTCAAAAGCTGGGGGCTATCGTATGTAAAGGCACCACCCTTCAACCCAGAGAGGGAAACCCACAGCCCCGGCTAGCCGAGACACCCTGTGGTTTGCTCAATTCAATAGGGCTGCAGAATATCGGGGTTAAAGCCCTAATTAAAGAAAAAACGCCAATCTGGGCAGGCTGGCGGGTACCGGTCATCGTCAATATAGTGGGGGAAACCATTGATGACTACGCCCAGCTGGCTGAGAAACTGGATGGAGTAGCTGGAATCAGCGGTATTGAGGTAAACATAGGTTGTCCCAATATTAAAGCCGGCGGTGCCGAGTTCGGCGCCAGACCGGAATCAGCCGCCGAGGTAACTACTACAGTCAAAACAGCTACTTCCCTGCCGGTAGTGGTCAAGCTAAGCCCAAATACCAGCGATATTGCCGAGGTGGCTGGGGCGGTGGCTGAAGCCGGAGCCGATGCTATATGCTTAATTAATACCCTAAAAGGCATGGCTATCGACGTTGCCAAACGCCGACCTTCACTGGGCGGCATAACGGGGGGGCTATCTGGACCAGCGATAAAACCAGTGGCGCTATATATGGTATATGAGGCGGCTGGTGCCGTGGACGTGCCAGTTATTGGCTGCGGCGGCATCACTACCGCCAGCGATGCTATTGAGTTCATCATGGCTGGAGCTAGTGCTATCCAGGTCGGCACCGCTAACTTCACCAACCCCAGCGCTCCGCTTGATGTCCTGAAGGGAATAGAGCAATTTATGGAAAAAGAGGGCATAGAGGATATAGCTGAGCTTATCGGCGCTGCCCGACGCTAAACTTGTTAGTGGCGTGCCAGCACCTTTACAACCTCGGCTCTCGCTTTTTCAACTGTCACTCCGAAGTTCTGCAAGACTCCTGCGGCTACTCCACCCTCGCGTAGGATTCCCAACAATAAGTGCTCTGTAAAAATAGTGCTAACTTTTTGGTATCTGCACTCGTCAATCGCGAGCTCTATAACCCGTTTGGCTTGATCCGTGAGGCCAATTTTGTGGGCGGTTACCGGTTTCCCACCGCTTACTAGTAAAAATTCTATAGCCGTTCTTACTTTACTCAAATCCACCCCTAGTTTAGTTAAAACTTTGTACGCTGTATCGCTACTGTCTTTAAGCAAGCCGAGGAGGAAATGTTCAGGGGCAATGTAGTCGTGATTAAGACGCTGCGCCTCTTCCTGAGCTATGACTATAGCTCTACGGGCTTGCTCTGAGAATTTTTCAAACCTTGGTTTTGGCCTTGGGCGTTCTCTTTCCTCTTCAGTAACATGTGTTGCAAGTTGCCTAACGGTTATATTCAGGGCTTCCATACTTCCTCTTAGGTCTCTAATTTGAGCCTCCACCTTCTCCGGTTCTTTCAGCCCTTTGACTGCTTTGTCTAGTGATTCTAGGCGTTTGCCTAATTCTTCCACTTGAACTGCACTTGTTGCAGCCGCGTCAACTGAACTTCCACCGCTGCGAAGAGCTACGTCTAGCAATTTATCATACTGGTCTTTTACTTGTTGGCCCGTCACGCTCTGGCTAATTCTAACCTCGTTTAGCAGGCTGGTCATTTGCTGCGTGAAATCAGAGGTATCTTTCATCATGGTTCTGGCCTGCTGCATCTGGGTTCGAAAGAATATGATCGCGAATACGATAGAGAGTATCGAAAGGACAAGAGCAGCAATAGCTAAGCCAACGATAATAACATCTTGAAATTCCATTGCTACCTCCACAGCAAGTGTCTGAGGTTCTTGCCAATCACATTCGTCATTTTATAATATAAACTAGCAACTGTAAACACTAGCTAGGCATACCTAAAGGGAGCATGATTATCCAGCCGGTTAATCTTCCACCAGCCTTTGCCCGGCAAGAAAAGCCTGGCGCAGGGCTTCAGGATTTTTGGTTATCGCCCCCTTCTCATCTATCCCAGGGAACAGCAGCTCCCCAGCATAGGTGATGTCCAGGGTTTTAAACAGGCTCTTTATTGTAGCCAGCGCTGGCTGAAATAGATTGGCTTGCTTGGTGCCGCCAACAGAAATAAATAGCCCTTTTCTCTGTGCTTGCCTGTTGCCTAACGGTGGTAGTTTTAGCCGGTACTTCCTTACCCACAGTGCCTGGCAGCGGTCAATCATAGCCTTGGTCTGAGCGGTTACCCCCATAAAATGAACCGGCGAAGCCAGAACCAATCGGTCTGCCCGTTCAAGCTCATCATAAACCCTCTGCATATCATCCTTCACCTTACACCTGCCCGTTTCCAGACAGCCATCGCAGTGCTGACAGGGGGCAATGTTAAGCTGGCTGAGGACAATAGTCTTGGTCTCAGCCCCCTGGCTGGCGGCACCTCTCATAACCTCAGCCAGTAGAAGGTCGGTATTGCCACCTCGCCGCGGGCTACCAGCGATACCAAGAACTCTCAACCTAATCCTCCTTCAATATGGCTCAGGAGCTCTGCCTCCCTAGCTCTCATCTGGCGCTCCAGCTCTGGCTTATCATGCTCATATCCCAGCAGGTGAAGCACACCGTGGATGATAAGGATGGCGAGCTCCTTCTTTATCGAATGCCGGTGCTCCTCCGCCTGCACTGCCGCCCGAGGATAGGAAATAATCACCTCACCCAGGTGGAGAACACCGTCAGGGGGTTGAACAAAGGCAGGGACGTCTGCCCCGACTTCCTCCCTGGCGGAAAAGGCAAGCACGTCGGTAGGCTCATCCCTGCCCAGATAGTCCCGATTTAGCTGTTGCACCCTTTCCTGCGTGGCGATAAACAGACCAAGCTCCACCTCACTGCCAACCCCTTGAGCCAGGAGAATTTGCCGGGCTATGCTCTCCAGCCAGCTCAGCTCAAGGCTTGTCCCCAGGTGTTCATCAATTAAGACGTTTATCTCCATATTCACTTTATACCCCATAATAGCACACCATAAAAACAGCCCACAATGAGGTTCTCTTCTATGTACCCTCACCCCCTTAGTCCCCCTCTCCCTGAGGGAGAGGGGGAGGAGAAGAAAGAGGGGCTGACGCCCCTCTTCGACGCCCCATTAAGTTAGTCTTCTTCAAGGGAGGGGGAATTATTTATGTTAGAGGGACGAATTCCCTCTAACACTCCCTATAAGATATTCAGAGGCTTCGCCTCTCTTGGACTCTCCTGAAAATTCTATAGGAGTAATCAGGGAGTTATAAGACAGCACTTTTAAGAAATTATCTCCCCTCTTGATAAGAGGAGCAAGGGAAAGATTTTAGAGGGGGGCTTTGTCCCTCTTTTACTCTCCGAAAATAACTGGGTGTTTAAGAGGGGGCTTAAGCCCCCTCTTTTTAAAATCCCTCCCCATCCCCTTGCGAAGGGAAAGGGGATAAAGGGGATGGGGTTAATAAAGTTCTGCTCAATCAGGTTTGAGCAAAATAGAGGGCTGTGATACAATGACAATACCAAGGGGAGGGATCGCATAGTGGCCTAGTGCGGGCGCCTGCTAAGTGCTTACCCTGGGAAACCGGGGTCGTGGGTTCGAATCCCACTCCCTCCGCCAAGGACTAATGAACAACGGCATGGGAGGGGGGTATGATAACTAGTACTAAGATAAAACTTGATAACCTGCTTCTTAATACTGAGAATTTCAGGTATGACACAGTAAATGATCAGAAAGAAGCCATCAATAAGATGCTGGAGGAGCAGGGTAAAAAGCTAGTGAATCTGGCTCAACATATACTAAAGCATGGTGCAAACCCTAACAAAAAGGTGCAGGTTTTCCCATCAAGTCATGAAAAGTCAAAGTACATCATACTCGACGGCAATAGGAGGGTAGTTACTCTTAAACTCCTGAAGGACCCCGACTTAATTGACGACCTTTCAATCAGAAAGAGATTCCAAGCTCTTAGAGACAATAATGCTGATAAACTGATTGACGAACTAGAGTGCATTGTCTACGACAGCCCAGAGGAAGATTACGAATGGATTAAGTTGGAACATGCCGGACAGAGAGAGGGGATTGGTACAGTAGATTGGAACGCTCAACAGGTTGATAGGTTTGAAGAAAGGGTCGAGGGTGAATCATCTATTGCTTTGCAAGCGATAAATTTCCTGGAAAAGTCAGCTACTATTCCCGCGGAGATAAAGTCAAAACTTCCTAATTTACGTATTACAAATCTGGACAGGTTACTCTCAGATCCAGACGTAAGGTCATTTTTGGGTATCGAAATCGATAATGGGATTCTGCGGTCGGAAATTGATGAAGAGGAGACCGGAAAGGGTTTGTCCCAACTCGCCAAGGACTTACTGGATCCCACTTTCAGTGTGAGGGGGATTTACACAAAAGGTGATAGGAGAGCCTATCTGGAGAGCTTTCCTAAAGAAAGCCAGCCGGATCTTAGTAAGAAATCCGACAAACCTTGGCTGTTGACAGATGCTAAGTCAGCGCCGCCATCAAAAAAACCTACGCCCAGTCCTAAGGAAAGAAAATACCTTATTCCTAAGTCATGTATTCTAAATATCAATAACCCGAAAGTTGAAGCGATTTATCGTGAGTTGCAACAACTTGACGTGACTAAATTTAAAAATGCAGTGGCAGTGACTTTCAGGGTATTTATTGAGCTTAGCCTTGATTGCTACATTGAGGCCAACGGGTTAGACAAAAATCCAGCTTCTGGAAAAGGTTTCAAACCACTAAAAGAAAAGGTTTCTGATGTTACAAACCACTTAATAAATATAAAGGCAGCAGATAAGAACATCTGCACAGGAATTAATACAGCAGTCGGAAACAAGAACGACCTTTTAGGGCTTACCACATGGCACGCTTATGTGCACAACCCCCATTATTCTCCTACACCGCAGAATTTGCTTATTACCTGGGATAACGTGCAGAAGTTTGTAGAAATTTTATGGAGCAACGTTAAATAGATGGCTCACTACTCACCTCTAAGGTATCCCGGAGGCAAAGGAAGATTAGCAGGTTATTTCAAGAAGATCTACGAAGCGAATTCGCTTCTTGGGGGGGTTTATGTTGAGCCATACGCCGGCGGAGCTTCTGTAGCACTGTCGTTATTAATTGACGGATACGCATCTAAGGTGATCATCAATGATATTGATTCATCAATCTACGCTTTCTGGTACTCGGTTATCAACAGAACTGAAGAGCTATGCCAGTTGATTAATGATACCCCTGTGAATGTAAAGACCTGGGATCTCCAAAGAAGGATTCAAAAAGAGCAAGAGCAACATGACCTTCTGGAACTTGGATTCTCAACCTTCTTCTTGAATAGGACCAACCGATCAGGCATCTTGAGCGCTGGCATCATTGGAGGCAAGTCCCAATTAGGTAAATGGCAAATTGATGCGCGATTCAATAAAAAAGAGCTAATTAGCCGGATCCAGTGCATATCTCAATACGGAGGGAAGATTGAGCTATATCACCTTGATGCAATTAGGCTTGTATTCTATTTTCTAGGGTCACAGGAGTTAGTAGCCGGGCTATAATAGACCTGACGGGTTCCGGTGAGGCGCCATAATCTGGCTGGGGAGCTAAGCTGCCCCGACAATCAGACTGCCTGCCGGCTCTCAGGTGGCCCGATTAAGGAAATTGGGGTTCTAGAGAAAGAAGCCCCGTATCAAGGAAGCAAGCATGGGCGGAGGGCACGGCCAATACTCACTGAACCCGAATATTTTTAAAGGAGACGACATTGATCAGGAGTGTTGGTATCGATCTCAGCCGTACCGGTAGCCATCAGGTTCGTTGCCTGGACGAGCAGGCCAGGCCCTGCGACAGCTTCAGCTTTGACAGTACTCTGGAAGGCCTGGAGAAC
>Ga0315296_10002511_pt1 | contig 15621 bp, 12 predicted proteins | sample YL17G14_18_MG_FD_203921 | JGI IMG/M metagenome (GOLD analysis project Ga0315296, IMG submission 203921) | Sediment microbial communities from Yellowstone Lake, YNP, Wyoming, USA - YL17G14_18 | ecosystem: Environmental > Aquatic > Freshwater > Lake > Sediment | place: USA: Wyoming | collected... | reverse complement strand
AGTTCCTTCATTATGCTGTACGCTTTGTCAGTGTAAACCACGGTCCCATCATCCTTTATCTTCTCGATTCCATCATACTTCTCTGCTTCTTCATTGATTTTGATTGCCTTGTCAAGGGTCAACTCTCTTGGCAGAACAACTTCCGCGCCTTTGGCACTTAGGCGTACTGGATAACCACCAATGAGTCCATTAGGAGAAGGAGCGTGCAGATATTCATGGGTGTCTCTCAATATAGCCATCACATTTCTCACCCCTGAAGACGCGGTTGATGCGCCAAGTGAGCTGGCGCTGACGGGCATGCAATCATGAATCAGCCATTTTGCATCATATTCGTTTGTTACATCCCTGTCTCCCAATACTATCTTTAAGAAAAAGGGAACATCTCTCTCTCCCAATCCACCGCGTTCAACAAGGGCATGTGAACCCACGAAGTAAAGTGTAACATCGTGTGCTGGCACTTCTCTTGTCATACTCAAATATTTCGTGATTCGCACTACGCTATGGTCGTGATTACCCAATCCAACCGTTGGGCCATAACCAAGATGTTTCCATAGAGCCGGACCAACTACATCGGGGAACGAGCCATTCACCACGTGAGTTTCAATGCCAGATTTGTTGACAGCCTGCATCAATCTATACGGCAGAAGTAAGTGAAAAGGTAGTTCCACGCCGAACCCTACCGCTGTAAGTCTCTCACGAACAGGCTCAGGGTAGCGGAACAGATTGGGATCCCTTGAAAGACGCGGGCTTAGAGTACTGGTTACAGAGAGTATCACAGCGGGTCTAACCCCGTCTAGTAGTCTAGCGGTTGCATCTACGTCTTTGACATCGTTCGCATAGAATTCAAACTTCTTGTAGAAACCCTGATGGATAGAGGCTGTAGCCGGGCCATTCATTCTGTAAACGTACTTTTTGTTGATATCCGCTGCGACTATCCTGTCAACCCCCTCACTACGTGCGAGCAGCTCTAAGGCCCGCATGCCGACGTCACCAAGCCCGAATAGAATTACTGTGTTTTCCATTGATTGCCTCCTTCAATGTGTTGTGTTAGTTTGTTGGGGGAAAACTCACCCCCTGGCTTGCCTATGTTGACCAGAACGCATCCTAGTCGCTCTTATTATACGAAAACGTCCGCAGTCTGAGAAGATTATTTGCTCCCTTGGTTATCCAACTCATGTCATGTTTCTTAAACCTCCTGCCGATGATAGTCTCAATGTTTTCTCCATCGCTCCGGTGCTGCAGATTAGCACCATTTTGGCTTCTACCTTATCTCTCAAGGACCTGGAACCGTAAAGACCATTCCGATTATTCTCAATGTAGGTGACAAAGGTCGGCAATCCTTTGCCTCTTGTCCTCATCCTCACACAACAGGCGAGCCAGCCTCACTGTAGCCAGCGTTTTTCATCTTGACCGCTGTAGAGGAAATCTATCAACTCCGATACCAGCTTTGGTTGGTCGTTGAAAGTCTGGTGAATTTTGACCATGAGGTGCCCCGCCAATCCAGCCGGACCACACCCGACAATAATGACATCATACTCTGCTTCCATATTTCCCCTCGTATTTCTTCTGCAGATAGCTACGAGAATATGTATTTTAGTAAACTAGTGACCACGATATCTTTTCCTTTGTGGTCTTCCTATCTTCCCCAAACAAAAGGGGGGTTAATCTATTTCTAGATTAGCCCCCCTGTCCTCTTACCTGAGATATCGCCCGCTATCTGCTTGCGAGCTTACCCTTCGGTGGCCGAACGCTCTCTCCAGAGGTGGCTTCTTGGTAGTCCTTTGGCCTGAGAGTTTCGGATACTATGTATCTTTGCCCCTTCGGCTCCCCTTCGGGGTATCTCCTACCAAGAACACATCTAACCTATGGGTGTATATTACCTCAGTTTTTTATTAATGTCAATGGGGTGTATGGGTCCGTAAACCGTGGATTCGGTAGCCAGTACAAATTCAGGTTAGATAGTGATAGACTTTCACCCAAGAGGTGAAAGAAAGTGAAAGGTTTTCGTGGTCACTTAGCGGTTACCGTAACTGGCGGACTGGAAGAAATCGTAACCCCCTGGGCTGGCGCCAGCACACTGGTAGAGGCTTACCGAAGCTATGGAGTGGGAGATGCCGCAGACAGAGCTCTACCCAGGAAGAAGACGGCGAAAGGATTGAGTCAGGGACAGATGACAGAATCCTTTGTCTTGCTGAGCGCTCTGGGTGGAGAATGCATTGAAGATATGGAAAGGCTGCGACAGGACAAGGGATTAGAGGCGATGGTACGTTATAAGATACCGGCGCCGGAGACCGCCCGCCAATGGCTCGACAAGTTCCATGATGAGGGGTTGATGTCTGGCCAGCCTGAGCAAGGGGCTTTCATACCGGTTGAGTCAGCGCCTCTGGCTGGGTTGCGGGAGCCGGACAACTGCTTTTACCCCGCCAATTCCATTGAATGCCATGGAAAATTACCCAAAATATCCTCTAATATTAATTCTCTAAAAGAATCCACAAAAGAATCCACGGTTTACGGGTCAATGCGCCCCCTGTTAGGAAAAGTTGAAAAGTGGACTGCTATAAAGTTCAAAAGTGGACTCTAGGGAAGTCCCTTAACGGGTAGGCAACAGAGTGCACCATTCGGTTATTCCACCATATCCGAACCTCTAAAGCCCCTCTTTCTTTGTCAGGAATTAGATGAACGTCAACCTCTTCTCGCAGTGGCACATTGGGCACTGCTATTTCATGGTCAAACAAAGATATCTTCCGGTATCCGTTGACCCTCCGTGTCTCTCGTAAGCAGAAGACGTCCTTAGCCGAAGTGGACGGCTTTGGCAAAGCAAACGGCCTAAACAGGCTATTTCCCTCTTTCCTCGCTTTCTCAAAGCGAATACTTGGGACCTCCCCGGTAGTGGAGTGAACCTGGTGGTTATTCTAACGGTCCAGCTCTTCTTTTAAGACAGCACGGACTTCTTCAATGGTCGTCAGCTTCTCTATGGCACAGGTTCTGACAATCCTGTCCTGTAGCCAGCGATAAGGCCTTTCGATCTTTCCTTTTGCCTGGGGCGAAAGAGCAAACGTAACGTCTACGCCCAATACTCTCATTGCCTGTCTCCATTGTGGTTCGGCTTCATCGGTTTGAAGGATATGCCTTCTCCAGAAGCTATCTCTTCCCTAGACGAAGCGAAATACTCGCAACGAGTCAACATAGTATCGCAGGGGAATTCCATAGTTACGCATTAATGTTTCGGCAGCCTTGATATGAGCCCAGGTTGTTTCCTGCTCGAACAAGTCAGCGTAGAGAATCTTCCGGCTAAAATCATCCAAAGAAGTAATCAAAGCCCATCTCTCTTTGGCATAAGGTGACCAGCGATGGTGAGAAGCATCATGTTGAATTAAAGCACCGATGGCAGTAGTAACCACCTCACGGTCGTGAGCCTTCTTTCTCCGATGAGGCTGGTAACAGCCAAAATCTTTAGCTCGGGCAATGATAGTAGGCGAAGATACTATAATCCCGTGTTTGGCTAAACGGTCTCTGATGGCTGAATAGTTGTAGCCGGAGATAGGCAAACTCGGATCCTCGATCAATCCCTTCTCTAACATCAATTCCGTCTCAATTCCCTTTTCGGCAGAAGCAGGTAGCCTGGTTGGGGTAGTTCTCTGATAAGTAAGAGAGAATTCATCTGGATTCCGGCGATATTCTCTCAGAAGAAGAAAAAATCTGGATTTGCCGATCTCTAAAATTTCCTCAATTGATGGCCCATCCAATGTCCCTTGGCAGTACCCTTTTAACAATGCTCTCACTTGCTCAGTAGTGAACCGTTTATGTATCTGCATACATCCCTCCTTAATGGAGGAATGTATCCTCTATAGTCCACTTTTGAATTTTTTTTAACAAGTCAATGCGCCCCATTGACAAAGAGAATATCGGATGATACAATACGATTGCGGTGGGAGATACGCTACACACGAATGTGCAGCGAGCCGAAGGGGCAAAGATACGTAGTATCCGAAACTCTCAGGCCAAAGGACTACCGTGAGTAGTACCTCTGGAGAGACCTCTTTGTGAGGTCACCGAAGGGTAAGCTCGCAAGCAGACAGCGGGGATATCTCAGGTAACAGGACAGGGGTAAGTTATATTATAGCTTACCCTTTTTTTGTGGGGGGGGTGATGTTTATGGTGTAATCAGGGAAATGAGGTCTCGGGAAGGACTAAAGCCGAAGAAGAGTGAGGGCGGGATGAAAGTTCTCGGCTGACGAGGGTTATGGTAACGAGGCGAATTGCTTAGGCAGACTAGGAGCTAAAGATCGGCGGAGGACACTTAGGGCAAAACGGACTGTACTTACAAGGTAGTGTCCAGTACATGTCGAGGCGCTGGAGGGACTTGTACGGTAGGCAGAGGTCACCCAAGAACGTCAGTAGGCTCGGATCCTAAGGGAAGGTTTGCATGCTAGTAGTAACCGCGTTGGCTGTTACTCGGAACACAACCTCCTGTGCTCTGCTTAACAATATCCGGCTCAATATGAATCTCGGTATGAATAGAGAAGAAGCATAACCTGCTCGATAGTCTCTTCTAAGCAGTCGAAGAGTCGATAGATCAGGTAGTTTTCAATATAGCCACTAGATTCGTGGAGGAACAAAGTGAAAAGAAGCATTCTGCCAGTAGTCGCCATTTGTCTAGCAGTAGCCCTAGCACTTACAGCCTGTGCCCAACCAGAAACGCCAACGCCGACATCAACGCCAACGCCGACATCAACGCCAACGCCGACATCAACGCCAACGCCGACATCTGCAACGGAACAGCCGAAATACGGAGGAGTGTTTAACTTCGCCATAAACGTACCGCTAGCGGGCTTTGACGAGGCTTTCACTTATCCTTGGTCCTGTTACACCCTCAACCTGACTAATGAGGAACTCCTGACAGGCGACTGGGCTAAGGGAGCAGGCGGTACCAATGAAGCTGGATGGTTGATTGCCGGTATTTTCCTTGAGCCTCTGGAAACGGGCGTTGTTGCCGAAAGCTGGGAGGTGCCCGACAACGAGACAGTCATTGTGCACATCCGCAAGGGCATTCATTTCCACGATAAGGCGCCTGTGAATGGTAGGGAACTGAATGCCGATGATGTAGTCTATTCCTTCCAGCGGTTGTATCAACTCCCCACGTCTTACCTTAATTACGCCTACCCAGCTGGGTATCTAAATAGGCCAAAATCAATAACCGCTCCCGACAAATGGACCGTGGTAATGAAGTTTCCGATGATGGATGTAAAGAGAAGCCTGCAAGCTTTTGATTTTGCGCGGATAGTCCCTCGTGAAATGGTGGAGAAGTATGGAGACCTGCGAGATTGGAGGGCTGCGTGCGGAACAGGACCATTTATGCTGAAAGATTATGTGCCGGGTGCCTCTGCAACTCTTGAGAGGAACCCTAATTACTGGCGCAAAGATCCTCTACACCCGGAAAACACTCTACCCTACTTGGACGGCATCAACATGCTGATCATAGAAGACGCCTCTACCCGGATGGCGGGGTTCCGGACAGGCAAGCTTGATCTTCTAGGTGGTCATGTGAGTGTTATTGTCTCGCAGGACATAACGAGCCTGAAGCAAACGAATCCTAATGCGGAGACTCTTCGGTATCTCTCGCAACCGTATTGCATACACATGAGAACCGACAAGCCAGAGCTACCGTTTAAAGACATCAGGGTTCGGCAAGCGTTAGCCATGGCTATAGACCGCACCACAATCGCCAAGGACTTCTATGGCGGTGACGCCGAGATACTGGCTCACCCGCTAATGCCCTGCGAAGAATTCGCAAATATCATGCCCTCACTGAAGGAACTCCCCGAGTCAACCAGGGAACTTTACGAATATCACCCAGACAAGGCAAGGCAGCTCCTGACTGAAGCCGGCTATCCCAATGGCTTTAGGACGAAGATAACCTGCTGTCAAGAGCATGTACCAATGCTGTCCATTGTTAAAGACTACTGGGCTAAAGTTGGTGTAAACCTAGATATCGACGTGAGGGAATACGGGGTTTGGAAGTCCATATGCACCGGCGGCAAACACGAAGAGATGATCTATGACATCCACGCTTCTACATCGGTTGCCGCGGTTAACAGGTTCAAGGAAGGTCAGTGGGAAAACCTGAGCTTCATTAACGACCAGCGCGTGAGGGAATTCGTTGCCTCAGTAGATAAGTACAACGGGGACTGGGTCGAACTCCAAAGGGTATGGAGGGAGTTCATCCCTTACTTCTTAGACAAATCCTGGATAATCGAGACGCCGACACCTTATCAGTATACAATTTGGCAGCCCTGGGTGCGTAATTATCATGGTGAAAACAGCGTGGGCTTTTATAATTATAGTAATTACCCCATCTATATTTGGCTTGACACAAACCTGAAGAAATCAATGGGATATAAGGACTAGGTATCAGGATGAACCTCTCAATAACAGGCAGCCAATCGCTGGGGTTGGACCTGCATAACCTTCTAGTTACTGAACAGGCCTTAATCTCTATTGGGCAGTATTAGCAAGGGATGGGGAAATAGGAGGATTAGATCATCAAAGGTTGTACATCGTCGTAAAAAGACTCTGAGAATTGAGGACAGAAACAGCAAGGAGAGTCCCGGCCGTGCCGAGCGGAATCGGGGTGTCGGAGATGAAACTCGTCATCTGGAGCTACCAGTTTCGCATCGCCGCAGCCCGGCTGATAGGTGGGGGTGCTGGCATACCGTTGATTTTATGAATTCGTAGACCGCTGTAAAAGGAGCAGCGGGTGCCGGATTGAGAAGGTAGCACTAGGTAGGAGCGCTGAAATGGCCTGGGGGCGTTTCCGATACGAATACAGAATAGTGCTTGGACGATAAGGGGCAAAGGGGATCTTGGCGAAGCTGAGCCTGAACTCTCCCCATAGCTAGCCAGCTGTTGAGGACGATAAGGAGATCACAAAACGGCCTGCATTATTTTTTCATAGGGAGCAAGTATGACATCGGCTGGGTCAACCACGCACTGTAAGTCGTCAAGTGGAAGGCAGAGAGATAGAGAGCAAGCAGCGATTAGTAGTGCGGGATACGTAATCTGTTTTACTTTCCATAGCCTCTCCCGTAGTAAACAATACAGTGGGCATTTTAAGAGATACTAATGAGTATCTGCATGCATCTTCTCCTAGCGGGCTCATTGGTGGCTATCCGGTACGTCTAAGTGCCAAAGGTGAGGTGAAAGCCAAAGCCGGTTAAACGAGCCAACTTGTGTCAGTAAGTTGTACCAATAGCATCGACACGATGATGTGCGGCAAATTTGGTGCTCGACAAGTGTCGGAAAACATAGTGGCGCGGGGGCACAACCTCGATCAAGGACATCAGAAGGGTGGACGTAAGCTCATTAGACGGCAAACGAAGCTTTCAAACTACGCGGACCCAAAAAGTCCCGCCTCGCGATCGCCAAAGACATGGATAACAGGTCAGTCGGGGTAACAACCTCGAACAGGATGCGAGAGGCGTTGTTCTGAGGGCATTGAAAGCGGCGAGAAGTCGGAATGCGTGCCTACATAATTAGGAGAGTATTGCTCATTATCCCTACTATGTTCTTGGTGACGGTGATAGTTTTTTGCTCTATCCGTCTCATCCCAGGCAGTGTAGTAGACCTGATGGTGTCTGAAATGGGAGCGGAATCGGGGATGGGAACAAAGTTGACCACTGAGTACGTTAGGCACCAACTGGGGATGGATATACCCATACATATCTCGTACGGGCGCTGGGTGCGAGACGCTCTTCGTGGCGACCTAGGGAAGTCCCTGTGGACAAACCGCGATGTGACCGAGGATTTGATGACGAAGCTCCCAGTATCGTTCGAAGTTGGTCTGATAGCCCTTGTGACGGCGCTACTAATAGCCCTCCCTACAGGTGTATACTCAGCGATACGGCAGGATACACTGGGTGACTATGCAGGCCGCACTATTGCTATACTAAGTCTTTCTCTTCCTTCTTTCTGGATAGCAACAATGGTGATGGTATACCCGTCGATCTGGTTGAACTGGTCACCACCACTGAAATATGTTCCCTTTGTTGATGATCCTGTGGCAAACCTGGCACAGTTCGCACTTCCCGGTGTGATTTTAGGCATGTCTCTCACAGGAACAACCATGCGAATGACACGCACCATGATGCTGGAGGTGCTGAGACAAGATTACATTAGGACTGCCTGGTCAAAGGGACTTAGGGAGAGGACAGTGGTCTTGAGGCATGCCTTGAGAAATGCACTAATTCCGGTGGTGAGCATGATAGGACTCCTTCTGCCCATGCTAGTTGCGGGATCGGTTGTGCTAGAGCAGATATTTGTCTTGCCCGGGATAGGAATGCTCTTACTTGAAAGTATCCAAAAGAGGGACTACCCCGTAATCTGCGGAATAAGCCTGATGGTAGCTGGCTTCGTGTTAGTAGTCAACCTGTTGGTTGACCTAACCTATGCGTATCTAGATCCTAGGGTTCACTACCGATGAAAGGGAACTACACAAGGTGAGGGACAACTCAATAGGAGCATGGCCAGCCGCAAGTAAGAAAACCAAGAGCAATTCCTTGTTGGCTGAGTTTCTTAGTAGGTTGCTGAGGGAGAAGCCACTGGGTACTCTAGGTGCGGTTATAGTACTGATACTGCTTCTTACCGGCATTTTTGCCAGCGTCCTAGCCCCATACGGAATGAACGAGATTCACTTGGAGGACCGCTTGAAGCCACCATCAGCTCAGTACATGCTGGGAACGGATGATCTGGGGCGAGATCTGCTTACCCGTATTATCTACGGGGCTCGTATCTCCATGTATGTAGGTTTGGGAGCTTCTACCCTACTTACAGCTGTGGCCACAATTGTAGGTATTGCCTCTGGTTTCCTTGGCGGAACGACTGACATGATGATTCAGAGATTAGTTGACGCTTGGATGTGCTTTCCCAGTCTGGTTATTTATTTAATGGTGATGGCTTTGCTGGGACCGGGTCTGACACAGGTGATACTTGTCTTGGGAATCGTAACCGGCGTCCACATATCAAGGGTAGTAAGGGGTGCGATTATCGGTATAAAGGAGAATATCTATTTGGAGGCGGCGAAGGTTATTGGCTGTTCAAACTGGAGAATTCTTGGCCGGCATATTCTGCCCAATGTCATGCCCGTCATAATTATCATATTTACAACACAGTTTGGATACATGATCATAGCTGAGGCCACCCTGAGCTTCCTCGGACTCGGGATTCCCCCGCCGACCCCGAGTTGGGGCGGTATGCTTAGTGGGCCCGGGCGGCAGTACATGCATTTGGCTCCCTGGATAGCTCTGTGGCCTGGTCTTGCTCTAGCTATCGTCGTATACGCCGTCAACATGCTGGGAGACGCAGTGCGAGACATTCTGGACCCAAGACTAAGGGGTGGTCTGGCGCGCTACGGAGGGGTGAAGGTGAGAAAGCCCAAGAAAAGGGAGCAAGATCAATAGCCTTTACGACGTCGACCTCAGCGTGTTTTGTGGGCGCCTTGGGGAGCGAAAAATTGTATGCACCGGCTCTATGCTCCTGACGCTTAAAGTAGTCGAGCTTGCCGCGCCAGTGCCGATAATACTTCAAAACTGAGTATACTGGCAACCGTCAGGATGTTTTTCCTTGTACTCCAGCCACAACTGGCTCAGAGTCAGATTGACCTTCCGGTAGATGCACAGCTGGTTGTAGATATATTGGCGGTCCGGCGGCGGACGCTGTACCGAGCTGGGCAAGTGTCGACTGGGAAATAGACTCCCCTCAAGCTCACCCTCGGCGAGTGTAACCGCTTCTGGCCAGTTTACTCTCGCTGACGCGGCCTTCCTGAGATAGTCAGCCACCGTGCTCCGCGAGACCCGACAGCTTCGAGCGATCTGCCGCTCGCTGAGGCCACAATCATACTTCAAACGAAGAATTTCTTTAATCTTGCGCACGGGCAACCTCCCGTTTGCCATAGAATCACCTCCAGCGTTATTCTACGGCATCATACTGCCCGGCACCGCTCCCTGGCTCACCTATAACCCTTTTCTTCTTACCTCGCGGGGGGGGCCGGTTTCCTCCGTGACGGCTCTTTTTGGCAAGTAGAAAGTGACCCACTAACGGTGTTGATGTTATACGATCTTGTCAGTATTTAACTGTTAGGGGAAAATGTCAGTCATGAAAAGAGGACTGACATTGAAACAAGTAGAACAAGCAAGGTTATCAACACTGAATCTGGTATTAGAAAAACAAATGACGGTGAAAGAAGCGGCATGTATTCTTGGGTTAAGCGAGCGTCATACATGGCGGATACTTAAGGCATATCGAGAGGAGGGCGCCCCAGCACTTGCCCATGGTAACAGAGGCCGCCAGCCTCCTAATGCTACTCCCGAAGAGGTCAGGATAAAGGTTATCAACCTGGCGCGTACCATGTACGCTGGCCTTAACCATACCCATCTGTCAGAGATGCTGGCAGAACGGGAAGGCATGACGTTTTCGACGTCTACTGTACGCAACATCCTGACAGATGCCGGGCTAACGAGCCATCGCCGCCGGAGATCTCCGCGATACCGTTACCGCCGCATTCGGACACCTTATGAAGGAATGCGCGTTCAGATAGACGGCAGCCATCACGACTGGCTGGAAGGTCGGGGACCATGGCTTACCCTACTGCTAGCCGTGGACGACGCCACCGGAACCGTCCCCCACGCTCTCTTCCGCGAGCAGGAGGATACTCACGGCTATTTCCTGCTCATTGATGGTCTCATCCGCCGCCGGGGGATCCCGGCGGCGATATATACCGACCGTCATTCCGTTTTCAAGCCCACCCGACCGGTCTTTCATGCCAGGGATTGCACAGGGAATAGACGTCAGACCCAGTTTGCCCGGGCGATGAAAGAACTGGGCATATCGATGATACTGGCCAGGAGCCCTCAGGGGAAAGGTCGAGTTGAGAAAATGGCCGGAACTTTCCAGGACCGGCTGGTCTCCGAACTACGCCTGGCCGCCGTTAGCAACATACATGAGGCCGATGGGTTTCTTGAAGATTTCTTGCCCCGCTTTAACATGCGTTTTGGGGTGTCACCGTCCTAGATCGAATCTGCCTATCGACGGGCGAATCCAGAGCTTGACCTGGCGACCATTCTTTGCTGCCGTCACATCCGGAAGGTGGCACGAGATAACACTGTAAGATACGGGTGGCGCACCCTCCAGCTCCTTCCAGACTCTAACCACCGGAGCTACGCCGGTACGCGCATCGAACTAAGGGAGTACCATGATGGTAGGCTGGAGGTGGCATCTGATGACAGGATAATAAACACCCGGGAAGCGCCGTCCAAACCTGGGTACTTCAACTCTGCTAACCGGATGCTTGATCACGAATCTAGCAACATTCCGCAGTGGTGACCTGCCCCCGAAAGTGGTACCAACTACTGAGTTAGAGCCACGGTCAAAATAGCCTCAGGTGCCGGTGGACGGTAGTTTTTGGCACTATGTGGACGTACCTGATTATATTCCCTTCTCCATTGCTCTATCAATACCTTGGCTTCCTGAAGTGTCGTAAAGACCTCCCGGTTCAAGAGCTCGTCTCTTAACTTGCCGTTAAAGGATTCAATATAACCATTCTTCCAGGGACTGCCTCTTTCGATAAAGAGTGTTTTCACTCCTATCCGGTTTAGCCAGGCTCTGATGGCTTTGGCAGTAAATTCCGGACCATTGTCGGAGCGGAGATGTTCCGGTATACCCCGGAAAATGAAAAGGTGAAACAATAGATCAATAACATCCTGGGTGGTAATCCTGCGAGCCACCAGAATAGCCAGACACTCCCGGGTAAATTCATCAATGATATTGAGTATCCGGAAAGCTCTACCGTCGTTAGTGCGGGCTACCATGAAATCATAACTCCAGACATGGTCTTTATACTCCGGTCTGAGCCGAATACAGGAGCCATCATTCAACCATAATCTACCCCGTTTAGGTTGCTTCTTGGGAACTTTAAGCCCTTCCCTTCTCCAGATCCTTTCTACTCGCTTGTGGTTAACTCTCCATCCCTTCTGGTTGTTTAACAAAGCTGTTATCCTCCGGTAGCCATACCGCCCATATTTAGTCGCCAGAGCAATAATCTCCACAGTCAGCCGTTTCTCATCGGAAGGCGGATATGGGTGATGGCGCTGGGTAGCTCTGGCTTGGCCGAACACGATACAAGCCCGTCTTTCCGAAACTTTAAGTTCCTGGCAACATTGCTTGACTATCTTACGTCTACGGGACGGGCTTAGGAGTTTCCCCGGGCTGCTTCTTTAAGGATGGCATTATCCAGGGAGAGGTCCGCTACCAACTGCTTCAAGCGGGAGTTTTCCTGCTCTAGCTCTTTGAGCCGGCGAGCCTGGTCGACTCTCATGCCGCCATACTCCTTGCGCCAGCGGTAGTATGTGTAGTCACTTACCCCGATCTTCCTGCTAGCTTCACCGATAGTTGCTCCCTGGCCAAGGAGAATCTCAGCCTCGCGGAGCTTGTTGATTATTTGTTCCGCCGTGTAACCTTTTCTGACCACTTATACCCCCTTTTCACTTAGTCTTCAGTCAAACATTATAACTGGACTAGCTTTTGGGGGGCAGGTCATATATCGTGCGACAGAAAAGTGGTTTAAGCAAATCCTCGATGTCACCACGGTCAACCTTGGTGCGGCACCCGACGGTCTGCCAGCAGGACCGCTGGGATGCCGTGCAAGAAGCCAGAAGCCGCGGCCTCTCTCAGCGGGCGACAGCCAGACAGCTGGGCATGAGCCGGAAGACCGTGAGGAAGTACAAATCTGCCGTCAGCCCGCCCGTTTACCGTTCTGGATGTCGAGCAAAGGTGTCCGCACTACAATCTGAATAGGAGACCGACATAGAGTGCCACTGACAAAATCGCTAAACAGTGAAATCTGACATTATCCCTTGATAGCAATAGCCGTTTCTTCTATAAGTGGGCTCCTTTTATTATGCCGAAAAGAACGGTGGCCGATTTGTTCCGTTAACCCGGCCGATTTACTCCGAAACATGCAACCACTCCAGCTCCATGATAGTGACCGCCAACCGGGTGCCCAAAGACTGGTATCCCCTATTCCCTAATCCCGTCATCGCGGAAAGCGCTCTTGACCGCCTGCTCAGCTGTGCTCACGTTATCACCCTTACCGGTAAGAGTTACCGGGCATTGCCTCGTCCTGATACAGACCTTGATAGGGAGGTAGTAACTGTGTGATACTTCGTCTTGAAGTGCACCCGGGGTGGCACATTAACTTGAGAACAGGGTGGAACATCTACTTGAGAATGGGTGGTAATTTAACCTGAGAAACGACACCTGGTACATAACCTACAGTACCAAATCGGCTGGTAGGTCAACATCAGTAGTGATGACTCCTGCCACGAGAAGATCGGCGATCTGGGCATCAGTCAAGCCTAAGAATTCCTTGTACACTTGCTCATTGTCTTCGCCGAGGCAGGGAGCGGCCTTCCGAAGATCTGGGGGAGTCTTTGAAAACCTGATAGCCTCGTTGATATAAGCATGACGCCCGATCACTGGGTGTTCTAGATATACCAGATGCTGCCGAAACCTCATATTGGGGTCGTTGAACGTATCCTCGATGGTGCTTACTATGCCGGCGGGTATTTTCCGCAACTGCATCAGAGTCATTACTTCCTCCGCTGTGTAGTTGCTGGTCCACTCTGACACCAACCCATCTAACTCATCCTCGTTCTGCTTTCTTCCTAACAGTGTCGCAAATTTAGTGTCCTCAGTCCACGCCGGATTACCGATTACGCGACAGAATTCCTTCCATTCTTCGTCGGTGAAAACAGCGATTACGCACCATCTATCTTCACCTTTGCAGGGGTAAGCCCCGTGGGGAGCGGCATGGGGATCCCGATTTGCCATACGATTCGCTACTCGGCGGTTTACAGTGAAGTCCAGTATGGGTTGTGCAAGGAATGTAGCTCCAGCTTCGTATTGCGCCTGATCGAGGTACATTCCCTTGCCCGTCTTACGTTTTCGGATCATAGCTCCGATAAGCGCGGTGACCAAGTACCAAGGTGCGAGCCAATCAGTGTATGCCATTGGATGCATTGGTTCTCTATCGGCTCGACCAACAAGTCCCGGGAAGCCGCACAGAGCTGCAAGCTGACCCCCATATGCTCTATGTGAGGAATGAGGACCATATTGTCCCTGCATACAGGTACTCACATATATAATATCGGGCTTGATTTTTCTAACCTCTTCGTAGTCCAGCCCCAAGCGTTTCATCACACCTGGACCGAAACTCTCGGTCACGATGTCTGCCCACATGACGAGTTTCTTAACGATCTCCCTCGCTTTGGGCTTGGATAGGTCTAAGGATATTCCGTATTTGTTGGTATTCAATATTGCAAACAAGGCGCTACGATCAATCCCTGGTTTGAAATCCTTAAATGGCGAACTCAGCCTTACCAAATCAGGTCTTCGGTGGGATTCGACGTGGATCACTGTGGCTCCATGCTCGGCGAGTGTTCTACCCACCTGAGGGCCAACCGCGACCCACGCGAACTCAGCAACCTTTGCTCCTTCGAATACTCGTATCTCACCCACATTACACCTCTGATCCACCTGCTGACAGGTCAAATCACCTTCGCCGCCTTTAGCATGCCCATTTCCTTCTTCGTCAACCCCAATTCTTGCCCGTAGATTTCCTCGTTGTGCTCGCCGATAAGCGGGGCCCGACGACTTATTCTCCAGGGCACCTCGCTCAACTTAGTTGGAGCACCAGGATATACAATACGATCCCCTAACTCAGGGTGTTGTACCTCAACGAAATACTCCCTAGAAGCAAGCTGAGGGCTCTCCACAATATCTCTGACTGTATTCACCGGACCAAGAACCATACCCCTTTCTAGTGCCGCGCCATAGAGCTCCTGTTTGGTTTTAGTACGTAGAAATTCGATTGTAGCCTCGTCAATCTGCATTCTTTCCTCTCGGCTTATCTTAGACAAATCGTGAGTGGTCCAGTCGTAGTCTTTTAGAGACCTGAGCATTCCTTCCCTGTTGGCCATTTCCACCAATTGTGTTGACGACCTTACCAGACCCGACTGTCCTCCCCCCACCAGCATAATGCTGACGTACCCGTCTCTGCAAGGCCAAAGGAACCGAATCCATAGAGATCCTAAAGGAGTTGGTCTATGGACAAAGCCACCGGCCCCGGCTCTTTGAAAGTTAATCCTATTAATATCCCACATGGGCATTGCCCAGTCTGTGAAGAAGAAGCAAGCTTCCTGCATAGATACATCTATGTATTGTCCCTCTCCAGTGAGCTCCCGATGGTAAAGGGCAATCATCGAACCCATGGCAGCGTGAAGACTACCCTGCAGATATGCCTGGGGCGTGCTTACTCGATAGGGAGGCGATGAAGGCTCACCACATGTGGACATAAAACCACTCATCGCCCAAATCACTATATCTGTTGCTTTGTAATGGGCGTACGGACCCATTGAGCCAAAAGGAGTGATAGAGGTCATTATTATGCGAGGATTGATTGCTTCAAGCGCGGGATAGCCAAGGTCCAAGCTATCCATGTACCCCGGGTCGAAGGACTCGATGACAAAATCAGAAGCCTTAACCAGTTTCTTGAATATCTCTCTACCGTCC
>Ga0315296_10002510_pt1 | contig 15628 bp, 18 predicted proteins | sample YL17G14_18_MG_FD_203921 | JGI IMG/M metagenome (GOLD analysis project Ga0315296, IMG submission 203921) | Sediment microbial communities from Yellowstone Lake, YNP, Wyoming, USA - YL17G14_18 | ecosystem: Environmental > Aquatic > Freshwater > Lake > Sediment | place: USA: Wyoming | collected... | reverse complement strand
TTCTCCTGAAGGAAACCGCCACCCGGCCCTACCTTGTCAATGACCTCTAAAGCCAGGGTTTCCTCGCTGAGTTCCATGCCGCCCATGATTCTTTTGACCATGGCGATAACCTCGTTGCCCATCACCAGCATATCGTAGGAGCCGGTCATACCCGATTCCACATAGCCGACATCATGCACAAGGTTGGCTCCGCTCAGTGCCCCCATAAGGCAAGAAAGCGCCGACTCGATAGCTGCCTGCTGGTCCACCACTTTGGAGTCGGTGCAACCCGCGGTACTGAACACGGGCAATCGGTAATAGTGGGCCATTTCGCTGGAAGCCGCAGAGAGCAGATGCATCTCCGGCGCCCCATAGCTGAAAATAGCCGTCTTCATGTCCAGGATGGTTGGGAGGCCGCCGCAAATGAAAGGGGCTCCCCTTTTTCTCAGTTGTGAGATCACCAGTCCACTCAGTACCTCGGCATTATTCAGCACCAGGGTACCAGCCAGAGTCACCGGTGCCGTCCCACCGGCAGTGTGCCCAGGAGTATATATCATCGGAATGCTCTCGTCGGCAGCCAAGAGCAGTTTCCGCAGGGCAGTCTGACTGTGCTGGAGGGGGCTGGTTGGCTCGGCGTAGAGAACGATAGAAGGATTATTGCGCAGCTTTTCTTTGCTTCCCACCGCCACCACCGTCATCTCAATGATATCTGCCATCCCGGCCTCATCATGGGCAGTGAAGACGATAGGCTTTCTCGTATTAAGTAGCATCGCCTGGAACTGGTGCCGGTCTGAGACTGCTGCCGGCACATCAGAGACCAGACCCAGGCTCATAAAGAAATCGATGTTCGGCAGGGAATCGGCAATTAAAGCGCCTTTAGCGACATCTTGCTTGAGAACCGTTCGTCTTTCCCCGGTGAAGGAGTCAAGAATGTAAGGACAATCCGACCCCGTCCCGAAGTAAACCTTGCTATCTTCCAGAAATACTTTGCGCTCTCCATCCCGGGTGGAGAGCGCTACCCTTCTGGGAGCACTCTTCAAGGCATCCTCAACCAGATAAGATGGGATACGGACTCTCTTTTTACCTTCAACACGAGCGCCGGCACCCGCCAGCAGACCAAGGCACTCCTGATCAAACACTTCAACCCCGGTTCTTTCCAGCACCTCCAGCGCGGTAAGATAGATTTCGTAGATTTGAGTATCGGACAGCACCCGCAACTGTGGAGTAGAATTGGTGACAAAATTGCTTCTGGCGAACGCCATCTTTGCTTTACCTCCTTTTCTTGAAGAGGCCATTTAATTTTGAGAAGCCCTATTTTTAGCTTTAATTTTGGGCTTTCCAGCCTCTTTTTCCTCCTTCACCCCAAGCTACATATGGTTACAGGGTAACATTGCCTCAATAGGGGTATTACGCTTCTGGTAAGCTGTTTATCCTGTGCCCTTCCACTTATGACCACATATATCAGAGTCCCAATAGTGACTAGTGCTACTGAAGCACCCGAGATACCCGTCACAGCTTGCCAATCCATTATTATTATCACCCGCTCCAAATCCGCTGGCCTGGTCTACTTTTTGCCTTCAGCCTTGCCTTTTCCCTTCTTTTGCTGCTTCTTTGGTTTCTTCACCTTTTTCTCATTCATGTTTACCCTCTCCAAATCCGCTGTCTGGCTCTTTTTGTCCGCTAGCTCCCTTTTCTTTCGAACCGGCCTTGCGGGTCAAGTAAATTGCGTCAGCTAGCCACCAAATACCACCTGCGCCCAGCGTAATTAGCTTTAAGACACCCCAACCAATTTGACCATCGTAAAAGCGGTCTGCACCAAGGTAGCCAAGACACCAAGACAAAGCCATTTTTATGTGCTGTCTCCCCCACTCTGGAAGTTCTGCCATCGCCATTCCTCCGTTCTTTTATTTTGTCCCTCTTCAGACCGCTACGACTAGCTTAGTTCTCATCGGTTACTTTCCTAAAGGGCTTCGACGGTGACTGTAGGTATGAGCCTGTCTTCGAGGCAAAGTTGGATAGCATCTTTTGTGCCTCTGAATTACACTCGGGACATGTAGCGAGCTTGTCAGCTTCGCTGAAAGATCGCATCAATTCAAACTCCGTCCCGCACTTTGTGCAAAGGTACTCATATATTGGCATGTTGTCACCTCCAGATCCGCCTAACTACACTATGCCTTCTGGCGACAACAATATCACCAGCCATGCCGGATAAACTATTTCCAACATCATTGTAGCACTACTTGTTTGTCATTATAAGAGGGTTCTGAGTCTTATTTTTGAGATAGCCTTTATCCCTGATAGCACCGGGGATAGTGCTTTTTTAGAATTTGCTGGCAACTTTTGAGAAGGGATTTGACTCTTGGAGGTAACAGAACGTCAAAATGTGCGTGCCTGAATAGATTTTTGACTCAGGCATCCCGAAAATAATATCACGCGAACGTAGTCGCCTCTTCCAAGTTCATCTGCTGTTGCCATAAGACTAGGAAATTTTTTATGAAAAAGCTGATAGGCATACTACAACAGCCCCTTCCCAACTTTTAGCTCAGGAGAATAGACAAGCGCTTTCCGTTCGAGGTCATAGAGGCAGTTACTTTGTTCTCGCTTAACGCGAGGCAAACCCATTTCTTGAAAATAGCGCTCCATGACCTTTGCTAGCTTGCGTTCCTCAACCTCCTTTGTCTTTTCTAGTTCGTTAATCTCATGGTACATTCTGTAAATATGCTCGTACGGAATTTTATCTTTGTTTTTTTGTTCCTGAGTGAAGAAAGATTCCAAATCACAAAAATCCAGGCCTAGTTCATCTTTAATTGTTCTCTTAGAAAGAAACATGCCAAATGCAATATCAATCAAAGCATGGAGTTTTGTTTTGATAACAGTTGAGACGACATCCCCAATATGTTGGCGCAGCTCCGGCTCTTTTTCAGGGAAGTATCTTGCGCCTACATTGTATGCGAAAAAGGGAGCGGCTGTATGTAAGGAGGGAGAGCAATTTATTGGTTTTAGCACTGTCTGAGCCACACGCAATGCATATCCACTATGCTCAGTAAAATGAGGCATAATTGTCGGTACCTCCCTAAATGCAGCGCCCCCTTCTTTAGCAATATCTACATATGCATGCCTTATATCGCTAAAGGACTCACCAGATGTTGCATCTCCTAATTCTATTGAAATTGGAATGAACTTAAGATTAATAAGCCAATAGTCAAGAGCTGAATTAGGTTGAAAGGGAATGCTGTGATCCACGTTGGTGTAAACAACATAGAATTCCTGATTCTTTGGAAAGCGTCTGTTACTAAAATAGTGCAACCAGTACTTCACGACGCTCTCTCCAACTAATGCTGTATTCTTTGTATATGACGGTGTCTTCTTTACAAATGACGCTGTCTTTTTGAGATTCATTATGACCTTCCCCTTATAGTTTATACCACTTTCTAAGTTTGTGTTGCCAACATTATTGCCTCTGGAGCGGGAGGCCGTCAGTTAAGAGCGCTGTGTAGTAGGATTTCATTGGTGACAATTAGTCAGTTTGTTCAACGACTTAGGTGGGTTATCTTCGTGCTTTGCGGGCGGATACTGGCTTTCCTAGGAGCAGAACTATCATAAGGCAATCAGCGATTCCGAACGCGCTGAAAATAGAAAGCTAAAGCGAGTGAGGTAACGAGGGCACCCAAGCCAGTCATCACGGCAGCGCGGGTTAAGCCAAAAGCGAAGTGTCCCACCCCGAAAATAAGTACATAGCCAATAACGAAGTTTACTAGCCCCCAGATGACATTCATTATTGGCGACGATTCTCCAGCACGGGGAGTCGAGCCGAAGGGGATTGGGAATTTCTTCCCAGCTATGCCATGCACGAAGTGGGGTACACCATTAACCAGGAAAGCGCCGGCCAAGAAGTAGGCCAAGTAAGCATACCATGCCATATACTTCCTCCCTTTCTCCTGTTTCGCTGGAGCCACCGTACCCGCACAAACCGCGGGTCAACAGCCTACATCACTATTTCCACCTATCGCGCAGAGCCTTCTGAACCTTCTCCTCTATCGTCTCCTCTAGAGTCCCTTCAGTAGTCTTTCTCAACTCTTGCTGCAGTTTTGACAGCTCATCACTGTAGAATTGCGCGTACAGTTGTTTTCCTTTTCTCCAGCCCATGAGCCAGCCCAGAGCCAATCCAAGTATGGCAACTGGTGCCACAACTTCAATTCCGATTCCCTCGAACAACAAGATTACGACGATAGTTAAGATGGCGAAAAAGAATACGGCAACATTAAGGTCCCATCTGGCCGCTCTGGCTCTCAGTCTCGCCCTCTGCGCGGCCACTCGCTTCAGTTCTGGGCTAACCTCTTGAGCAACTCCAGCTTCGCCCATTACTCTCTCTCCAAAAAGTTTTGCGCTACCACTTGCCGGAAGGTAAGCTTGACCTCACCGTCTTCACCGGGTTTCTTGACAGGGCTAGTGCTAGTATAGCTCAAACCAAAAAAAGGCAACAGCCGCCAATCCTGGCTTGCGGTTCTGGTACCCTTGCCTCAGCCCATTTCTGCCTACCCAGCGCCTACTAGTTTTTCAAGGTTATCTCACGCTTTGGCACGATAATTATAATCCCACCTGCGTAATTGTCAATACCTCAAAAGAGACGAATTACTCGCCGAACAGAATACAGTTAAGCACAGGAGAGGAAGTAACGTCGGGAAGAAAACCCAAAGTAACCCTATGCTCTATTATGGAATCGTACCCAGGGAACGGTAAGCTTTCATATAAGCTTATTTACACGGCCAGAGGTTGGTGGTATACTGTGAGCCTAAAACCCAATCTTCGCCGGGATTCTGTAATATGATAGTGAAGATTGTTACCGACAGTACTGCCGACCTACCACCCCGGTTAGCTGGGGACCTTGGTGTTACCGTTGTGCCAGTCTATGTGCGTTTTGGGGACCAGATCTATCGCGACCGAGTGGACATCAGCGAAGATGAATTCTACCAGAGGTTGTTGCATGACCCAATCCATCCCAGCACTACACAGCCAACTCCACAGGATTTTGCCGATGTTTACCAGAAGCTGTCACAGGAGGCTGAGGGGATTATTTCCATTCACCTCTCCAGTAAATTGAGTGGTACATATAACTCAGCACTACAGGGAAAAGAATTAGTAGAAAATAAGTGTCCTATTGAGGTGATTGACTCACAAGTACTGACAATGAGTCTGGGCCTGCTAGTTATAGCAGCTACTACCATTGCGAGGTCTGGCAAGAGTATTCAGCAGGTAGTAGAAGAAGTAAAACAGACTATTCCCAGTATCCATTTGCTTGCCCTTCTTGATACTCTAAAATACCTGGCTTTGGGTGGGCGAATTGGTAAGGTGCAAGCACTATTGGGCTCAATATTGAGTGTAAAGCCAATGCTGGCTACGAAAGATGGAGAACTGGTGCCGGCTGGGCGAGTTCGCAGCCGCACTAAGGGCATAGACCGGCTATTCGGCTTTGTGAAAAATGCCTTAGATATTCAGGATGTGGCCATTGTTTATAACACCACACCTGATGAAGCACAAGCCTTAGTTGGACGCATGGGTTCCATATTGCCCAAAGAGCGGATCAGGTTAGCCAGGCTGGGACCTGCGTTAGGAGTCCACGCCGGGCCAGGCGTACTGCTTGTAGCTCTTAGGGGAAGAGTCTGACCTAAGTGATGATGGTTACTGCAGGTAGCTAAAATATCTCTGCCAGGAATCTCCAGCCCATTACACAGAACGTCAACCTGCGCAACGGTCAGTCTCGTAGCTTTCAAATATAAACCTTACCCTCTCCAAGTCCCCTAGCCGGGCTATTTCCCTAGCAAGTTATGTGCATAAGAGCTGCAACTTTCTTTCCTTCATCTGTTAGCTGATTAAACTTCTCTGCAGCTTTCTCTGAGGGAAGGGCTATGAGTTCTATCTTTGCCTCCTTTACACAAAGTTCGGCATCGCTGGCTAACTGGGCCCAAGCATTCGTCCCTGTACCGACCACGACTACCTCAGGATTGGCTTTCACTAGCTCATTAATCTCGCCTTTCTTGATGACATGGCTCCCAATGCCAAACCTGATGCTGCCTCTCCGCCGTTTGACAGTACCATCAGGCAACATAAGAACGTCGCGTCCATACGTCTTGCCGCCGATGACAATGGAGCCAAACTTGAAACTCTCTATTCTTGGCATTGATCGCCTCCTCTCCAAACAAATCCACCTGGCTGGGCGTGTATTCGCGAATGATTGTTAGCAATTCAGTCGCCGCGGCCTTCCTCTCCGGCGCAGGCCGACGGTCTCGTGAACAAGCACGCCCGAACTTCTTTGGATTTCCCCGCCAATAATGGGCTATCTTCAGCATCTATTAGCATTCCCTTGACGTCGATTTCCTTTTCCACAAGGCAGTATATGCAGGTCGCCCTGCCCCTGATTATCCAATGATGGGCGCCAGTCGGGGACTTGGCGCACCTCCAGCTATCCCCCGTCAAGTACGAGCCCCACCTCAACTTGTTGCTGACCATCTTCTGCACCCCCCTTGCTCTTCTTCGGTGTCTTCTTTGGTTTCTTAGGTTCCTTTTGGTCCATAGCGCTCCTGTCTAGAGCCGCTGGCCGAGCTATGCATGTTTGTATTCTTCCTGATCTAACTAATTAGTCTGACCAACTCAAGTCTTGGTTCAGGTTTTTGCCTAGTTTTCGTGCCTTTCTTAGCCTTTTTTGCATTGCCCGCTTTCGGCCTTTGACCAGTCGGGAACCTCTCCTTAGTTGTTTGATAGTTATCACTGTCTCAAATCCCTTTCTACGATTAGTTGCTTGCTCACTCCAAACGAGGACTATGGCTTTAGGCCAACTACTGCCAGGCAAGTCACGGTTCTGGAAATACCAGCAACAGGGTGCACCTTTGACACAATTAGCTCTCCAATATCATTTAGAGTTTCTCCCTGTATCACGGCAATAGCGTCATAGGGGCCAGTTACAGTATCAACCGATACCACCCCTTGCAGCTTGCGGATAGCCTCAACAACCTCTTTTGTCTTCCCGACCTGTGCCTCGATTAACACGTAAGCCTTTGCGGTCATTGCTCAATTCGTCCTACCATAGTTTACTTTAGTATCCCCTCCAAATCCGTTTAACTGGCCTGACACCAGCGCCGGTAGTTGTAGTACTGGAGAAACGCCTTCGTCACTTTCCCCAGGGCAAGAAATGTCTCGTACTAGGAGAGTCCTAACGTCGCCTTTCCTTGGAAGAAGGCAGGTGAATCTAGTTGCGCCTTGGGCTTGGCGGGTGAGACTGCTGTCCGGGTAGGCCACGCCGTTGCCGCAAGAAGGAGGGAACGTCAAGCTGTGCTTCACTATCCAACCCTTTAAGAAACCTCGTGGTCTCCTTCCCCCGGGAGACATCACCAGGCGCCATCTTGATACCAAAGCCGGTAGCAATTAGGGTCAGCCGCACCTCGTCACCAATGGTTGGGTCAATGACAACGCCGAAGATAACGTTTGCCTCCGGGTCAACAGCCTGCTTGATGACCTTGGCAGCATCATTAATCTCAAACAGAGTAAGATCACTGCCGCCGGCAAAGTTAATCAATACTCCCTTGGCTCCGTTGATGGAGACATCAAGCAGTGGACTGGACAAGGCGTTTTTGGCGGCATCACTTGCCCGGTTCTTTCCAGAGCCTCGACCAATGGACATCCACGCCGGACCGGCATCCTTCATGACCGCCCGAACATCGGCGAAGTCAAGGTTAATGAGTCCGGGGACAGTAACCACCCCAGCTATTGCCTGCACCGCACGACAGAGGACTTCATCAGCCATCCTGAAGGCATTGTCGACACTCGTCTTATGGTCACAAAGGCTAAGCAAACGGTCATTAGGGATAATTATCAGAGTATCCACTTTATCAATTAGGTTGCCAATCCCTTCCTCAGCAACCTGGTTACGGTGCGTCCCTTCGAAGCCGAAGGGCTTAGTGACCATGGCAAGAGTGAGCGCACCGCTCTGCCTGGCAACTTCAGCCGCCAGTGGCGCCGACCCGGTGCCGGTGCCACCTCCCATGCCGGCGGTAATAAACACCATGTCTGCCCCTGCAAGAGCTTGTTTAATCTCATCGCGGCTCTCCTCTGCTGCTCTCCGACCTAGTATATGGTCACCACCGGCACCAAGACCGTGAGTAATCCGCTCCCCGAGCTCAACGCGTACCATCGCTTCGGTGACTGCCAGGTGCTGGGCATCGGTATTCATCGCAATGAATTCGACACCCGGGATTTGCTCCCGAACCATGCGGGTCACCGCATTGCAGCCGGCTCCACCGAGGCCAATGACCTTGATTTTTGTCGAGCTGGTAACGAAACTTGTTTTTGCCATTTTACGCTCCTTGCTTGCTACCAGGACTTATCAAGTTACCTTTTCTGATCTCGGCAGTGGACGTTCCACTTCCTGCACACAAAGTCAACATAATTCTTTTACCTCTCGGTTCGGCGCTTGATAAACCTCAGCTAGAAAACCATGGAGAAGCTCGCCGCCACTCACTTCCGGGGTCGGTTCTTCTGGCCCGGGTAAATTGATGTACACTATCTCTGTCATTATGCTCTGATACTCAATTGCTACGCCCATACCAGACTGGCTCCCTTTCTTCTTCTTTCCGAAAGGCACCAATGTGCTATCCCTTACGGAAGAACTACCCTTCCCTCCTCGCCAGCGGCCTCAAAGACAAATGCTTTAGATTGTAATTTGGTTGCACACCCTCGTTAGGTAGGGCCGGTACTTTGCTGGCCACCTTCAGTCACCTTCTTTTCAGTAGTCTCAGCTACCTTCGGCGGTTCGGCTTTAGCTTTTGCCTTGGGTCGTTTGAAGAATGACTTAATCTTGCCCAGCACTGTCATCATGCACCTCCTTCATTGCACACGCCTCTTTATTCCAAAATACAAAAAAGGCACCGGCAACCGCCACAGAATAGCGATTTCGGTGCCCTTCTCTCATCCCCCATCTCCCCCTCATGCCGTAACTGGTTATTCTAAGTTATTTCACATATCGCAATTCCAATCTAGTCCTTATCTATCTGCTTGTCAATGCCCCCAAAATATTGGAGATGACTGTGGGCATGCAGTCGCTATGGTGCCCCTTCTAGGACTGTTCTCTGTGTTTGCATTACGATGTAACGATTAGCCATTTAACGACCTCTGGCGACACTTCGAGTGGCGTGATGATAGGCCGGAATACCGATGTCCAACGCTGGAATCGCACCCAATACAACTCGAGCTCCGCCAATGCTAGCAGTAGTGCTGGCGGGAGTAGCTGAACGAGGTCTCAAGGTCAGCAGCTAAACGCTCAATAACCTCTCGGCTGGTAGCGGTTTTCGACCAGTCTCGCAGGTCCTCGTGGGATACTCCCCACACGTCATCGCCGCAAATCATCCCCTGAGGCCTCTTGCCTTCGCACGCTTGCGGCTTGTCCCATGGCCACCGAGGAGGCTGAGTGACATCAAAGCGAGCAAACAGCTTCCAGGTCTTGAGCTCTCCGTTAGCGTTGCAGGTGCATATTTGTGAATGCATGTCCTCATCCACAATGTGACACCAGTTTCTACTCGCGGACAGCTTGCCGGCCTTGTAGCCGCGTTTCTGTTTGAGCGCCAGTCTGCCCTTTGCCAGTAGCGCGGGGAGCCCGGCAAGAGAATCGTCTATCGCGGAAGCATCGCGTCGAGTCAACATATCGGTTGCCCAGAGGCCGGCACTTGATGGGGATGATTTGACTTTAGACCCGTTAAACGACTTTGTCAATACCCCGGCCAGGTAGAATTAGTAGGGTTTCGAGGTCGAGGCCGCCCACTTAGCCGTCTGAATATTTCTGCATTCAGAGGATTTTCCTTCACCTGTGGTTGCCCAGGTGACAGATTCAGGAAAGCGGTCTACTCTCTCACTAAGAAACAGAAAAATGGAGAAAATGACGGTTCTGCAGCAGCATTACCTTTGTGTTCCGTTGTCAAACGCTTGTGTTAGCCGTTCTCTGCCCTGTAGTCGGTTTGACATGCTCCGGCGGATGTGCCATACTCCTCAATGCTCCAGGTAATCAGAGCAGTGGTGATAAACCGCTGAAGCAGTGATTGAGTAAGTCACCCGAACGGGAGCGTCGCGACCGAGTAAGTCATGAAAGGGAGCGGCCGACTCAGTAGGACCCAACCGAAAGGGAACTGCCAGGCGGAATATCCGGGGTGTCAAGGTTACCTGGGGCTTTTGTTTTCTGCCCAGATCTTCCCCATCGGGCTTCTAGGAAGGCTTATCGAGTTCTGGAACCCCGATGAAAGGTAGATTCCGGTATTCCTCCCGATAATCCAGCCCGTAACCAACCAAGAATTCCTCTCCCACTTCGAAGCCGACATAGTCAAGGGGGACGTCCGCTATTCGCCGAATCCGTTTGTCCAACAGAGTACATACGGCTAGACTGGCCGGCTTTCTTGAGCGCAGATGGTTCAAGCCGGAAATGAGCGTCATGCCCGTATCTACCACGCCTTCCACCACAATAACGTGCCTGTCAGCAATGTTCAGGTCTAAGTCCTTCGTAATTCTGAGTGAGGAGGGACCGCCACCACTGTAGTAGGATATCGTTATGAAGTCGATATCAATGGGAACAGTTATCTGTCGAATTAAATCCGCCATAAAGCAGAGAAAACCTCTTTGAATTCCCACCATGACCGGGTGGCGCCCGGAGTACTCCGTCGAAATCTGTTCGGCCATCGCGGAGACCCTCTCCTCGATTTGAGCTGGGGTATACAGTACCCGGCTGATGCCACGAGCTCGAGCCTGAGCCAAGGGTCCGCAGCCGTACCTCGCGAGCAAACGGTTATATTCGTTCTTGTGGAGGAGCATTACCTTGACTTCAGGGTACAGCTGCCGGAGGCGACTCAGCTTGCGATTCTTCTTCGTGACCAGGCTCTGCTTAAGGGTTGTGACTTCTATATACAGATCGAGGCCTGGCAGATAGAAGTCGGGAGTGAACATTTCGGTGACTCTGTCCCCGTCCCACCTCAACGGAAAGGACCGCGGCTCGTACACCCACTCGATGTTGTAGAAGTCAAGTATTCGGGCGAACTCTTCCTCACTGGGATTGGCGAAACTCACCGACCTGGCTTCACGTAGTGGTGACGCGCAGGCCTCATTCTCGTCGCCCTGGGGCCTGTATTCAAGAGCGATGGAAACCAGATTCGCCATTGTGGACACGAAGCTAATATCCTGATTGGTGAAGGCATGTGGCTCTTTGGCATACACTCTGATACTACCTATGGCCGAAATACCAGACATCACCGGCACACCCAGAATAGAACGAATGCTCGCTTGTACTGCGATTTCAGGGTATTGAATTCGACTGTCGTTGGCGACGTCGGATATGATAACAGGCTGGCCGCCAATAACTTCAGACAAGCTTCTGTCAGCATCCAGAACGCCTTTACGCAGGTAGAACTGCGGCAACCCCCATGAAGAAGTGTGAATCAGCTTCTTTCTGGTCGAGTCAAGCAACATCAAGGAGGCACCAGACGCCAGAGACCGGGCTGTAGCCCTGATGAGGGTGTCGAGCTTCTCTCTTGGCGTCGCCGTGGAGTTGATCGCGGCCACCGCCCGACGGATTGCCTTGTAGCAGGCTTTCTCTTTGGTCAAAGACAACCTACTTATCCCACCACAATTCTAGGAAGGTTGGGTTTCGCTGTCAATTCTCGAGACAGGCAAACTCTTTGTTGGACTTCCGCGAAAGAACCGGTCACCCTTTCTGGCGTTCGTTCACACGGTGGCTCCGAACGGCAATGTGGCTTTTCACACTCTGTCAACATATCCCGTGCTCGGACCAGCGACTACCTGATTAGTGTTCTGGTGGGCTGGGACGCAAGGCAACGGTTGGCACCCTCGAACAATTCTGACTTCTGTGCAATTCTGCTCTATGCTAGGCACCTCACACAGTTAGACTGCGTATTGCACAGGTATGCCAACAGTCGTTCGTGGAGCACTACGGTTTCCCCCCTTTAGTTGAGAAAAGGCATTCCTGCGGCGGGAGCTCCGCCGCACCCTAGCTGGATGAGAGGCTCCCGATTATTTGGAACCCCACGGAGCAAATTTCCCCCGGTAGGCCCTACACAGAGAAGACCTGAGGTTAATGTGAGGTATACCTTAGGCGGTGCCCAGTATTTTGGCAGCCTTGCCGACGTTGCGTGGCTTGACCCAAAGGATGGCTCCGTAACGCCTTCTTCCAGCGGTGATGGCGTTCATGGCTACGACGTTCAGCCGGGCCTGCGCCAACTTGCTCACTATGTCGGCAACAACACCTACCCGATCGTCTCCCTGGATGAGAAAGGCGGTCTTGGGCCCAACGAGCTTGATGCCTGCTTTGCGCGCTGCCGTAAGGAAGGCACGTCCGTTGGCGGGCACGAAATCAAGCTGAGCGCGGCCCCTAGTCGTTGGAAAACCGGTATAAGCGATCAGATTGACACGGGCTGCCTTGAGTGCATTGAGAACCTTGGCACCCGCACCGGGACGATCAGGAACCTCTGTATAGTAATACTCAATACGTCGTACGTCCGTCATGGTGTACACCTCCTTTCAAAATATGTCAAGAATCACTGCGATTATACCATATCAGCGGGGATACACCCATCCTCTTTATCCGTGCGCTTCACGGTGCAGTGGCAGATATCTAGGTGACAATTCTCGTTTTTGTTGGACCTCTACACGGTATTTGACCGACGGTAGTCAACACCTACTGGTATTGCCCAGATGTGAGCACTGACTGCACTGTTTAGCGGTTTGTTACCCTGGTCCTTCGTAAAGCTATTTTCCTCTTTAAGGTCTTATCTACATTGTGCATGGGCAAGGGTTTTTCAGCTGGCGTGGCAAGGCTGAATGGAAAAGCTGTGCGCTCGGTAGTCATTGACAAAGACACCCGCCAGAACTAGGATTGATTATCAGGGTATGGTTCTGAAATTAAGTATAAAGAGGCAAAATTATGGCTCTTTTAGATCTAGTAAAACATAGGAAAAGCGTGAGGGATTTCCTAGATGTACCTGTTGAGCGAGAAAAGATAATGACCTGTCTTGAGGCGGCGCGGTTAGCTCCCTCTGCCTGCAATTCACAACCCTGGAAATTCATAGTTGTGGATGATAGGCAACTAAAGAATAAGCTATGCGATGCTGCTTTTGCTGGCATCTATTCGGTGAATTCATTTTGCAGGATGGCACCTGTCATAGTTGTCGTCGTTTCCGAAAAGTCCAAGTTCCTGGCAAGAATTGGCGGGATGTTCCGAGGGACAAAATTCTACCTTGTAGACATAGGGATAGCGATTGAGCATTTTGTGCTCCAAGCCGAGGATTTGGGACTTGGAACTTGCTGGATAGGCTGGTTTGATGAACAGGCGGTAAAACCAATACTGAATATTCCGCCGCGTAAAAAGCTGGACATTATGATAGCTTTAGGGTATTACGATAAGGCAAAGGTACGTTCAGAACATGGTAGGGAGCCAATAGATGAAATCGCATCCTTCAACTCCTATTGAGCCCTGTGACCTTTTTGTGGATTACATCTACCATCTTTACGAATCTGAGTTCTATAGGGCTGCACAAAAGGGCGGATTGTTTGACTATTAGTCCGTTCTTGACAAGGCTTGCCATTGTAAAAGAAGTAGCATACAATTCAGACGTCAACAATGAAATGGCGGACGGGTCAGTACCTTGACCAGCGTCTCGACGACCACGCCCGAGGCGTCAGTTTTAGTGAGGTTTCTTGGAGGTTTTGCATGAGCCAGGCTGCGGGCGAAAAAGAGCTGTATCCATATGTCAGTGCCCATTTCATTAGTCAGGGATATTTCGTCGTATCAGGGTGCCGAAAACCAGGCGTCGAAGGAACGTCTGAATTTGGATTTGTTGTAGACGACCAAGACATGCGTGCCGACGTTGTCGCCGCAAGGTGGGACGATGCTCATCAGTTAGAGACAGTAGCGGTCGAGTGTAAGCGACTCGGTAGCATGACTAGAAGCCTAGGTGCCGGCCTCTGGCAAGCAATCGACTATCAAGTCGCGTTCGACAGGGTCTTTATTGCCACGGAGGACTCCGGTAAGACTGGCAACAAGCGGTCTGTCATGGAATCACTGGGGATAGGCCATCTGTCCGTCGGCATTGAGTCCAAGAAATGTGAAGTCCTTTCTTATGGCGAGTTCCGTAATGGAGACAGATTCGACGAATTAGTAAGAGCGAGACAAGTTGTGCCTAGGCTAGCGCTTTTCCTGGCTTTCAGGGATGTTTTTGGGTTACCTTTAAGATACGGCGAGACGTTCGCAGGTGGAGGGTACATCGCCAAGAACGTGGCGGCGGATATTCAGTACAACTCTTGGTTCGATGCCAATAGTGGAAAAAGCTACTTTGGCATCAATATCGAACATATAGACTCTTTCCGGAAGATTCTAGCATCCGCAGATTGGGGTAGATTCCAGCGCTGCCTTGAACTACTCGAAGGATGCAACCTAACATTGGTGAAAGACCCTGTTCCTGCTTGGAGAAGCCCGCAGAGCGTGCGGATTTTGGGACCAGTGTCATGCCCAGATGCGGATGTTGTCTTATTGACAAAGGCCGTCTCACAAGTGATAGAGGATCGGCCGCGGCATTGGCGGCCCCATTTGAAAATAGCTCTACCAATTTGGAGCCGTGATGAGCGGCTATTTAAGGAAGAATATACAAGCCGAGTGCTCTCAGCCAAGAATAAGTTGTCAGATGTTATGGGCGCACTGACGGCCTCAATCCAACCGGCTCAGTGATGGCACTAGACAGAACAGGGCGTATTGCGCATCCGGACATAACTAAAGTCTAGTTTGTTCATCGGATGTCACTTTTACCTGAATGTGTCTCGCTAGCCCACCTGAGTTCCAATCAGGTCGGCTGTAACTCTCTCACCAAGAGGTGAGCATACTTTCGGTCATATTACTTCGACTTTACTTGGACGACCGGCGGCGTTTATAATTGAGACACCCACTTCAAGTCCACCTCCTATGAAAGCATAATGCAAGCCCTCATCACCGTTCGAACAATCTAGCCTCGTGAGCGAAGCTCCGGTGGAGCGAAGCGAACGAGGTGCCGAAGCGCAAGCGGAGGCCATAGAACTCGGGCCAAAGCTGAAACATTTAACAATCACCAATCACCCCCCTTTCTGGCGGTCTACAGACCATTCTCCTATCCGTCGAGGCAAAGCCTCCACATAGTAACCTGCGATCTCCGGCCCCCTAACCTTTTGTAGCAGCTCGATACCGTGTATCAGCTAGAGGATAACGAGGGCGGCCGGATAATGTTCTTTTCTTGGTTGGTTGTTCTCCTCTCATAGAACCTTCCTTGGCGCAAAAGACGGTAAACGATAGTCAAGAGCCTACGGGCGGTGGCCACCTTGGCGGCGTTGGTACCCTTCCTGACCCTGATACTCTGGTAGTAAGCGCGAAATTCAGAATCGCTCCGAACTGCTGTCTGTGCCGCTTCAATAGCTGCCCACCTCAGCCATTTGTTACCCGTCTTGGTAATCCTACCGTGAAACACTTTACCGCCTGAGGCATGCGTCGAGGGGACAATGCCAGCGTAGGCACATAGCTTCTTCTCATCCCTGAATCGGCTAATATCGTCAATCTCGTATAGAATGAGCACAGAGAAAAAGG
>Ga0315296_10002509_pt1 | contig 15632 bp, 13 predicted proteins | sample YL17G14_18_MG_FD_203921 | JGI IMG/M metagenome (GOLD analysis project Ga0315296, IMG submission 203921) | Sediment microbial communities from Yellowstone Lake, YNP, Wyoming, USA - YL17G14_18 | ecosystem: Environmental > Aquatic > Freshwater > Lake > Sediment | place: USA: Wyoming | collected... | reverse complement strand
ACGGTTAGCCCGACGGCTATGCCGAGCACCGTCCCGACACCCGCGCCGACCCTTCCGACCGTCCCTGCGGTCTGGCCCACCACCGTACCTCCGACCTTGCCGGTGCTGGTCACTGCAACGCCAGCACCGACCAAGACGCCTTCACCCACCAACACACCCGGGCCCACGGCTACTTCCCCGGCGACGCGTGCCCCTACGCCGCGGCCGGCCACCAGCGCGCCGCCGCCCACGGCCGCCCCAACCGCGATCCCGCCGACCGAGACGCCGGTGCCGGAATGGATGTGGTCCACGCTCTACTTCCTCGGTCCGAACAAGGCTTACTACGTCCCGGTCAGCCGGCAGAGTCACTATGCGACCGGCGTAGCCCGGCGGGCCATCGAGCTCATGATCGAGGGCCCACGGGCGGGGAGCAACCTGCTGCGGTCGATCCCCCAGGGCATGCAGTTGGTCGACATCCGGCGCGACGGCGATACCCTGTTCGTCGACCTGAACCGCCGCTTCGATGAGCTGGGGGCCGGTCAGACTGAAGCGCTGGCCGTCGTGCTGGCCATGACGGAATTCTGGGGAGTGGACAAGACGCAGTTCCTGGTCAACGGGAATCCGGTGGGCCTGCCTGGCAGTGCCGATACGGGGCCGATATGGCGTCCCAGTTATGTCAATTTCGAGAATCCCTACAACCTGGATCCCGAAGAGGCGGTCGCCCTGACGCTCTACTTCGCCACGTCCGATGGCAAGTTCCTTTTCCCGATGGTGCGGCGTGTGCCGACGACCGTGACGACGGCCCGAGCGACGATCGACGAGATGATCAAGGGGCCCAGCGGCGCCATGAAGGGTCTGGCCATCTCCCCGCTGCCGGCCGACACGAAGATCCTCGACATCTACCGCGATGGGAGCACCATCTATGTCAACTTCAACAGCGCGTTCCTGCAGGCTCCCAACCACGACCTGGCGGTGAATGCGCTCCGGTTTGCCATGGCCGGCCTTACTTCCGATAGGTCGCAGGGGGTGGATTCGGTGCGCATCTCGGTGGAAGGGGCCGGCCTGGAGACCTACTGGGGGGATACCTACGCGGGCAACCTCTACCCGCCCATCCTGAACCCGGAGTGGTGAGAATCGGTACCGAGCCTCGGGAGCGCTTCCGCTGGCGAAGCGCTCCCGAGTTTCCCTACGGGGTTGCCCCGCTGCCGGCTGTCTCCTGGGGCAGGGGAGTCTTCCATACCACCGCCTCCAGGGTGAGCGAGCGCAGCAGGTCGGGCGGCGGGGAGTCCTGCCCGTAGGAAACCTCGCGAACGACGAACTCGGCCCGCAGCCCTGGGATCTCCAAGACGACGACAGGTTCGGAAAGGGAGCAGGCGCGGACGTCACTGCGCCTGGTGCTGGAGCCGGAGAAGCGGGTATAGAGCGCCGGAGTGAGCAGGAAAGCAGAGGTCTCGGTCGGGCCGCTTGGGTCGGACAGGAACAGTTGGACGCCGTGCTGTCCCCTGGGGGAGGTCACCACCTGGCGAATGCCGCAGGAAACTCCGGTCGGCCGCGAAGCGATCGTATTGGATGCTGTTCCTCCGGAGAGGTGCAGCGTTCCCCTGAGCATGACTGGCGAGGCATGGATTTCCTGGACCTTTGGCCAGAGGATCTCTTGCCAACGCGTGAGCTGTCCACCCCTGGGCTCTGCAGGCTGGGGTCGTGCCGGTGGTAGCCAGGAGACGGTCAGCCTTTCGTTCCGTGATTTGGCTCTGCGGCGGGTTCGATCGGGCTTGGCCATGGCTTAGACGACTCCCAGGATCAAAGGGGGGACGGCGACCGGTTCGGGCTGGATCTGAAAGGCTTGCCCGAGGATATCGCGGGCCTGCTCCAACCGGGTGGAGTCGTTGGCGTGCAGGGAGAGCAGGGCCTGCCCCTTTCGGACCGCTTCTCCTACCTTGGCATGGAGGACGACGCCTACGGCATGGTCAATCGGCGCGTTCGTCTTCGTCCTTCCTGCTCCCAGGGCCATGCAGGCCTGGGCGATCTGCCTGGCGTCCAGGTGGGCCAGGTATCCGTCCTGCGGGGAGAGGAAGGGTTCGACGATGGTGGCCGTGGGGAGCCTTTCCGGGTGATCCAGCACGTCGAGGCTGCCCCCCTGGTTGGCGACGAAGGCGCGGAACTTCTCCCATGCGGCACCGCTGGCCAGTTGCTGCTGGAGGATCGTGCGGGCCTGCTCGGGGGTGTCGGCTCGGCCGGCCATCTGGAGCAGCAGTCCTCCCAGGGCGAAGCAGAGCTCCAGCAGGTCCTTCGGTCCTTCCCCCTGGAGGGTACGGACGGCCTCGGCCAGCTCGAGGGCATTGCCGACCGCGTGGCCGAGAGGTTGTTCCATGCTGGAGATGATCGCACGGACCTTCCGGCCGGCACGCTCGCCGATGCGGACCATGGTGTTGGCCAGCAGGAGGGCCAAGTCCAAGGTTGGCATGAAAGCCCCCCGGCCGACCTTTACGTCAAGCGCGATACAATCGCTGCCGGCGGCAATCTTCTTGCTCATCACGCTGCTGGCGATGAGGGGGATGCTGTCGACGGTGGCGGTGACGTCGCGCAGGGCGTAGATCTTCTTGTCGGCGGGGGCCAGTTCCAGGGACTGGGCGGTAATCACCAGCCCGACCCTGCGGGCAGCGTCGCGGAACTCTTGCAGGGAAAGCTCGGCCCGGAAGCCTGGAACGGACTCTAGCTTGTCCATCGTGCCGCCTGAGAAGCCCAGGCTGCGGCCGCTCATCTTGGCCACGGTGAGGCCGGAGGAAGCGACCAGCGGGGTGAGGACCAGGCTGGTCTTGTCTCCCACCCCTCCCGTGCTGTGCTTGTCCACAATGATCGGGGCGACGTCGTGCAGGTTCAGGATCTCACCCGAGTGGGCCATGGACAGGGTGAGGTCGGCGATCTCGCGGTCGTCCATGCCGCGCCAGCAGGTGGCCATCAGCCAGGCGGCGACCTGGTAGTCCGGGATCTGGTCGCGCGAGTACCCCTGGACGATAAAGTCAATCTCCTCCGCGGAGAGAGGGAAGCCGGCCTTCTTCTTCAGGATGATGTCAACGACGCGCAGTGGTTCGGTCATGGGCACCTCCTCCCTGAGGCATCTGCAGAACGCTCAGGAGTTGGCGGAGGGCAAGGAGTCTCCGTCCGGGGGCAGGGCAAGCACTCGTTTCATTTCCTATGAGCATTTGACACCTCTCAAGAACCCGCTAAAGAAGCCCTTACTACTTGCGATGTGCTCTTAGGCAATACGCCAATGCTGGTCCTACCTTCCTGCGCTATCAGCCCCACACACCTTCACTTCCCCCTGATCCCACGGATGACCCGCGGGAGGCAAGCCAGTAGATCGCTCGCTATCCCGCCCGCCTCACCTGCATCCGCTGACAAGCACTCGCCTGCACCACTGTGCACCCTCACGCCCAACAGGGCCGCCTCAAAGGGGGCAACACCTTGGGCAAGAAAGCCGCCAATCGCCCCCGCCAGGACATCGCCAGTTCCAGCGGTCGCCAGCGCCGGGTTCGCTCCAGGATTCAGCACCACCCGCCCGTCCGGATGCCCAATCACGCTGTTTGCCCCCTTGAATACGACCACGTGCCCCCAGGTCGTCGCCGCCCGCTGCGCGACGGCGATCGGCGAGGCCAATACCTCCTCCTGCGAAGCCCCCAAGAGGCGCGCCATTTCCCCGGGATGCGGAGTCAATACAACCCGGCCGGCCGGCAACTGCTTCCACCATTCCGGAACACCGGCCAGCGCGTTCAACGCATCCGCATCCAACACCAACCCGGGCAACTCCCACTCCCCCTTCTCCTTCTCTTTCCCCTGCGGCAGGAAGCCGATCGCCAGACGGACCTTCTCCTCTGTGCGCAATAGCCGCCGGACAAAGGTGACTGTCACCTCCTCCTGCCCCAACCCGCATCCCAATACCAGGGCCTGATACCGGGGCAGGGCCTCCACAATCTCCTGAACAGCCTCTTCCCCGATCGCCCCGACGTCCCCGTCAGGCAGCGGGAGAAAGGTCGCTTCGACCGCACGCGCCGCCAGAATCGGATAGAGCGAGCGCGGCGGGGCCAGAGTCACCAGGCCCGCGCCAACTCGATAGGCTGCCATCGCCGCCAGGTACGGCGCTCCCGGGTACTGCAGCGAGCCCGCCACCACCAGCACCCGGCCAAAGGTCCCTTTGTGAGCGTCCCGAGGCCGCCCCGGCAGAGCAGCACGAGCCATTCGGTCATCCAGCAACTCGACCTGCACCTGGTCCAGCAAGCTCTCCGGGATGCCGATCTCGGCGACCACAACCTCTCCAGCACAGCCGGCCCCCGGGAATTGGCAAAGCCCCCGCTTCGGCTGCCCCATGGTCACCGTCACGCCGGCCTGTATCGCCACCCCCAGTACCTGCCCTGTATCCGCCTGTACGCCGCTCGGCAGGTCCACCGCTACCACCAGGGGGCCCTCTACCTTGTTCACCTGCTCGACGATGTCTCGCAGCCGCCCCTCGATCGGGCGCAACAACCCCATCCCCAGGAGTCCGTCGATCACGACGTCGACCTGCTTCAGCTGCTGTTGCAGGACCCGCAAGTCCTTGTCTTCCTCAGCAAGGATCATCCTCACCCCGCCCCCGGCTGCAACCTCGATCAACGGGTCGGACTGGTCCGCCGGCCGGTTCCAGAGGTAAGCCTGGACCGACAGGCCGGCCTCCACCAGGTATCGTCCTGCCACCAGGGCATCGCCACCGTTGTTGCCCGGGCCAACCAGCGCCAGGACCCGCCGGTCCTCCGCACCGCCCGACTTGCCCAGTCGAGCGAGGACCTGGTCGGCAACGGCGCGGCCGGCCCTGTCCATCAGCCCCTCCCAGGTGGCTCCCGCCTCCACCGCCGCCTGCTCCGCCTGGCGCATCTCCTCTGTCGTCACCAGTTTCATGGCCCACCTCCGCACTTCACTCCAGGCTAACCTCTTGCCTCGGCTCGGGCGCCAGTACCCGACGGATACCCATCTCCTTCAACCCCTCCACCAACGACTGTGCGGCCTGGACTTCGCCGTGCACCAGGAATACCTCCTTCAGCTTCGGCCCTCCCAGCGGCCGGATGTAGTCCAGCAGTTCCTTGCGATCGGCGTGGGCACTGTAGCCGTCGATCAGCTCCACTTTGGCCCGCACCTGATGGACCTCGCCCAGGATACGGACCTCCTTGGCGCCATCCAACAGCTTCCGGCCCAGCGTGTTCTGAGCCTGGAAGCCGACCATGAGAACCGTATTCCTCGGGTTCCCCACCTGGTTCTTCAAGTGATGGAGGACCCGGCCGGCCTCGCACATCCCCGACGCACTGATGATCACGGCCGGCTCGCGCAAGAAGTTCAATGCCTTCGAGTCTTCCACGAAGCGGGTGTAGCGCAAAGTCCGAAAGCCAAATGGATCCCGATCACGGATCAACAGGGCATGAGTCTCCTCATCGTAGCATTCCGGATGGAGGCGGAAGATCTCGGTGACGTCCGTCGCCAGCGGGCTGTCCACAAAGATGGGCAACTGGGGAATGTCCTGGGCCAGCGTCAACTGGTGCAGATCGTAGACGATTTCCTGGGTCCGGCCGACCGCAAAAGCCGGGATGATCACTTTCCCCCCATGGGCGTACGCGTCCAGAATCACCGCTCGCAGGCGTGCCTTCGCCTCGTCCGGAGAGGCGTGCAGCCGGTCCCCATAGGTACTCTCACAGATCAGGTAGTCCACCGGGGGAATCTGCACCGGGTCGCGCAGGATCGGCAGCTGGCGTCGCCCCAGGTCCCCCGTGAAAGCCAGGCGTACGGTTCGCCCATCTTCCTCCAGGTCGAGAACCGTGATGGCCGCCCCCAGGATGTGCCCGGCATCGAAGAAGGTGAGCCGCACCCCGGGGGCGATCGACAGAGGACGCTCGTACTCGAGGCCCAGGAAGTGTCTCACGCAGGCAATCGCATCGGCCACGGTGTAGATCGGTTCGGCCGGCCTTTCCCCTTCTCGTATCAGCTTCTTGTTGACAAAGGCGGCATCGCTCTCCATCACGTGGGCACAATCGCGCAACATGGCCGCACAAAGGTCCCGGGTCGCCGAGGTGGCATGGATAGGGCCCTGGAACCCTCTTTTCACCAAGTTGGGGATGTTCCCCGAGTGATCGATGTGGGCATGGGAAAGGACCAGGGCATCCACCTGCGCCGGATCGAAGGGGAATCTGCGGTTGCGCTCAAATGACTCCTGACGCCGGCCCTGGAATAACCCACAATCGAGCAGGATCTGCCGCCCATTCACTGTGAGCAGATGCGAGGAACCGGTAACAGTCTGCACGGCACCCAGGAAACGGAGTTTCACGCAATCCTCCTTATGTCAATGTGCTCCTTGTCCCCCGGTTTTGTTCACCAGCCGGCACCAAGAGATGTTCCCCACCTGGATAGGTAAGCAATCAGCACGAAGCGGAGTACCTTTCCCACAGAACAGGCCAACAGGAATTTCCAGAGGGGCATACGGGTCGTCCCGGCAGCAATGCCCGCCAGGTCGAACAGCGGGTTGGGGATGAAAGCAAATAGCACAATCACCAACCAGCCGTAGCGATCCACCATCCGCTGTACCTTCTCGTAGTAACGGGATCGCGAGGCCAGGGCACTCCCGCCGAAGCCGGCCATGTACCCGGTGATCTCGCCAAGGGCTGCGCCCAGCCCTGCCAGCAGCCCCACCAGGGCTGGGTTCAGGAACTTGCCGGCAATCCAGGCCACTGCCAGTGTGGGGCTGGGGAATATGACCGTTGCACTGGGCAAGAGGGTCCCCAGGAATACCCCCAGATAGCCGTAGTTCCCCAACCCCTGGTAGTTGATCGGCAGGACGAGCAGCAACACGGTCAGGACAACCGATGCAGCGATCGGCAGGAAGTAGCGCCAACTCTCCTTCAGGAGGCCGGGCCCACAAGCCGTCCCCCGCAGGCGGGGGACATCCGCTGGCGGCATGACCTTCTCACCGGGCCGATCCACACCACACCTCCTGAACCCCGGCGGCTTCAACAGCCGCTCTTCCATGTCCCTATTCTAACACGAAGCTCCGCACAAGGCAATTGAATCGTCCTCTCCTATCTCTCCCGCCACCCGTGCAACAATCCCGTCCAGCGTACCGTCCAATCGGCGCACCTGGAACCCGAGAAATCAAGATGGGAGGCTCTTACCGATGGAACGAAATCGCTTGCCGTGGCATGTGATCGTGGGATGCCTGTTGGTGGCGGGGGGATTGGTATTCCTCCTGGGAAACCTTTTTCACATCGACTTCCTTGGACCACTGCTCTGGTCCGGCTTCTTCCTCATCGCCGCCATCCTCTTCCTGACTCCCTGGCTACGGGACCGCCGGCAATGGTGGGCTATCATCCCGGTAGGTGTTTGCACCTCCATCGCGGCGGTCACGTTGCTGAACCTCCTGCCCGGGCTGGCCGGCCGCTACGGTGGTGCCCTGTTCCTCTTTGGCCTGGCACTGACCTTCTTTGCCGTCTACCTCTTCCGCCGAAAGCAGTGGTGGGCCCTCATCCCCGCGGGCTTCCTGGCCCTCCTCGCCGGCACCATCTTCGTCAGCCGCGCCCCCTTCGTGCCGGCAGGATGGGAAGACGCCCTCCAGGGATCGTTCTTCCTGGCCGGCCTCGGCCTCGCCTTCCTGATCCTTTGCATCGTCCGGCGTGAGCAGTGGTGGGCAATGATCCCCGGAGGCGTCCTGCTGGTCCTATCCATCGCCCCCATCGCCGACCGTATCCCCTGGTTGGACAGCGGGATCCCCTTGATCATCTTTGGCGGCTTTGGGGTGGTCTTCCTGGCCCTCTACCTATCCACGCACATGCGCTGGAGCCTCTGGGTGGCCGTCAGCCTGGCCTGCTTCGGCATCCTGGTCCAGTTGATCTCCGGCCCTGCCCTGATCTCGGGCAGCATCTTCGCCGTCGTCCTGATCGCACTGGGCGGCTTCCTTCTCCTGCGCAGGCGCAACGGCCACCAGGGAGCGTAGCCACCTTTCCGTGCGAACCACGAAGACACGAAGCTTGCCCTGAGGGCCTACGGCCCTCAGGGCAAGCTTCGTGGTGAACGCAGAGCGGCCTCAGAAGACGTGCGGGGGGCGCAGCCCGAAGAAACACACGCCGATCCAGATCGCCAGCGTCAGGGCCGAGATGTAGCCCAATACCAGGCCGGATACCAGCCGGCCGGCCCGCCCTCGCTGCCACCAGGCAGCCAACACCCCGGCACAAGCGGCGGACAGAACCGGCAAGAGGAAGAGCATGTAGCGCGCGGTGACGAACGTCAGGCGCGAGACCATCCAAAACGGTACCGTCAGCAGCACCATGGTCAGCAACAGGATCCCGGCCGGCAACCGCTTCCCCCTCCACCACACCCCGAACAGCCCCAGCCCGCCCAGGAACAGTCCCAGCCCGGCATAGTCCACCACCGCCCCCCAGCGCCACCAGACCTGCAGGTCCGCGATGCGAGATTGTGCCATCGAGGAAGCCATCTCCCCCTCCGGGGCAACCCTCTCCTGGAACAAGGCCAGAGCCCCTTCTTTCATGATACCGGCGAAGTAACTATAGTAGACGAGCAAGGCCAGAAGAAGCGCTATTCCCCAGGCCAGGAACAGCCGCTTCAGCCGGGCCCGCCGCAGCCGATCGGCCGGCCGCCAGAGGAATACACCCCACAACAGGGCCAGCGGAACCCACAGCACCAGCATGCCCACGTGCGAGAGAAAGGACAGCGCGAAAAAGGGCACCCAGGTCAACAAGGAGGTAGACAGCTGGCCCCGCAGTGCCATGATCACTGCGGCGGCTACGAGCAGCAAGAGCCAGTAGGCGAACAGGTTCGAGTAGATACCGGCCCAATAGGCAGAAAGGCCAATGGGAAAGGCCACATACAACAGCGCCGCCCAACGGCCGGCGCGGGGACCGAGTACCTCCCGGGCCAGGAACCAGACCAGGAAACAGCCGCTGCTGTTCACCCAGCCGACCAGGAAGGCCAACAGTTTCACCCGATCGGGGGTCAGCAACGTCAACGGCGCTGCCAGGAGGTAGAAGGTGCCCGGGTAGGGGTCATTCCCCCACTCCGCCGAGACGTGGGGCATGAAGAGGTCTCCCAACTCGATCGCCTGCAGGCGATGGACGTGGAAGACGGCGTCGTGGGCGGCAAAGCGCGGGGAAAGGGCTCCACCGAAATGCAGGAGAAAGGAAACGAGGAAAAGGACGGCCAACCAGCGCCGGTCGACCCGCCCGGGAGGAGAACCACTGCGCTTGAACCAGGCTTCGACGGCGCGCAGGGTCAGCACCAGGACCGGGTAAGCCACGGCGGCCGCCAGGAACAGTTTCCCGGCATATGCCGAGACGAAGAGGCGAGCGGGCTCGTGCAGGCCGGCCCACAGGAGCAAGCCGAGCAGGAGGCCCACCACCTGCGCCCCTCGTGGCCGGACACCGGCCCGGCACAAGCCCAGGTAGACCAGGATGACCGACCCAACCAGCAGCAAGGCCGTCGAAGAGATCATGAAGCGCTCGACCCCGTAGCGCTGCCGCAGCGTCACCTGGTCCAACGCCACTCCCAGGGAGCGCGGGTCCTCTCCTCCCGGCCTGAAAACGGTGCTCGCCAGGTCGATCGCCAGCACGTCCCCCGACCACATCGAGGGGGACAGCACGAAGGTATGATCGCGCAGGGTGGGCCCAGCCTCAAACTCTGCCAGGAGGCGGCTGCCGGCCCGCAACTGCACCCGGGTCGCCGGCTCCACCGCCGCACCGTGCATGCGCAGAAACAGGACCACCGCGCCCTTCGGTACACCCCGTATCGTCAGCCGAGCCACCGGTTCGGTCCAACGGAACGTGAAGCCCTTGCCCTGCTCGTCCTCGTACACACCGTTCCAGAAGGCAAGCTCGAACTCCCGCCCGACCCGGTAACCGAAACTTCGCCCGATCAGGTGGTGGAAGCTGTTCATCCGCGGTGGTTCCAGGCTGGCGCCGACGTCCAGGTCCAGGGCCATGGGGCGCTGCAGGGGCAGGCTGAAGAGACCCAGCAGAGGCACGACAAGCCCCAGGAGAAGGAGGCGCTCCCGAACGAACCGCCATAGATAGCGCCCTTCATCCACCAGCATGCGCCCCATGCCATCCTCACTGCGGGCAACGGCCGGCCGCCCAGCGGAGCGATTCCCTCAGGAAACTACCGGCCCTACCTTCCAGATCCACCGCCGGGCCACCAGAAAAGCAGCGCACAACAGGAACAACCCCACGCTCACCGTCTGAGCGACCGGGAAACGGCCCAGGTATTCGCTATCCACACGAAGGAACTCGATCCCGAAGCGGCCGGCCGCGTAGAGGATCCCATAGATCCAGAAGATCTCTCCCCGCACCAGCCGCTCCCCATAGCGGCGGGTCAACCAGAGCAGCAAGATACAGATGGCCAGGCTCCAGAGGCTCTCGTAGAGGAAGGTGGGGTGAAAGCGGGTTGTCTCGGGATATAGCCCCATGTCGGTGTAGCAGGCCAGGCCGGGAGAGCACCGGGCCGAACCCAACGCCATCTTGTTGTACTCGGGCAGGATGTAGCGCATCCCATTCACGGTGTGCAGCGCGTCCATCCGGAACTCGGCCCTGATGCGCAGCCCCCAGGGCAGGGTGGTCCGCCAACCGTAGGCTTCCTGGTTGTAAAAGTTCCCCCAGCGGCCGATCGCCTGTCCCAGCACGAATCCTGGCGCGCCGATGTCCAGCCAGGTCCAGAAATCCAGCCGGCGCAGCCAGGCATACAGGACCACCGCCAGGACCGCCCCCATCAGGGCACCATGGATCGTCAACCCGCGCAGGCCGACAAACCGGCCGTCCTTGATGCCAATGATCGCCAGGACGTCCCGGTCATAGTAGTCCAACCGCCCCAGGACGTACCACAGGCGTGAGATGGCGACCCCCACGACGAGTCCCCAGGCGAGGATGTTCCAGACATGCTCCTCCTTCAGCCCACGACGGCGTGCTTCCCATTCGCTCAGCAGAGCTCCACAAAAGGCCCCGCTCATCAGCATGAGCCCGTATAGCGGGACGCTCAGCACTCGGAGGTGAAAGGCGATCGGGTCCCCCTTCCCCTGCCAGGCGGGCACAGCTCGAACGACCAGGAATGCGAGCAAAGCCAGGGCGACAACACCTTGCACCAGCCACGCCAGGCGGAAACGCCCCCGTGGCCCAGCTCCGGCCTCATCTGCCACTGCATGTCCCTCCAGGCTTCACGGGCTCTCGGCGTAGGTTGGCTTCTTCCAAAGCCACCTGCGCCCGACCAAAAAGCCTGCGCAAATGAGAAACAGCACCACGCTCGACACCTGGGGTGCCGGGAAGGTCCCCACGTATTCGCTATCTACCCGCAGGAACTCGTTGGCGAAACGTCCGGCTGCGTAGAGGAGCCCATAGACCCAGAGGATCTCCCCCCGCACCAGCCGTTGACCGTATCGGCGCGCCAACCACAACAGAAAGAGACAGACGGCCAGGTTCCACAGGCTCTCGTACAGGAACGTGGGGTGGAAGCGGGTGGTCTCCGGGTACATCGCCAGGTTGGTGTAGCAGGCCAGGCCGGGAGAGCATTGGGGCGAACCCAACGCCAGCTTGCTGTATTCAGGCAGGATGTGCCGGACACCATCCACGTAGTGCACGGCATCGATGCGGAACTCGGCTCCGATGCGCAGTCCCCAGGGCAAGGTGGTCCGCCAACCATAGGCCTCCTGGTTGAAGAAGTTGCCCCAACGGCCAATCGCCTGCCCCAGGGGGAACCCGGGGATACATACATCCATCCAGGTCAAGAAGTGCAGTCGTTTGCGCCAGGTGTAGAGGAGAGCGGCCAGGGTAGCACCCACCAGCACCCCATGCAGGGCCAGCCCCCGCAAGCCCACGAACTCCCCATACTCTACGCCGATAATCCTGGCCGGGTCCCCAAAGTAATACTTCAGCTCCCCCAGGATGAACCAGACACGGGCCATGACGACACCCAGGACCATTCCCCAGAGCAGGATATTCCAGATGTGCTCGTCATCCAACCCGCGGCGGCGCGCCTGCCGTTCCCCAACCAGAGCACCTGCGATGGCCCCGCTGACGATCAGGATACCGTACCAGCCGAAGCTCAGTGGCCCAAGACGAAGGGCGACGGCATTTCCCTGGCCGCGCCAGGTAGGGACGATCCGGATGGCCAACAAGACGAGCAAGACCAGGGCAGGGACGATCAGGCTCAGGCGGCCCAGCCACTCCCGAAAGACCCTCTTGCGCTGGTCTTCCAAGACAGCCTCCTTTCCGAACAGACAAAAGAAGTCGGGGTGGCCCGATTTGAACGGGCGGCCCCCTGGTCCCAAACCAGGTGCGCTACCGCTGCGCCACACCCCGAGCTTGTCATGATGTCGTTCTGCGGGCCATTGTAGCAAAGGCCACTGCGTTTGTCAAACAGACGCGGGCCGTATTGCCGGAAGTGAACAGTTATGATATAAAGAATGCGCGGCCTCCGGGAGGCCGTACGGCCCTCTAACCTGGCACTCGTGCGGGGGGATCCAGATGAACTACGACCTCGGCCTGGCCTGGAACTGGGAATACGACGGCGATCTCGCCAGCCTGCTGGAAGCGGCCTGCCAGGCCCGGAACCAGACGCTGCTACAGATCACCCCCGACACGCTCGAAACAATCGTCCAGGGACTGGCCAGTGGACAGATAGCCCTCCGATCGTTCTTTGACCGGGCCAGCGACGCCGACGAGCGATTCCTCGCCGTGGCGCAGTGGGCTCGCCAGCATGCCCGGCTGATCATCAACCCCTACGAGCAGGCTGTCCACGCCTGGGACAAGGTGGCCATGCACCTGGCCCTCAGTCCCACCTTGCACACTCCCTATACGGTCATCCTTCCATCCTGCCAGGAGCGACCGGACCTCCCCGCCATCGACCTGGGCCTGCTGGGAAACTGCTTCTCCATCAAGCCGGCCCACGGCGGTGGGGGCGAAGGAGTGGTCGTCGAAGCCACCTCACTGGACCAGGTGCAGGTCTCCCGGCAGGAGTATCCCAGCGATCGCTACCTCCTCCAGGCGCACGTCGCCCCGGCCCAGATGGGCACGCGCCTGGCCTGGTACCGCCTCATCTACTGTGCGGGCAGGGTGTACCCCTGCTGGTGGGACACCCAGACCCACGTCTACACGCCCGCAACCCCTGCCGAGGAGACCCGGCATGGCCTGGGCCCCCTGGCGGCGATGGCCGGCTCTATCGCCCGTATTTGCGGCCTGGACCTTTTCTCCACCGAGATCGCCCGGACCGTCGAGGGACAGTTCATCGTGGTCGACTATGTCAATGACCCGATCGACCTGCGCCTGCAGTCCAAATCTGCCGAAGGTGTGCCCGACGCGATCGTCCAGGACGTCGCCAGGCGGCTGGCTGCGCTCGTGGCCGGCGCGCTCTCACGCGTTTGACCGGACCTCCGGCCTGTGGTATACTCATCCTGGACCCCACCTGCAATCCCAGCGCCTTTCCACTTTGGATGCCTTGAGAACGGCCAGATGCCGCAAGCTATGACCGACGAACGCCGCGTGTTCATTGCCGTGGAGGGGGTCATCGGAGTCGGCAAGACGACCCTGGTTCGCCTGCTCCAGCCCTACCTCGACGCCGAGATCCTCCTCGAGGTGGTCGAGGAGAACCCATTCCTCGCTCATTTCTACGAAGACCGGGCCCGCTACGCCTTTCAGACACAGATCTTCTTTCTGCTGAGCCGTTACCGCCAGCAGAGGGTCGTGGTTCCCCAGACGATCGCCCGGAAAAGCCTGCTCAGCGACTACCTGCTCGACAAGGACCGCATCTTCGCCCGGATCAACCTGCAGGGCGACGAATGGAACATGTACGAGCGGCTGTATGAGATCCTGGCTGACCGCACGACCCGGCCCGACCTGGCGATCTACCTGCGGGGACGACTCGACGTCCTGATGGCACGGATCGCCACCCGTGACCGCTCCTTCGAGCGAACGGTCGAGCACGAATACATTGAGCAGATACGCCAGTCCTACGAGGCATTCTTCGGCGAATACGACCGCGCGCCGCTGCTCACCATCGATACGAACGAACTGGACTATGTGCACCGCCCGGAGGACCTCCAGGTGGTCCTCGGCGCGGTGCGGACCATGCTGCGAGAGGGCTATCAGCGAGTGACGATGTAGGCCAGAGGAATGGTCAGGCTGGAGACCGAGGAGAGTGTATGGGAGATCATCGCTGTGCCGATTGCACGCACTTCCAGGCCAGTCAGCGCCAGGGTTGGGGACTCTGCACCCATCCCCAGGTCCGCAAGGTATGGACCAGCCAGTTGATCAAGCGCAAGGCGCACGCCTGCCTGAGTCTGGGAAGGGACTACTGGGAGGCGGCCGGCCAACAGTTGCACCTGATGCTGGGCAAAATCCTTGTGCACATGCGCAAGATCACGCGCACCCAGCTGGAAGCCGGCCTGGCCGTCCAGAAAGCCGAAGGGTTCACCCGGCGGATCGGGGACATCTGGATCGCTTTGGGTTACGTTGCCCCGGAGGACATTCAGGAAGCCCTGCACCGCCAAGCGGTGAAACCGCGAGCCGATCGATGAAGCGGTAGACGTGATCGAACACCACCTCGCGCTCGGTATCCACCAGGATGTTGTGGCCGCTCCGCTCCAGCCAGACTAACTCCTTGTCCTGAACAGGGATCCGCTCGTAGGCCCAGCATGCCCCCTCCGGGATGAGCGCCCCATCGCGCGAGCTTTGGACCATGAGGACCGGCACGTGGATCTTCTTCAGGCTCCGCCGGGTGGCCTGGACCAGGCTGAGCACCTCGCTGACGCTGGCCGCCGGGTAGCGCGGGTAGTGCCAGGTGAGGGACCGAGCCTGCTGGTCGGCCAGGTCGTCGTTCTCGGTGCCCGGTTCGACCCACAGGTTGGAATGGCGGGTCAGGCGGGCCAGTTGAAAGCGCCAGTCGCGGATGCGGATGGCCGGCGACAGGGCAATGGCGCCGGCGATGGAGGTCCGGCCGGCCAGGTAGAGCGCAATCGCCCCTCCCAGCGACAGGCCGGCGACGAAGCAGGTGGGGCTGTGCTCGCGCAGGCGCTGCAGGGCAGCCTCGGCCGCGGCCACCCAATCGCGCCAGGATACCCCGCGCAGCTCCTCCGGGGCAGTGCCATGCCCCGGCAGAAGGGGCCCCGCGACGCTGATGTCCCGCTCGGCCAGGTACGCTCCCAGCAGGCGTGCCTCTGCCGGCGAGCCGGGAAAGCCGTGCAGGAGCAGGCAGCCGATGGGGCCGCGTTCGTAGGCGAACGGGGACGGGTCGCCGCGTTCCGGGACCGGCATCGCGGGAGCCTCCTCACGATATGCACGAGTTATAGGGGCACGGCCTGCCGTGCCCCTATAACCCTCTGCAAACCCCTACTTGCCCTTGTGTCCCGCCTCTCCCATCTCCAGGAATGGCCTTACCAGATCGATGGGCAGCGGGAAGAGGATGGTGGAGTTCTTTTCGACCGCGATTTCCGTGAGCGTCTGCAGGTAACGCAACTGCATGGCGGCCGGGACGCTACCCATGATCTTGGCCGCCTCGGTCAGTTGCTGGGCCGCCTGGAACTCGCCCTCGGCGTGGATGATCTTGGCCCGCTTCTCCCGCTCCGCCTCGGCCTGGCGAGCCATGGCCCGCTG
>Ga0315296_10002508_pt1 | contig 15632 bp, 15 predicted proteins | sample YL17G14_18_MG_FD_203921 | JGI IMG/M metagenome (GOLD analysis project Ga0315296, IMG submission 203921) | Sediment microbial communities from Yellowstone Lake, YNP, Wyoming, USA - YL17G14_18 | ecosystem: Environmental > Aquatic > Freshwater > Lake > Sediment | place: USA: Wyoming | collected... | reverse complement strand
CTGCAAATCTAGCAAAACTTGGTTTTGAAATCATGGCAGTAACATTTGCAAACTGGAACCATGAACAGTATCCTGACACGAAAGTGCCAAAAGCCAAAGATTTCATAGAAAAACACTCCAACATAATCTTTGTTTCCACTGGCAGGGGCATGAATTCAGACAGAGTAGCAGTCTCAGTCCACAAGAGCTATTCAGACTATGCAAGATACCTGCGAGAAATCCATTCTGACTGGGCAGAGTTTATGACAATGACTGGCTCATTTCTTATATCCCTAAGCAGTGACAACATCATAAGACCCCTTTCTCTAAGATACATAGCTGATTGCCTAGAGAAAGAAAAACCAGAGCAAAGACCTAAAGCCTCTTGATGCATTGAAAGATTTCGTCCTTTCCAAAACATTGACTGCGGATTCGAAAACAAAAAAAGAGAAAAGGGGTAGTGCTTTTGTTGAACCTAGATTTTTCTCTTGTTTAAGACAGATCTGAAGGTTTTTCCACAACATTGGTAGAGTCCGATTGTGAGTTCTGTCCTCTTGCCACTCTTGTCCTTTTTGCCAGCCATCTTCCAAGTCTTCTTAGGGGTACTGACTTCTTTCTTGCATTTGGGACATTTAGCCATAGTATTCCCTTTTCATAAGGTTACATCAGATCAAGTTAAAACACTTTTCATGATTTCGGAATCCAGAGTTCAGGAAGTCTTTGGAAGTCATTTCATTGTGGTTCTTCTGTACACAGAGCCTACTAGTGCTGTGTTATGTCATTGTGTCTGTGCATGTGTGGGTGTGTACGATATCTTTGATAGAAGTGTTCATTCAGTAGAATGCTTTTCTCATCGCTTGCAAGGATACTGTAATGAAAAGAGTCATCCAACAGGTTCCAATGACAAGAGTAAAGGCGAAGAGAACATTTCTTAGGGGACGCATGTAGGGAAGCTGATTTATGAGGACATCAGGGTTTGCTTTTCTTAACAGTTCAAAAATGTGTGGTCGCTACGAATTTACACCCTGTTCAGCACCAACTACATATGCGATGGCAATTGCCAAAATGACAGTTGCTGTGACCAGAAGAAGAGCAGTCAATCTAGGAATTCTGCCCACAACTTTCAACTCATCCATGAAACAAGAGGCGGGTCTTACTTATAATGCCAGGGAATAGAACAACAAATCCAGTGCATCCAGACGCGTCAGAGCGTATGCTCTATGAAACCTTATTGGAACTACGAAAACCTTTTAGCTAATCCGAAGAAAGGGAATTTGGAACCTTAATGGGCAGGCCGATTCTTGCGAACCTAGGCTTTTTGCTGCAGATCGCGGGTTCGCTCACGATTGTACCGATTGCTGTGGGGCTATATTTCAATGAAACTCAACATCTGGCTTCGCTTTTCATAACATGCATAACGTTCCTGGCATGTGGGTTCCTCTTGAACGTTCTCTGCGAACGAAAGGAGCTTGACTTCAAATCCGCAAGCATTCTCGTTTTGGCCACCTTCATCATTTTGCCACTGATAGGAGCCATACCCTACATGTACGATGACCCGTTCAAAAGCCCAAATTTAACCGACAGATTCACGAACAGCTATTTCGAAAGCGTTTCGGGATTCACAACAACAGGCTTCAGTTTCGTACAGAACAGTGATACTCTGGCAAAATCCATGCTATTATACCGCAGCCTGACTGAACTAATGGGCGGCGTGGGCATAGTCTTTCTGCTCTGTGCATTCTTTCACACCAGAAAATCCTTGAACAACCTCGGAAACGCTCTAGGGATAGAAACCATCGGAACCAATGTGAAGCGAGTATTCTTGGCCGTATTCGCAATCTACGGCATCTACATACTCGCCTTCATGGCCATATTCTATTTCCTCGGGTTCCAAGACCTAGTCAGAACAGGCTCTTTCGTCATTGACACTATCACAGGAGGATTCCAACCTTCCATTTCGCAATTTCAACAATATCTGAACGTCCTGCCCAAAATATGCATAACAATTCTGATGCTCCTAGGCTCAGTGAATTTCGCCTTCAACTACCACATGTTCACTCTGAGAATCAGGAAGGCCTTCTCCAAAGAGGTCGGTCTCTATCTGCTAATCATCACAATCGGAACATCACTCGTTTTCTTCCTGACAAAAATAGAACCTTTGGATTCACTGTTCCACGTTGTAAGCATGACTTCATCGACAGGATACGAATACGTCAACATTGCATCGCTTAATGATACCGTCAAATCCATATTCATCCTTCTCATGCTGATAGGCGGCTGTGCCTTTTCGATGGCTGGAGGCATCAGAGTCTCCAGACTAATTGCCTTCGCCACTTCAATCAAACAGGCCATAAGAGGGGTACTGATCAAGGAAAAAGTGATCAAGGAAAAGAATAGAAAGTCAGAGACAAACAACATTGATTCGCTCTCAGCCCTAGTCTCCATCCTACTCTTTGTCTCCACTCTTGTGGTTTTCTCAATCATGTTCTCCACGATAGGCGTTTCGTTCACAGACGCCCTCTTTGAAATAGGTTCTGCTCTCACAACTAACGGCATATCGATGGGCGCCACGACAGTTTCTATGCCACTGTTCTACAAGTGGCTGCTGACGACGGCAATGATAATCGGGAGAGTCGAAATCATGTCAATCTTGATCGCAATCAGCCGCTACAGAGCGGAAGAAACGTAACAAGAAAAGCTTTTCCGCTTCAGCCTGTCACCTACTCAAAACAAGACAACGCGAATATGGCGAATCCAGTCAGTAACGTATTCTATCCAACACCGTAAACCCAGTCAGGTGGATCTGGCTCCTGCACGTGTTGCACTGCAAAATGAGCTTATCCAAAGATTCTCCCTTCATAACAGTTTCACAAATCGTGTACATTCTTTCGCTCGTATCGTCAGGAGAGATCTTGGTGCCACACTTCGGGCATTTGAACTGTCCTTTGCCTCTGACCTTGGTCAGATCTACAGTGTAGAGCCTGACAGTCTGCATCTTAATCTTCTCCAGTACTATATTGGGTGCTGTGAATCTAAAACTTTAACGGAACATTGTTACAGACAAGGCAGACATATTTCCCACGGTTCAGAGCCTGTGTTCTTGACCGTAGCCTTATGTGTTCTGTTGTTATGATCTGAAAATGGATGATTCAGCGGCAAATTCACCGACAATTCAGTGCACAAACAAAGCCTGATTTACATGCAACTCGAGAAAACAAACGAATATTGCATCGTCTCATCGGATGAAGTATCATTGCGGAGGGCAATCTGGCGTTGATTGGCACCAATCTGTCCACTTTTCTTATCATACAATTAGATAGTTCTACTATTTTATTACATATGTAAACTTCTGCTCCTCAAAGAGACAAGCTTTTATAATATGAGAAAACTAATTGTCTGGTATGAAAGAGTTGAAGAAAGTCGACTATCGAATACTTTCAGAGTTCATGAAGAACTCCCGCCTAAGCGACAGACAACTAGCCAAAAACCTAGAGATTTCACAGCCCACAGTCACAAGAAGAAGAACGATCCTTGAAAAAGAAAAACTCCTCGAGTACACAGCCGTTCCAGACCTGAAGAAACTCGGCTTTGAAATGCTGGCCATAACCTTCGCCAACTGGAAGCATGAACACAATGAAGATGAGGAAAGGACAGATGAAGCAAAGGCTTTCTGTGAAAAACACCCAAACATCCTCTTCGTTTCCACCGGCAGAGGTTTAGGAACTGACAGAGTAACAGTCTCAGTCCACAAAAATTATGCCGATTATCACAATTTCATGACGGAACTCCGACAAGAATGGGGAGGCTACCTTGAAAAGATCGACTCATTCATAGTCAGCCTACAAAAAGACACCATACTCATGAACTTTACGTTCAAGTGCTTAGCAGAATTGATAAAAAAATCGGGAAATGACCCCAGAAAGGCCAGAAAGCAAACATGACACTTTACAGATACGATCCGCAAACTTTTGATTGCGAACTTCGCCCATTAACTAAGACAGGAATCTAATCGTAAGACCAACACCAAAACTGCAAACGATACATTGTGACCGAACACAATACATTCAGATTCTCAGCAATCAGTTCGCCAACCACTTCGTCTATCGCTTTCTCGGCATTGAAGACAACAGCACTTGCGAAAAACTGCACAGTCCCACACAATCAACCCAAACCTTCCTTCTCAACAACCAAAAAGAACCAGCCAAAACCAACAACTTATGGCCAATCCCCCAATCAAAAATTCTCCCACACCAACAAACTGAAACAAGAACATCCAGAAACGAACCAAAGCCAGAATTGACTGTCCAAAAAAAATATTTTGAGTTGTCAATTGAGAGCACAGTTCGCCACACTCGACATGCAACATGCAAATTTGACCACTCAGTAGAAAAAAATTTTGACCACTCAATTGAGAGCCCAGTAGCCGCGTGCCGATGCGAACATGTGGTTTGACTAGTCAGTAGAAATTTTTTTTGACTAGTCGAGTGAAAGCAGAGGAACACTCAAACCAACGTGGCTCATGAGCAGCAATGTGAAACTTGACTCCCTTCAATCGGAGAAAAACGCTCAAAAATTTAATTAGCTAACCAAACCGTTTAATCATGAAGTGGAAACATGAAAAGCAAAGTCATCCTACTCATGGGGTCTGAAAGAGACCTCGAACTCTGCAAAGAAATCGTCGCCCACTTGAACGCTTTGAAACTGAACCACGAAATGCGCGTAGGCTCCGCACACAAAACCCCCGAAACCGTCCTCAAAATCCTCAAGGAATACGAAGACGCAAACGTCATCTACGTCACCGTCGCAGGAAGGTCCAACGCCCTGAGCGCCTTCGTGGATGCCAACACCTCGAAACCCGTAATCGCTTGTCCACCCTACTCAGAAAAGTATGGAGGAGCAGACATATTCTCATCCCTCCGCGTACCAAGCGGAGTGGCCCCACTCGTAACAGTCGAGCCTGAAGCCGCCGCGTTGGCAGCCGCAAAAATCTTCGCACTGCAGGACAAGACACTTGAAAAACGCGTAGCTGAGTTGCAGGAAGCAAAGAAAAGAGAGGTAGAAAAAGCCGACGAAAAAATAAGAAAGCTCAAGTAGTGCAAGAACATGGGAAGCGTAAAAGACCTAGAAACGATCAAGAACCCCACAAAATCGAAGCTGGGAATAGGCAGATTCCACTTTTCCGACAGGTACTCCGTCTTCGACTGGGGCGAAATGCCCGACAAAATAGAAAGCAAGGGCGCAGCCCTATGCCTTATGGGAGCATACTGCTTCGAAAAACTCGAAGAAAAAAACATCAAAACCCACTACAGAGGACTCGTTGACAAAGACGGAAAAACAGCCAAACTCAACCAGCTAAAGCATCCCGTGGACACGATGGAAATAGACCTCGTCAACGTTCACAGGCCCAAAACAGTCACCAAAGACGGCAAACTAAAGTATGATTACAGCATTTACGCGCCCAGCTTGGCCAACTGCCTCATCCCGTTAGAGATCATCTACAGAAACGGTCTGCCCGAGGGCAGCTCAGTCTTCAAACGACTCGAACAGGGAACACTCACCATCCAACAGTTAGGCTTGGACCACTACCCGAAACCCGGAGAAAAACTCGCGAAACCAATTTTTGACGTGAGCACAAAACTCGAAGACAAAGACAGATACCTAACGTGGAAAGAAGCCCAAGAACTGGCGGGACTAACGACTGAAGAGGTCGAAGACGCAAAAGAACTGTTACTGAAAATAGATAGAATGATAACACAGGTCGCCTTCAAAGCAGACTTGGACAACGAAGACGGCAAGATCGAGTTAGCCTTCAACTCTGAAAGAAGACTAATGGTCGTTGACGTCGTGGGCACCCTGGACGAATGCAGGTTCACCTACGACGGATTGCACGTAAGCAAGGAAATCGCAAGACAGTATTACAGAAAAACCATATGGTACGAGCAGGTTGAGGAAGCAAAAAAAACAGCCGAAATCAAGGACATCATCGATTGGAAAAGCCTAGTCAAATCCAAACCACCCAGACTAGAGCCTGCTCTGAAGAAGATAATCAGCGAAATGTACATGGCCACTGCGAACGAACTGACGGAATACAGGTTCTTCGAAGCTCCCAGCCTGGCCGAGGCAGTCAACAGATATAAAGCTGAAACGCACAACTGAAAATGACCCGCCGATGAAAGAAATCAAGAAAATCATCAAAAACTACAACCCGAAAAAGCTCCGAATCGGCGTCCTCGGCTCGCATTCTGCACTGGAAATAGCGCACGGCGCCAAACAAGAAAACTTCGAAACAGTCGTCATTTGCCAAAAAGGCAGGGAAAAAACCTACACACGCTACTACCGCAACCTGTTCGACCACGTGCTGCTACTGGACGATTTTGCAAACGTTGTGGAAGATGAGAACCTGAAAAAACTGCAGGAACTCAACGCCGTTTTTGTGCCCAACCGCTCCTTCTCAGTGTACGTAGGCTACAAGAACATCGAGGAAAAATTCGCCGTGCCCATGCTGGGAAACAGGTACATACTGAAAACGGAAGAACGGAACACGCCCAAAAACCAGTATTACCTATTGAAGAAGGGCGGTCTGTTAACGCCGAAAACGTTCAGCTCACCCCAGGAGATTGACAGGCTCACAATAGTGAAGGTTCCCGAGAAACGACGCAAGATCGAACGCGCCTTCTTCTACGCAAGCTCCCCCGCAGAGTTTAAGAAAAAGTCCGAGCAACGGATTCGGCAGGGACTCATAACTCGCGAAGACCTCGAGAAATCCGTCATAGAGGAGTATGTTCTAGGCGCCAAGTTTAACGCCAACTTTTTCTGGTCACCCCTCACGGGCGAAATCGATTTCTTAGGCTTTGACAGAAGGATCCAAACCAACTTGGACGGGATCCTGGACTTGCCCGCTGAGACACAGCTGGAGTTCCAAGTTCCAGTCCAGAACATCGAGATAGGCCACATGGGTGCAACCATGCGGGAAAGCCAACTCGAAAAGATTTTCGAAGCAGGAGAAAAATTCGTAAACGTCTGCAAGAAGGAGTATCCGCCCGGAATGATTGGACTCTTCTCGTTGCAGGGCGCTGTTTCAAATGATCTGCAGTTCTACGTTTTTGACGTCAGCCCACGCGTGCCAGGATGCCCGTGCGTCGAGCCGACTTCGCCATACATGGAGTACAAGTACGGCAAGCCCGTCGGGCCAGGCAGGAGAGTGGCCATGGAAATCCGTCGGGCACTAGAGGAAGACAGGCTTGAGGAAATAGTAACTTGATAACCAGACAGAAAATAGACAAGATAGTCTCAGGCTACGACCTTGAAAACCTGACCATCGGAACGTTAGGGTCCCATTCTGCCCTGAACATTTTCAAGGGTGCCAAAGAAGAAGGCTTCAGGACACTGAGCATATGCAAGAAAGAGGACACCATCATCTACAAGAAGTTCCCGTTGGCAGATGAAATCATAATCGTCAAAAGCTTCACGGAACTGTTGGACGAGAAGCTCCAGAAAAAACTTCGGAAACTCAACACGGTCCTTGTGCCGCACGGTTCGTTCACGGCTTATTTGAGCACTGAACAGTTAACTAGCGACCTGTACGTTCCAATGTTCGGAAACAGACAGCTGCTCCATTGGGAAGCCAGCAGGACGAAACAGGAAGAGTGGCTGCGCAGCGCGGGCCTTCGGTTGCCGAGGACCTACCGAAAACCCGGGGAAATAAAGGGCCTCGCGATTGCAAAACTGCCAGGCGCAAAGGGTGGAAGAGGCTATTTTCTTTTTAATTCTGCTGAGACTTTTCAACGCAAAGTCAACGACATGACGAAGCGCGAGCTCTTGTCAAAGGAAGATTTGAAAAGAATCCATCTGCAAGAATACGTTCTGGGACTCAACGTGTACCCTCATTATTTCGCTTCAATTATTAAGGATGATGTCGAGTTTCTTGGCGTGGACAGGCGTTACGAGTCTGCCGTCGACGCGATCGGCCGCATTCCAGCGAGTGAACAGTTGGAAGTGGGGATTAACCCGACGTACACGATCGTGGGGAACATTCCCATAACGCTTCGAGAGTCACTGCTACCCGAGCTTATGAGGATGGGGGACAACGTGATGAAGAAGGCCGTGGAACTGGCGCCGCCGGGCATCATCGGACCCTTCTGCTTGGAAACAGTGATAACTGACAGCCTGGAGATTTACACTTTCGAGATTTCAGCCAGGATTGTCGCGGGCACGAACGTGGGCATCGGCTCGTCTCCATATGCTTATCTGAAGTATGGACAGAACATGTATACTGGACGCAGAATCGCGCTGGAAATTAAGGAAGGGCTACAGAAAGGGCGCATCAACGAGATACTTGCCTAGTCTGGGCTTTTTGCAGGTACTGTTCTAGAAGGTTCTTCTATTCTATTTTTACATGTGTTGTTATAAGAGTTGGCTCTTTCGTTTTCTTTTGGAGAAGGGGAAGTTGGCAGAATCGTGTGGCTGGATTTTCGTGGACAACGTGCCGCTGATGTACGACAGAAAAAGAGTCGCCAGACAACTTCAGGTTGAGACTTGGCTCCATTTGTCGCAGCTTGTGAAGGAACTTAACATTGACGATTTGAAGTTTCGAAAGGAGAACTCAGAAAGACCTGTTCCCTACGTGGTCTAGACCGCAGACACGCAGGACCCTTTCAAAGTTCTCACGGCTTCTATCTCGCTTGTAACGTTTCAACGCTTCGATAATCGCTTTTCTCTGCCTCTCGCTGATTGGCGGTTTTCCTTGTGTGTGGCTTAGGAAAAGATACTGGCAGATCGAGGTAACATTCGAAGAGCCACGATTTGTGCTTGCTGTTTCAAAATCCACGATGACTGGCTTTTTGCCTTTGGTTATTAGGACATGTTTGGCCGCATAGCTCAGTTCTCCGTGGTCCAAGCCTGCTTGGTCCAGTCGCCAGAACTGCTCCAGAATTTGGCTCAGGACGTTGTACTCTTCTTTTCGTGTTCTGTCTTGTGAGAGCCAATCTTGCAGGGTTTGGCCGTTGATATACTGGGTTAGAAGAAAGTTCTTGCTCACACCCAAGAGTCTTGGTCCAACGTGGACCACGTTTGCTTTCTTCAGCATTCTTGCTTCATTGTGCATCGTCGGGCGGTCAGCGTCCACTCTGCGGATTTTGAGGGCCGCTCTCTTGCCTTTTATTTGAGCGAGGACGACTATGCCTACGCATCCTTTGCCTAGGACGTGTGTGTTGAGAAGCTGTTTTGGTCCTCGGAAGCTTACGGCTTCAACATTTAGCCTTTGGAGTTCTTCCAATCGCCTGTTCACTTCTGTCTTAGTCGGTTTCGGATAGCATAGGATCTTTGCGTATTCTGGTTGCACAAGTCTTTGGACGGGGATAGCTGGCAATGTTTGGGCCTTCTTTTTGGTGTTGTTTGTTGAAGCTTAAAAAGTGGGGGTTGAAAAGAGTGTTGCGGGGGATGCGAGACCGTGCCGCGGTTTAGGCAGATTGGTGAAATTCTGCGGGTTATGAGGGATAAGTCGCGGGTCAGGAACGTGGGCATCGTGGCTCATATCGACCATGGGAAGACTACTCTGACTGATTCGCTGTTGGTCGAGGCGGGTTTGTTGCCTGCCCAAGTGGCGGGTTCTGTTAGGGTGCTGGATTATTTGGAGGAGGAGCAGCGGCGGGGAATAACGATCAAGATTGCGAACATTTCATTGTTGCTTGAGACGGCGGGCGTATCGTTTGTGGTCAACGTGGTGGATACGCCTGGGCACGTGGATTTTGTGGGCAAAGTTACGCGGGCTCTGCGGGCGATTGACGGGGCGGTTGTGGTTGTTGATGCGGTGGAGGAGATTATGGCGCAGACGGAGACTGTGACGCGTCAGGCTTTGGAGGAGAGGGTGAAGCCTGTCTTGTTCGTGAATAAGGTTGACCGTTTGTTCGGAGAGTTGAGGCTTTCGCCTAGGGAGATGCAGCAGAAGCTGGAGCGTATCGTGAACGATTTTAACGGTTTGATCGAGGTGTATGCTGAGTCGGAGTTTCGTGAGAAGTGGAAGGTTTCGGCGGCTGAGGGCAGCGTGGTGTTCGGTTCAGCCTTGCACAGGTGGGGTCTTGCTGTGGGCGGCGAGAGCAGGCACAGTTTTGATAGGATAGTCTCAGAGGCTTACAGGTCGGGCAAGTACGAGGGATTGGCAGGGATGTTTCCGCTCAGCCGGGCAGTTTTGGACATGGTGATCAAGCATGTTCCTAGTCCGATTGAGTGTCAGAAGTATCGTCTGCCGCGCGTTTGGAGGGGTGATTTGGATTCGATCGTTGGAAGAGCGATGTTGACATGTGATGAGGCTGGTCCTTTGGCGGTGTGTGTGACGAATATGCAGGTTGTTGACGGCGGTTTGGTGGCGACGGGCAGGGTTTTTTCAGGCTTGGTTCGTGCGGGTGACAGAGTGTTTCTGGTTGGCGCTGGCAAGGAAGGCCTTGTGGACCAGGTTTTTGTGTACATGGGAGCCTTTCGTGAGAAGGTTGATCATGTTGGCGCGGGTAACATCGTTGGTTTGGCGGGTTTGACCGACGTGCGAGCTGGAGAGACCCTTATTGACGTGAAGGTTAAGCAGGGAATGGTGGGTTTTGAACGTGTTCGGGTTGCAGCGGAGCCTGTGATGACCTTGGCTTTGGAGCCTAAGAACCCATCTGACTTGGGCAGGCTGACTCTGGTTTTGGACAGGCTGGTGGTTGAGGACCCGAGTCTCGCAACGTTTGTTGACCGTGAGACTGGCCAGTACTTGTTGAGCGGGGTCGGCGAGTTGCATTTGGAGGTTGCTCTGAATTTCTTGAGGAAGTATGCTGGTGACTTGGAGGTCACGGTTTCGAAGCCTATCGTGGCTTACCGTGAAAGCCTACTGAGCAAGGGCAGAATGGTGTTGGTGAGGAGCCTGAACAGGGCGAACAGTTTCAAGGTAAAGGCCGAACCGCTTGAGAAAGAGGTTGTTGAGCTGCTGGAACGCGAGTATGCGGGAACTGAAATGCTGAGGGGTGAGGTGGCGAGGGCTTTGGGTGTCAGTGCAGATCGTGTTTGGGCGGTTGACGATTTTCGGAACGTGTTAGTTGCTGAGGCAGCTGGCCTGGAGAGTGTGAAGGATGGAGTGATAAGCGGTTTCAGCTGGGCCTGCAGGAGTGGGCCTTTGTGTATGGAACCGTTGAGGGGTGTTAAGGCCGTTCTCGTGGACGGCGAAGTAAGCAGTGATGTTCCTTTGCGCGAGAAGACACAGGTTGTGCGAGCGGTTAGCCGCGGGGTTTTGGGTTCGTGTCTGTCGGCGGACATGGCTTTGTTTGAGCCTGTTTACCGTGTGGACCTGCATGTGCCCGTGACGTTTTTCGGCAAATGCTCAACCAGCCTGACTCGGAGACGCGGAAGGATCAGCGGGACAGAGCAGAAGGGCGGCTTGATGCTGGTTAACGGGTTCGTGCCCGTTGCGGAGACTTTTGGCCTTGCTGCTGAGCTTCGCTCCGTGTCTTCAGGCCACGCGTTCTGGCAGTTCAGGTTTGACCATTGGGAAAAGATTCCTGAACGCTTGGCAAACATCCTCATCAAGAAGCTGCGTGAAAAGAGGGGTTTGGCGCCTGACGTGCCCAAAGCGGAAACGTTCGTGGATGAAGTATGCTGAAAGCCCATTTTGATGTTGCGTGGTTCGTGCTGACTGAGGTCTCACTCGACTAGTCAAAAAAAATTTCTACTGACTAGTCAAACCGCATGAAGCGTTAGCACGTGGTGACTGGCCTCTCACTTGACTGGCCAAATTTTGTTTCTACTGACCAGTCAAATTTGCATGTTGCATATCAAGCGTGGCGAACTGGCCTCTCAATTGACAACTCAAAAAAAAATTTTTGGCCACTTACTTCTGATTTTTGCTGTTTGGGCCAGGTCTTGTTTTGGTTTGTTGGGTAAAGTGGGTTTTTTGTTCTGGGATTGACTGTTTATTGAGGGTTTGTTTTGGGGGTTCTGTTAACTCTTAGGGTCTTGCATGGACTAGGTTTTGTCCATGTTAACCAAAGGGGCTTCAATTTAAGATAGGCATTCCGAATTCTGTTAACTCTCAGGGGTATTGGAAAATGTTAAATACAACTTTTCAGTAAACAACAGATTGAAGGAGATAGAAAAATGAAGAAGATTCTGCAGATAAATTTTAAGTTCAAGGTACCAAGATCCGAGCTTGAGAAAGCCTTTCTACAGGTTGCCCCTAGATTTGGTCCCAGTGGCGATGTCAAGGGACTTCTATGGAAGATCTGGCTTGTGAATGAGGCTGAAAAATCAGCAGGTGGAATCTACCTGTTTAAAGACGATGTCTCAGTAGAGACGTTCCTGAAAGGAGAAATCATTGCAGCGACAAAGAACAATCCAGCCCTAAGTGATATCGAAGCAAAAGTATTCGACATACTACCTGAACACACAAAGATTACTCGTGGTCCTGTAGACTGACATAACTCTAAGAAACAACAACCTTCCCATTTTTCTAGTTGTTGGAAACATGTAGAGGTTCATGCATCGGGATTAAAACCTTAACTTTTGGCTTTGGAGCGCACTTTTTCATAGCAAGTCTCTATTTTTCCATTTTGAGTTGTGCGAGTAATTCAGGAAAATCTTCCATCACTCAAGTCCCGAAGTGTTAACAGAACGGTTTTGGGTTGTTCGAGAGTTTTTGCATATGGGCGTGTTGGGTTTGGCGGAGTGGTGTGTTGGGTTGGGGTTTTGGTTGGGTTGTTGGTGAGGGTTTATTATTTTGTGGTTGGTTGTTGTTTTGGTTGGGTGTGGTTGTGTTGTTGCGGTTGGGTCGGGGTTGTGTTTTTGATTTGGGGGTGAGTTTGTGTTGTGGGCAGGTGTTTAGGTGGGAGTTGGTGGGTGATTGGTGGTGGGGTGTTGTTGGGGATGGGGTTTGGAGGGTGCGGCAGGTTGGTGATCGGTTGGAGTTTGAGAATGTTGAGGAGGAGAGGGTTAGGGAGTATTTTGGGTTGAATGTTGACTTGCCTAGGATTCTGCGGGAGATTGGCAAGGACGAGTATGCGAGGAAAGCTGTTGAGGCGTTTAAGGGTCTTCGGATATTGAGGCAGGATCCTTGGGAATGCTTGGTTTCGTATGTTTGTGCTACTTACAAGGGAATTCCCGCCATAAAGAAGATGCTGTTTGAGCTTTCGAGACGGTTCGGACACAAAATAATGTTTGAGAACCGAACGTTTTACGCGTTTCCAACGGCTGAGAAGCTGGCACGGGCTTCGATGAACAGATTGGCCGAGTGCGGGTTGGGTTACAGGGCCAGATACGTGAGGGAAACAGCGAGAAAAGTGCACGACGAACACGTGAACCTTGAAAGCCTCAGAAAAGCGGGCTACGATGATGCTCAGAAAGAGTTGTTGGAGTTTCCAGGCGTCGGACCTAAAGTGGCTGATTGTGTCCTGTTGTTCTCATTGGAAAAGCTCGAGGCCTTTCCCGTGGATGTTTGGGTCAGACGAGTCATTCTCAGACATTATGCACAACATTTTCCAGACAAGTTCATCAACAAGATTTCTGAAGAGAAGTCCTTGAGCAACTCAGAATATGCAACGTTGAGTCTGTGGGGAAGGAAATACTTCGGCAAGCACGCGGGCTACGCCCAAGAATACATGTACCATTACGAAAGAACAAGATAGACAAAGTCGAAGAAATGAATATGTCTTAGGATATGTTCAACGCGGAAAACGTTTAAATCAACTTCGAAACAGCATATTAAACGACAAAAAGAAAGGGCCCGTAGCTCAGCCAGGTAGAGCGCCAGGCTCATAAATGCCATGCGCATTGAGAGACCTGTTGATCCCCGGTTCAAATCCGGGCGGGCCCATCCACTTTAGCTATCAAGAAAGTCTGTATCCAATGCCTTGTTAGTCTGTATGCTAAGGCGCCGTTTACTCGAATTACGAGAGAGCCGAATGAAGGCAATCCTTGTTTCACTCGGTTTCTTTAGAAGAATCAGAGGTCGATAGAATTTTTCATGAGGAATGTTCAAAGTCTTGCCCTGAGACACGTCACACCAAGTCTAATGCTCTTGTATCTCAGAATACGACTGCTAGTTCTGATCAATTCTGCAATCAGACATCTCAGAAAGCTCTCCTTGGACTCCACACTTGTCGTCTGCATCTCTATCGATCGACGTGTTGGGAGAATCACTTGAGCTTGCCTTATACTTCTTATTCATTATCTTACGTTTGTAGAGAAAATAGTAAGCGAGAAGAACGACCACCAAGACAGATAGCAAAGCTTCTAAGAGTGGATTAGAACTTAATGCCCCAAACCCAAACCAACCCATGTAGCTAACCACAACTGCTGCAAATAATAAAATTATGAGCCAAGGAGGCAGATCCTTAATGCCCACAGTTTTCTCTTTCTCCTTCCTCTCCCTGCTTTGGGCTCTTAGAGCTTCTATAACTTCAGGATTTGTACGTTTGGTTATCGACACTTGTCTACGTACAAGTGCCAGTCCAATACCACCAAATATCAAAAAAGAAGCACCCAAGATCATCAAGAAAGAATTCCATAATAGGAACGTGTAAAAAAGAAAAATCCCAATGAAGAGAACTATAACAGAAATGTAGCCTAGAATCATCCATCTACTGAGTTCCATTTCTTCCCACAATTCATTATGCAGCAAGGAAACATAAGTCTATCTTCCTTTACCATTGAAAGAAAAGAGAGGTTAGTTTTGGCTCTGTCAAATTGCTTCGTTGCTCAATCTGGCGTTTGTTCTAGTTCTTCTATTGCTTCTAGTGTTCTGTCTCTGAGTTCTTTGGATCATGACAAATCCCTGAAGCTATTCACCATAAGGCTAATCAATCAACCAGAAGAGCTGGTATGTGGAGACTGGAGACTTGACTGAGATTGTACGGTTCAATCTTCCACCAGAAGAGGCATACGATCTTCTTTTTAGCATGTTCTCCAGAAAAAGGAAGTGGAAGATCAAGTCCTACACAGAACCCTCACTCATTGTTGTAAGGACTGGTTCTCCCATTCTTAGTAGATCCCTCAGAGCTGGAGGTCTAGCCAAAGTATTAGTAGAACCAAATAGGGAAAACGCTGAAGTTAGCTTTTCGTTTGATTTCAAAATGTGGTATTTCAGCCTTCTTGTCTTTGACTTGATAGATGCAGCTTTGCTCTTTTGGGTTCCTCTTCCTCATTATCTGAAGTTTCAGTCACTCTATGATCTGTTCCTGATAGGCATTCTGCTGCTTGGTCTCATTGCCATTCCCTTGTTTGGTCACAGTAGCGCAAAAGAGGTAGAAGCAGAAGTCATCGCTGACTCAAAGGCAATCATAAGAAAAAGAACCAAACAGCAGAGTTCTACATGAAACGAAAACCATGCCAGGTCTTTCAGACTGTTGTGCAAGTGCAAAATGGAGTTGAAAAGAAAAATGGATAACATCCTTAAAGGTGTCATGAAGCTGAATCAATGGAACCAATCAGAAAGGCTGAAGGTTCGGTTTCCCACATCTCCTAACACTTCCGATCACACTCCTTGTTGATTCGGGCATATCAGTTATGTCAAAAAACCACAAGATGTGTGGGCTTACTCCCGAAGTCCTTATAAATAGTTGGCTTTCGGTTTGTCTGATATACCCAATAAGAGGGAGGTATTTGTGAACATAAGCCTTATGAAAGATTGGAGATTT
>Ga0315296_10002507_pt1 | contig 15639 bp, 13 predicted proteins | sample YL17G14_18_MG_FD_203921 | JGI IMG/M metagenome (GOLD analysis project Ga0315296, IMG submission 203921) | Sediment microbial communities from Yellowstone Lake, YNP, Wyoming, USA - YL17G14_18 | ecosystem: Environmental > Aquatic > Freshwater > Lake > Sediment | place: USA: Wyoming | collected... | reverse complement strand
CAAAGGGCTAAAGAGGTCTGTGCTTGATGAGGAGGCTCTCCAAAAACTGGAGAGTCTATCCCGAACAAACAAAAAGGAGGCTTGAGAATGCCCGTAATAGGTTCATATGCTGTGGAAATCGCTCCAAGATGTCTCAGTCAAAGGGAACCAGGAAAATGTGCTACCTGCGTCGATGTGTGCCCCCACTCAGTCTTCGCTCTAGACGACGATGGGAGATCCTACGTTTCCAATGAACTCTCTTGCGTCGGTTGCAGACTGTGTGTTGAACAGTGTCCCCAGAACGTTATCAGAGTGAGGGCTACTATCCCCGAGACATACTCCAGAGGAATTTGGACGAGTCGAGTTGTCGAGGAGATACACGCCAAAGCTGAGCTCGGCAAGTATTTCATCAGAGGATTCGGAGCCCTGAGGCCACTGCCCCACTTCGACGACTTCCTAGTAGTTCCAGCTCAACTCGCCGATCCTTCTCCACTAGACAAATACAGAGAGCACTGCGAGCTCGAGGTGGTGATTGGTGAGGACAGGGTTAAGAAGCCCGTTAGGATGCAACTCCCCGTTATGATAGGGGCTATGTCCTACGGGGCTATATCGAGGCCCGCTAAGATTGCTGTCTCCATCGGAGCGGCGAAGGCAGGAACGCTGATCAGCACAGGTGAAGGAGGCTCCTTTGAAGGTGAAGAACTCTTGGTGCACGGTTACCGGAATAAGGAAGACTTTGATAAGGGCAAAAAAACATGGAGTCCCGGGGGATATCTGGCCACACAGTGGTCCACAGGAAGATGGGGAGTCGATCTCAACTATCTTCTCAAGGCAGACGCTATAGAGATCAAGATAGGACAAGGTGCTAAGCCCGGAATGGGAGGCCACCTTCTGGGAGAAAAAGTGACAGACGAGATATCAAAAATAAGGGGAATCCCCGTGGGCACTGACTGTCTCAGCCCAGCGAGGCACTTGGATATACTTGATGTAAAGAACCATCTGAAGAAGCATGTTGAGATGCTCCGAGACATAACCAGGTATGAAAAGCCAATAATAATAAAACTGGGACCTGGAAGAATTTACAAGGATGTGAAGCTAGCAGTTGAGGCTGGCGCAGACGCGATAGAAATCGACGGAAAATACGGCGGCACAGGCGCTTCCCCCGAACAAACGACGCAACATGCTGGTCTCCCTACGATAGGATGCATACCCCCTGCTGTAAGAGCTTTGAAGGAGCTAGAGGTTTATCACGATGTTAAACTGATAATATTAGGGGGCATCACGTCAGGAGCCGACGCTGTGAAAGCCATGGCCCTAGGGGCCGATGCCGTAGGCATGTGTTCTGCCATAGAGATAGCGCTAGGCTGTCACACATGCTTCTCATGCCAATCGGGCAAGTGTCCACTTGGAATAACTTCACAGGATCCCAAACTCACAGCGAAGCTTGTTCCAGATACAGCGGGTCAAAGGGTTGCCAATTTCCTTGCGGAAACTAAAGAGGAGATGAAGACTCTCACAATGTTGTCAGGCCACAGCAACACAAAGGAGCTAGGCATGGAGGATGTGAGAGCGCTTTCACTAGACGCATCTGCTATATCAGGAGCAAAACTGGTTGGATTAGAGGAGCCCGTGCTTCCCCCAAAAATGCGCGAATGAGTACGCTGAAATCATCGCCTCAGGAGAACGCAGGAGGCTGGATGGACTATGTCGCAGGTTTCGCGCGCATGAGCAAAGTGGGATCTGACAAGGCACTGACTGATCGATCGATCATAATCGAGCCGATCCAGTCGAGGTGCTCTGTCTTCAGGTTTGCCCGTCTCAGCGAGAAGGACATTCGAGACCGGATCAGATACATTGCGAACCGTGAGAACGTCAAGCTTCTCGATACGGGACTGGATGCTCTCATAGAAGCCTCAGGGGGAGATCTGAGGAAGGCCATAAACATCCTCCAGACATCTGCGGCCTTCAAGGGAGGATACGTGGATGAGGAGGTGGTCTTAGGAGTTCTCGGACGAGTCAGCCCGAAGGAAGCCAAGGAGATACTGCTCCTGTCGTTGAGTGGTGGATTCCTTGAGGCGCGAGAGACTCTCAGAAGGCTTCTTCTCGAACAAGGCCTAGATCAATCGATCAGATGTATGAACTGTGAGATTTCCTGCGTCTTCTATCACCATAAGAGCTTAGACTTACAGAAGGCGCATCTGCACATTCACTTTGCAGAAGAAACTGGCGAGTTTGAAGCAGTCTATTGCCTCCAATGTGAGGATCCTCTTTGTCTGGCATCTTGTCCGAGCGAAGCAATAGTCAAGGATCAGAAAACCTGTTGGGTCACGATAAATCCCGTCAGGTGTATAGGCTGCAAGAACTGCACCTTCTGCTGCCCATTATCGGTGCCATGGTTCGATGAACGACATCAAGCATCGATGAAATGCGACTTCTTCAATGGTGAGCCACGGTGTGCCATGGTATGCTCGCCTAAAGCAATAAGAGTGGTCACGCGCAAGGAAGCTTGGAGGTTCAACAAGGAAACCAACGAAGAGGCTACAACATGAGGAACCCAGAGAACGAAGGGCCACAGCCATTAGAGCAGAGGCTGGAGAGCGCCATAGTATGCAGTGAGACATCAGGAGAGCGAAGATTCACCTTTGAAATAGATTCGACGAGCCTAAGGAGTGCTGTGGAGACTCTGAAGCAGAAGTTCCCGACTCTCCGTTTCATAACGATCTCGGCGACTGATATCGGCCTGGATATCGAGTACCTCTATCATTTTGACATTGACGGCAAAATCATAAGCCTGAGGACTTTCAGGCCAAAAGAAGAAAATGTGTTCGAATCAATCATCGATATTGTGCCCGCCTCTGGCTTCATCGAAAGAGAAATTGTTGATCTCTTCGGCGTGAAGATCTCGAACCGCCCTAAGGAGAAGTCTTTACTTCTGACAGAAGATTGGCCTCCTGAGAAGCATCCTCTCAGAAGACCGTTGGAAGGGGAACTCCCGCCGAAGATGAGACCTGTGATTGAAGCACTCATAACGACCAGCAGTGTAGCGTCTATCTCAAAGTTCATGTTTCAGAGACGTGAAAAGGTAGGCTTACCTAGGACTCCACCACTTGCCCTGCAGGACGAGCAGACCTTGCAGGAATTTCAGAAAGTCATCAGAGATACAGAACTCGATAAGAAAACTGGGTTCGACTGGAAAAAGAAGAAACTTAGATATTGAGAGGATGTTGTGTATGGGCAGATACGCATTGTTTCTTGGATGTCAAATACCAATGAGATATCCAAACCTAGAAGTGGCTTCAAGGAAGGTTTTCGAAAAGACTGGCCTGGAAACTCTCGATATGCTTGGCTACTCGTGCTGCCCCGAGCCTGTGAATTCCAGGCTGCTGGACAGAACTGCTCTCCTCACCATATCCGCTAGAAACCTAGCCATCGCAGAAAAGCTGGGGTTGGACATCCTTACGCTCTGCAATGGTTGTTATGAGACACTATTTGAAGCCAGCGACACTCTGAATCATGATCCTTCCCAGCTGAAAACCGTGAACGACATCCTCAAGAAATCGGGCAAGAGCTACCTCGGGAGAACAAAGGTCAGGCATTTCGTCGAGGCGCTCTATGAAGACATAGGCATCAACCACATCAAGAAGCTCGTCACCAAGCCCCAGAAGCTCCGCGTAGCACTACACCCCGGTTGTCATCTCTACCGTGAACATGAAGGGGAAGATACAGACAGAAAGCCGGAGATGATGAAGGAGCTGACGTTGGCGATAGGGGCAGAAATAGTTGACTATGGGCTTGAGAAGCTGTGCTGTGGGTATCCAACGATGCTGGTTGATGAGGAATTCTCACTCAGACAGAGGCTGTTGCCAAAACTGAAGGCTATAAGGGAAAGCCGAGCTCATCTCGTTGTAGTCGCTTGCCCCGCGTGTATGATGCAGTTCGAGATGGGCCAGACGATGCTCACCAAGTTCGGCCTCAAGTATAACATACCTTGCGTCAGCATAATCGAGCTTTTGGCGTTATCTTTTGGCGTGCCTCCGTTGGAGCTTCATCTTGACTTCCACAAAATACCTCCTCTGCCATTGGCCCTTGTCAGGGAGGATACCTGAACGTGCCAGAGACTGCTATTGTTGGACCATATCGGCCCCAGCTTCTCGAGCCCGCACGTTTCGAACTGACAGTGGAGAATGGCACAATCATAGATGTGAACATGGAATTAGGATATGTGAACCGAGGGATTGAGAAGCTCTTCACGACGAAAACTTACATGCAGAACCTTGCACTCGCCGAACGTGTCTGCGGCATCTGCTCAGGAGTCCATAGCCTTTGCTATGCTCAGACGGCCGAAGAGATCATGCAGATAACAGTTCCAGACCGTGCCAGATTCCTCAGGTCAATATACATGGAGCTGGAGCGGCTTCACAGTCATTATCTGTGGTTCGCGGTGCTTGTACACAGCTTGCACAAGAAAGAAGTCTTTCTGAGGATCATGAGCGAAAGAGACCAGCTTCAGAACCTGCTGGAGTATCTTACAGGTAACAGAAAGAACTATCTGATCAACACGATCGGGGGAGTTAGAAGAGATATCACGGAGGACAAAGCAAGCAAGATAATGGAATTGTGCGGCAACATGAAGCGTCTGTCAGATTACCTGTTTTCTTTCCTAGACGATAATAGTAGCCTGACAAAGACGATTAAAGGAGTTGGGATACTTTCAAGGGAGCAAGCTCAAAGCCTCGGCGTAGTTGGGCCAGTAGCGCGAGCCTCGGGTATCTGGAGAGATACGCGTAGAGAGGATCCATATGCTGCATACAAGGAACTTGACTTCGATGTTGTCGTTGAGAAGGACTGTGATATCCATTCACGATCTCTCGTTAGAGCCAGAGAGACGGTTGAGAGCATAGGCATAATCCAGCAAGCCCTTAGCAATCTTCCGCCCGGAGACATTGCGGTCAAACCAGACCAGCCCCTACAGAAGGAGTCAATCAGCAGAGCAGAGGCGCCCAGAGGAGAACTCTTCTACTACATCAGATCGGATGGCACCAATATCCCTCAAAGAGTTAAAGTAAGAACTCCTTCATTCGCCAACAATCCGGCGCTGATTGAGATGCTCAGAGGTGAGCCACTGGAAAATACGAGGATAATCATAGAAAGCATAGACCCATGCTTTGCATGCACCGACCGCGTAACGGTCATAGAGAAAGAGACGGGACATTCAGTGTCTCTAAGTTGAGCAAGGAGGAAGAGGTCTGAGGAGAAAGACCGCGATATATCGTTTCATGTCTGCTGGCTGCAACGGCTGTGACATCCAGATATACGAGTCTCTTGATCCAAAATACAAGCTACGAGAACTCGAGGTTGAGATAGTCACTGAGCCAGAAGAAGCGAATGTCCTAGCAGTAACCGGGGGCGTCAACTTCAAAGGAAAAGAAGAGCTCAGTAAAGCATACGCACAGCTTAAGCCACCTAAGCTCGTGTTGGCTGTTGGCAATTGTGCAACATCAAAGGGCATCTTTGATAAAGGCTATCCAATGGCTGGTCCTCCAAACCAGATCATCCCGGTTCATCTCTACATAAATGGCTGTCCACCGAGGCCGCAAGCAATCGTTGCTGCAATTGCACAGATTCTGGGGGCGGACCTGGATACAAAGGAAGACTACTGGAATGCGCCTGAGGGGTTCAGAGGAAAGCACGAGTTCGACGTTCACAAATGTGTGGGCTGCGGTGCTTGTGCTCAAGTTTGTAGCTCCAACGCAATAAGCATCTTAGAGAAAGATGGTAAACGTTCAATTGCGGTGGACTACGGGATATGCACTTTCTGCGGATTTTGCCAGGATCAATGTCCTACTCAAGCAATAAGACTCACACAGCGATATTCTTTGATCAACAGCCAAAGAGACGCCATGAACGTCAAGAATGAGGTAGAGCTGGCGAGATGCTGTTCCTGCGGTGCGTATTTCCTACCTGAAGAGCAGATAAAGTGGGCGCTTGCACGCGTAACAGAAAAGGTCCAACGAAGCAAAGAGTACAGCCGCGACCTCGGGCAAGCTGTCAGAATCTGTTACCAGTGTCGAAAACAGATAGCCAACATTAGAAGAGCAAAGAAGGTTCTCTACAGCATTTCCTCTCATGCGGATCGATCGATCGACGTAGAAACCCTCGGATGGAAGGAGTAAGAGAGGAAAGGATGCTTCCTACATCTGTTCCACCGGATCAAAGACAATCTAGCCGAGACATCAGGCTAAGAGCATCATCATGTTTTGTATGAATGTTCAAAGTGTTTCACTGACAACCTGTGGTGTAGAGATGGCAGTGACTTGACACATAAGACTCGGCTCTTCCGCCTAGACTACTAGGAAATAGCCACTATTCGTACCTAAGCGAACTCGATATATTGACGGGAAGGAGAGTATATAGCGTATATACATCGCCGCCTCTCCCGTCGTAGTGTATATTCTTCCTCGTAAAGGCTTAAATAATCGTTGCTGCAACCAGATAGGAGCTAAAACCAAGGTGAAATGAATGCCTGAAAGAGTTCAGAAGAATGCGGCTTTTCAGAACGGAATGTCGATGAGCGGAACACAGTGCAGAGTTGCCGATACCAGTCCCAGCAGCGGTATGTGCCCTATTTGCATACGCGAATGCCCATTCCTATGTGAAATAAGTCTCTCTGGTTTCAGAGGCAGAGAAGTTCTCTACCCCTCACCAGCATACTTCGGAAGAAGCACAGCAGGATCTCAGAAAGACTACGGTCTTACATTCGAGGATTTCAACATTATGGCTGAACTTCTTGGGGCCAAGGGCATCGCTGAAGACTCTGACTTGGCCATATTCGATAACGCTGACATCACAACCAGCATTGGCGGCATACCCCTGAAGGTGCCAGTCATTGCAGGAGCATATGGTTCTACTAGAGTTGGTGAAGCGAACTGGGACGGCTTGGCAGTCGGTGCAGCCCTCTCAGGTGTCTCACTAATAGTAGGCGAAAACGTCTGTGGAATGGACAACAAGTCCACGATCACCAACGGCAAGGTTGTTGAGTCACCAGACCTGGCCTACAGAGTCAAAAAGTACAGAGAGTTTTGGGACGGAAAGCATGGCGAAGTCGTCGTTCAGACGAACGTTGAAGACCAGAGGCTTGGAGTAGATCTGTACGCCATCAAAAAGTTAGGAGTCAACGTGATCGAGAGGAAGTGGGGTCAGGGAGCCAAGGCCATAGGTGGCGAGGTGCGCCTGAACACTCTCGAACGAGCGAAGCTCCTAAAGAGCCGGGGATACATAGTCAACCCAGATCCTGATGACCCAGATGTGGCCGAAGCGTTCAAAAACAAGGTCTTCACAACTTTCGAGCGCCACAGCAGGGTTGGCATGCCAAAGCAGAGAAGCTTTGTCGAAGACGTCCAGTGGTTACGAGACCAAGGAGCAAAGAAGGTCACCATAAAGACCGGTGCATATCGCCCTTCACAAGTCGCGTGGACCATGAAGGTCGCTTCAGAAGCACAGGTGGAATATGTGACCTTTGACGGTGCAGGTGGCGGAACTGGCATGAGCCCTGTTCCAATGATGAACGAGATGAGCACTCCAACCATTTACCTTGCAGCCCAGGTACTCAAGTGTTGCCGGATTCTGAAGAAGAAAGGCAGATACGTACCTGACATAGTTCTAGCCGGGGGCATGATCAATGAAACTCAGATATACAAATCCATAGCCATGAGCAACTTTGGTGATGGACCCTTCATCAAGGCAGTTTGCCTTGGAAGATCGCCACTTACAGCTGTTATGAAGGCAGACTATTTCCTAGAACTGGCAAAAGAAGGGAAACTACCTCCAGCATTCAAAGACCTTTACGGTGACACCCCTGAGAAATTCTTTATGGCTCTACCTGAATTGAAGGCACAGTACGGCGACAAGATGAAGGACATACCTTACCAAGGAGTAGCTCTGTACACCTACCTAACAGACAGAATCGGAGTAGGCTTGAAGCAACTGCTGGCAGGCTCAAGAAAGTTCAAGCTCGATCTCCTAGACAGAAAGAACCTCGCCTCATTGAATGAGAGGGCGGCCAAAGTATCTGGCATCCCCTTGCTCGAGGATCTTGACGCTGAGGAAATGGAGCAGATTCTGGGCTAAACACCATCCTTCCCTTTTCTTTTTTCATCTGGTAAAGGTCAAGACTTAGTTCTCACAAATCAGTTTTTAACTGCAAGCCTAACTACAGTTTAGGACGCGCAATGAACGTTGAGGTGTGGACAGAGAAGTATCGCTCAAGATCTTTGGAGGATGTAGTAGACCACAAGGAAATAGTCTCTAGGCTTAAGAGTTTTGTTAAAGAAAAGAACGTTCCGCATCTTCTCTTCGTCGGACCAGCAGGCGTGGGAAAAACGACAACCATACTGGCCTTTGCCAGAGATATGTTTGGTCCTGACTACACCAACTCGGTCTTGGAGCTGAATGCGAGCGATGAGAGAGGCATCAACACAGTAAGGGAGAAGGTGAAGGTCTTCGCTAGAACAGCACCCATTCAGAGCGACGTATCATTCAAGATTCTTGTAATGGATGAAGCGGACAGCTTGACGCAGGCAGCTCAACACGCTTTGAGAAGAACGATGGAGCGCTACACGAAAACCTGCAGATTCTGTCTCATAGGCAATTACTCAGAAAACATAATTGAACCCATACAGTCAAGGTGCTCACTGTTCAGGTTCAGCCATCTCAGCCAAAAAGACGTAAGAGATAGGATAAAGTATATAGCGGACCTTGAAAACGTGAAGCTGCAGGAGCCGGGCCTGGATGGACTAATAGAGGCCTCGGAGGGGGATCTGCGAAAGGCCATCAACATCCTGCAGACGGCAGCTGCTTCAAGAGGAGGACTTGTTGATGAAGCGACTGTCTTTGATGTCCTAGGACGCGTCAGCCCAAAGGAGGTTAAGGAGATCCTTCTTCTCTCGCTGAAAGGCGACTTCCTTCAGGCTAGAGAAGCCCTTAGAAAACTTCTTCTAGAGGAGGGCCTCGCCGGTCAGGATATTCTGAGGCAGATGTATTCAGAAGTGCTTCGCCTCCAATTATCAGATGATTCGAAGGCCAAGCTTCTTGAGATGATTGGTGAGGTCGACTACCGCCTAACGCAGGGAGCCAACCCCGAGATCCAGTTAGGAGCACTGGTCGCGAAACTTGTCTTGGCCGGAAAAGAGATGAGGTAATGACACCTGATAAACGTCCTTGGAGCGAAAGGTTCAGACCGAAAACGATGAGCGAAGTCGTGGACAACGAAGCAGCTCTGAGGAAGCTACTAGCCTGGGTACGATCGTGGGGCGTTGGGATACCCGATCGACGCTCAGTCATCCTATACGGACCTCCTGGGACAGGCAAGAATTCTATGGTAGAAGCAGTTGCAAATGACCTAGGCTTCGACCTTATAGAGGTCAATGCTAGTGACCAAAGAACAGCTAGCAGAATTGATGAAGCCCTTGGCAAAAACACAGTTCAGACTCAGACCCTCTTCGGCAAGAGAAGGATGATTCTCTTCGACGAGCTTGAAGGCATCAGCGGACAGGAAGACCGAGGGGGCGTGGAAGCCATTCTCCGTCTAATCAAAGAGACGAGAAATCCAATAGTCATGATTGCGACTGGCAGTGCAGAAAGCTGGGAGGAACTCTTGAACCCACTTATCAGAGTTTCCGAGCTGATAGAAGTCAGACATGCACCAATGGCAAACGTCCTTCAGCTCCTGAAGAGGATATGTGATTCCCTGGAAATTGAAGCGCAGGAAGAAGCTCTTGAACTCGTGGCCGAAAGGTCGAATGGTGACCTTAGGTCAGCGGTTAATGACCTTGAAGCAGCGGCTAGAGGAAAGAAAACTGTCAGTTTGGATGATGTGTACTGGCTGGGCAACAGGGACAGAAAGAACGGGCTGACGGAGGTCCTCCATAAGATCTTCTCAGCCAAGTCCTTCAGAGAAGCAAGGGAAGCCCAAGAAGCTTCGCCTGTCAAATACGAGGAGCTCTTTGAATGGGTATACGAGAACATACCATACTTCTACGAAGACTCTCATGACCTCTCAAGAGCCATGGAAGCACTTGCTCGAGCTGACATGTACAAGAAGAGAGCTGATGACACCCAAGAGTACAGGCTACTGAAGTACTTCTTTGACGCCATGACTGCAGAAGTGGCACTGGCAAGGCAGAAGTCAAAAGGAACAGGACTCATAGATGGAATAAGAAAAGCCTCCAATTGTATCCACCTAGCCCCTTCAAGCCTCTTCATACAGGAAGAGAGAGAGGGCATCATAGTGAAGCCCACGAAGTATCTGGGAAACGATTGGCAGCCGTTAAACAACGTAATGAGAGAGCTTGGAGGAAGATGGCAAAGAGAAAGGAGTTTATGGATCATTCCTTACTTCAGGCCACCGGGGAGAATAAGCCACCTTGCAGGAAGCTGGTGGTCTAGAAGAAGAAACAAGGACCTACAGGAAAAAGTGGCCAAACGGTGCCACATCTCAAAGAGATCGGCACTCATAGAGGTCATACCATATATCAAAGCAATCTTCAGGGAAAACCCTAGAAGAGCAATGGCGATCGGACACTCGCTAGACCTAGAAGAAGACACAATTAAGTGGCTAAAGGAAAAATAAAGACAGACGGCTTCTGAAACTGATGCCCAGATAATTAGGAATAGAACCCAAAGTACTATGTTATCTATCGAAACCAGCCAAGATCCCATGCAGTCCTTTTTTCGATCGATCGATTTTGTCCGATTATGGAGTCTGCTGTTCAGGTTTGTGGCCATCCATTTGGCTAGGTGTTTCGCGATGGAAAGTCGGTCATCATAGGCTTACAGATTTGCTAGATTTTTCCGTCTTCGATCTTGATCGTAGATAATACTAGGAACCATACGCTCATGCGGTCGGGCGATGTGTCTTCCATTGTACGCTCGTGGATAGTCCTGTTTCCCTCGACAATAGCCCCTGTCTCTGTCGATCTTCTACTCAGCACACGTGAAAAGGAGCTGAGCCTTCTCTGGCGCCCCAGAAGATCACACTCTGGATTACTACGGCGTTGATTTGAGCTCGTTGAAACCATCTCTAAGCGCAGCTCGATACTTGTCATCAATCTCGACACGAACGCCTGATCTGACCTTGGCGACTGCTGTGGCGTTGCTTCTTATGCTTACGACGTCGATCTCCACTAGAGCGACTGTGGGAATACTGTGCAGCTGTTCTCTGACAACTCGAGCCTGACCCTTCAAACTCATAGCTATGTTATCCTCATCTAGGATGCATAAGGCCACCCTTCCATCCCTTCTGATATTCCGAATCGTGTTATTCCTTCTGCCTAGGCCCAGCATTATAGTCCTCCTGTCCTTAGCAACAACCCAGCTGAACGGAGCTGTATGAGGCGACCCATCCTCATCAAGCGTCGCAACAACAACTGTCGTGATCTCCTTGTTGAGCAAATCGATCGATCGAACCTGCTTCAAACTATGCTCCCTCACTATGCTCGTATTCTTTGCGGTCAGCTACTAGGCAAAGATCGGTCTTCGCCCGAGATAGAGAGCTACACTTATACAGAGAGATCAATCGTAAAAGATCAGCAACTTCTAAAAACCTTCGATTCGGCCCCTCATGTTCCCCTCGCCATAGGGGACCTAACACACCGACCAATGGTGAATCCACAAAGTTAGACGCATGTGGGGTCCGTCTATATACCCCCTATAGATATAAGGGAGTTCACACACATGACCCCCATCATTTCCACAATCAGCGCCTCTACAATAGAACAGAAATGCTTTCTGAGCCTCTAGAGCCCAGACTCTACACACAGGCCCCCTAATGGTTTCTACAAACAGACGATCAAGACCTATCAGAAACAATATATCCCGAACACTCACCTCTGAGAAAAGAGGCGACTAGCACGGCAAGAATCCACGTTTTCCCAACCGGGAAAATACCCGCTGACATACTCAAGCAAATAGTTTTCACCAAGCTCGGAAGCCCAAACGGCCGAGTCATCCTCGGTCCTAGCATAGGAGAAGACGCAGCGATCATAGACATGGGCCATAAAGTGCTCATTGTAACCACAGATCCCATAACGGGAGCCCTAGGCAACATCGGATGGCTCGCCATACACATAAACGCCAATGATGTGGCCACACGCGGCGCCCGACCTAAATGGTTCTTCTGCACCATCCTACTCCCAGAAGGAGCCAATAACAGACTTCTAGAGGAAATAATGACAGACATGGACAGAGCTGCCCGCGAACTCAACGTAGCCATCGTAGGCGGCCACTCAGAAACAACGCCAGGCCTCAACCGAGCCATCGTCATCGGTTTCATGATAGGAGAAGCACCCAAGAACGGCTACCTAACCACAGCAGGAGTACAAATGGGAGACGCCCTCATACTCACAAAAGGAGCAGGGATAGAAGGAACAGCTGTCCTCGCCTCGGACCTATACCAAGAACTCAGCAAGAGGATCAGCCAAAAAACACTCAAGAAAGCCCAGAGTCATCTAGAAAACATCAGCGTAGTCAAAGAAGCCATGGAAGCCATCCGTATAGGAGGAGTACACGCCATGCATGACCCCACAGAAGGAGGCGTCCTCAACGGTGCCTGGGAAATGGCAGAGGCAGCCCAAAAAGGCATCGAAATAGAACCCCAAAAAATAGAAGTCGCACGAGAAACCCGGGAAATATGCCAATTCCTCCAAATCGACCCTTTGACCACGCTCGGATCAGGAGCCTTACTGATAGCGGCTGAACCCAAGAAGGCGAAAGAAATAATAGAAGCACTCGCAAAGATTGGCGTACAGGCTTCCACAATTGGACACTTCCATTCCAAGGAAGAAGGACACTGGACAAGAGACAAAAATGGCACAAGGACACCTCTGATACCACCTGAACAGGACGAAGTCTACCGAGTCTTATCAAAATACAGTACAAGCCCAAAAAGCAACGAATAGCACCCAGACGCCCCGCACACAGATCCAATGGATGGCAGGCTGATCAACTCTTACTGCTTCTCAAAGAGCCAGAATCAGCCGACTTAACAGATACAGGCAGACATACACAAGCACCGCTGTGACAAGCCCCCTAGCAGCTCTCTTCGCATCAATCAAGAACGCCGACAACCCACCAAAAGCAAAGCCCCCTAGATGCGCAAAATGAGCTACCATCGGATCAAAGGAATAGGCAGCAGAATAAACCTCCAACACACCTAGCAGAATACCAACAACAACCGCTGGCAACGGCACCAGCATAATGAAAGTGATCTTAAAAGGCATAAGCAGAGACATCACAGCTATAATCCCGAAGATGGCCCCCGATGCCCCAACCACAGGCATATCCGAGCCTGCGAAAACAAAGGAATGAACAAGCCCAGCCGCAACACCTGAAGCGAGAAACAAAACCAGAAACCTTCCTGAACCAATTTCCCGCTCGACAAGAATACCGGCACCCAGCAAGGAGAACGCATTCAGAACAAAGTGCATCAAACCACTGTGAAGAAACATGTAGGTCACAAGCCTGTAGAGGTCCATGCCTTGAAACATGCTAGCAGGCACAAGTGAGAGCCGAGAGAAGACTCGTGAAGGAAGAGGATCTCTCCCAACATAGACGACTAACATGACCCCGGCCATCAAGAGAACAAGCAGGTAAGTCACCGTCGGCCTACGTCGAGACCTAGCTACACCCCCGTTGAGAAGAAACAAGCGAACCCTTAAAACCATTATGCACCACAAAATTCTTTTCTCAACGCGATATCTACTCACACAAAGAAGAGGATACAAATTGGAAAATATCGTCGGACACGGCACCTGGTACGACAAAGCAGCCAGGGAACTGATTGAAAGAGAAACAAAACTTAGCAGAGACCTCACCTTGATGAGAAGCGAAAGTGGCCTAGGCGCGTCAGGCTTCCCCCACATAGGAAGCCTAGGAGACGCTCTCAGATCATGCACCATAGCCAAAGCGATTGGAGAACAAGGGTACAAGTCCGAGTCGATAGCATTCTCCGACGACCTAGACGGCCTGAGAAAAGTCCCAGCAGGACTTCCGAGATCACTGGAAAAGTATCTGGGAGTACCCGTCACCTCTATACCGGATCCTTTCAAATGCCACGAAAGCTACGGAGAGCACATGAGCTCACTCCTCCTCGAAGCAATGGACCTCTGCGGCGCAGAGTACACCCACCTGTCAGCCAAGAAGATCTACAGAAGCGACCTCCTAAACGATCAGATCAAGAAAATCCTTGAAAACTCTGAGAAAGCAGGAAAAATAATCGAAGAAGAGATAGGACAGGAAAAATACAAGGAAAGCCTACCTTACTTCGCAATCTGCTCAAACTGCGGAAACATCTACACAACCAGAGCCTATAAATACCTTCCACAGGAACAGAGAATACTATACAAGTGCGAAGGCATGGAACTCAAAGGCCGCATGCTTGAAGGATGCGGACATCAAGGCGAAACCGATGTCACAAAAGGAGAAGGAAAACTCAGCTGGAAAGTCGAATTCGCAGCCCGATGGGCGGCCCTTGACATCAGATTCGAAGCCATCGGCAAAGACATAGCTGACTCAGTCAGAGTCAACGACAGAATCTGCAGAGAAATATTGGGATACGAACCACCCATGCATGTCCGATACGAGATGTTCCTTGACAAAAGTGGAAAAAAGATCTCCAAATCAGCCGGGAACGTCTTCACACCCCAAGTATGGTTCAACTACGGCTCCCCTCAATCGCTAGTTCTCCTCATACTCAAGAGATTCGCTGGCACTCGCCACATTTCTCCTGTAGACATACCAACCTACATGGACGAATTCGACGACCTTGAGGATATCTACTTCGGAGAAAAGCAGCTTAAAGACAACATGGAAAGAACAAGATTAACAGGACTGTACAACTACTGCTGGATGCTTAAGCCCCCTGAAAGACCCAGTATACACGTGCCATACAACCTGATGGCTTACCTAGCAAAAATAGCCCCAAAGGATAAGGAACAACACTTCATCACAGACACGCTCAAAAAATACGGATACAAAACGATAATCGCAGAAAACATCTCTAACAGAACAGGTTATGCCCTGAACTGGGCAAGAGACTTCGAAGAGATAGGAGAAAAGACCCTTTCACTACGAGATAACGAAGCCAACGCCCTAAGACAACTAGTCGACTACCTCAGAAACGAAGCAGACGAAAACAACATCCAGAACACCATCTTCACAATATCAAGAAAAAATGACCTCAAACCAGAAAACCTCTTCAAAATACTCTACCGCATACTCTTGGGAGTCGACAGAGGGCCAAGACTAGGCCCCTACATAGTCTCAATGGGCACCCAAAAAGTCATAGAAGCCCTTGAGAGAGTCCTGAAACAAACTTGACATAGGGGACCCAAACCATTCTTTCACAAAAAGGTGGAGTGCCAAACTTTTGAGTCATCCTCTTCACCTAGCATGGGCTGAAGTCTCAGTGTTCTGCCATTCCACAGAAAGCGAAGCAAAGGTAAAGAAAGCCTTAATGAACATTTTCCCAGAGGAAACCGCGGAGACTCTGACGATATCTACGCAATATCTCCGCGGACACTATACCGATAAGATAACTGTGATAAATGCAGCGCTGAAGAAAGGAGCAGATGCGCTCCTCAGCCACATCATCAAATCCCTCTCTTC
>Ga0315296_10002506_pt1 | contig 15639 bp, 6 predicted proteins | sample YL17G14_18_MG_FD_203921 | JGI IMG/M metagenome (GOLD analysis project Ga0315296, IMG submission 203921) | Sediment microbial communities from Yellowstone Lake, YNP, Wyoming, USA - YL17G14_18 | ecosystem: Environmental > Aquatic > Freshwater > Lake > Sediment | place: USA: Wyoming | collected... | reverse complement strand
GTGAGCAGGCCCAATTATACTCAATGGAAGTGGCATGACCTTGGAGCCGACTTCAACGGCTTTGGCGGCCCTAATCTTATCCGCTTGCCTGCCGGCCATTGGATTGGTGCAGGCCGAATGCACGACGGCGGTACGCATACGGCACTGACCTACGTCGATGTAAAAAACGGCACTATGGCCAAACTGCTCAGGCTTCCCAGCGGCGGCGACACAAGTTATCCTGGACTCCTCTGGCATGAGAATCTGCTTTATGTGAGCTACTACTCAAGCCACCAAGGCAACGCCGGCATCTATTTGGCAAAGGTCCGGATCAAGCCGAGGGCGGCGCCAGATAACAATAGGACGGGCATCGGGAAATCAGGAAACCAGAATGCAGGATATCGGCAGATCAGGCCATCAGGAGGTGCCCCGCAATTTATTGCGGGGCGTTTAACCCCGCCATCACTATGGCGGGGTTACCGCTGAAGCGCCAGGGGTATTATACCAGAAAGGGCCGCGAATCCTTACTGGGACAACTAGACGCCGTCGCTGCGCTTGGCGTGGGGCAAATTGCAGATAAGGTACACGTGTCACGATAAGGATTACAGGGATGGCGGTTCTGGTAGGGATTGATGAAGCTGGTTTTGGTCCTATTCTGGGGCCATTAGTGGTGTCATCGAGCACCTTTATGCTTCCGCGCAACCTTTCGTCAGCCGACCCTTCGACAGGCTCAGGGCAGGCCCTATGGCAGGTGCTTAGAAAGAGTGTGAGCGACAAACGAAAGCATCTAGCCGGCCGCTTGCTAATCGCCGACAGCAAAAAAGCCCACAACAAATCGCTGGGAATCAAGCATCTGGAAAGGACCGTCCTGGCGTGCCTGCGCCGCCTTGGCCAACAGCCTGCGACATTTACCGAACTTCTGGCCGTACTGTGCCCTGCCTGCATAGATGGGCTTGATGAATACCCCTGGTACAAAGATACAAATAACCAGCCCGCTGTCGGCGGGCCGGCTGACCTGCCGGACACAAAACTTGCCTCGGCTGTACTGGCAGACGACATGGCCTCAAACGGTCTCAAATTGCTCAGCTTGAAAAGCTGTTGTCTCGATGTCGGCTACTATAATAGGATGGTAAGCAGCGTCAAAAACAAGGCCAGCGTGCTCTTTACCGCCGTTTGCCAGCTTATACAAGACGCCTTTGAGAATTTCGCAGGGCAGGACCTTCAAGTCATAGTCGATAGGCAGGGAGGCCGCGTCCGCTATCGGGGGAGCTTGCTGCGGATGTTCCCATATATGGAGCTGCGGATTCTAAGTGAAAGCCAGCAAAATAGCAGCTACCAATTGCAGGCCGACGGCAAAAGTATGCGATTGCACTTCGTCGTTGACGCCGACGAAAAATTTCTGCCGGTGTCTCTGGCCTCGATGGTCAGCAAGTATTTGCGCGAGCTTTTTATGTTCAGCATAAATCGTTACTTTGCGGGCTTGTGCCCTGATTTGAAGCCCACCGCAGGTTACTGGACCGACGGCCTGCGTTTTATTAACGAGCTGAAGAAAAACCTGCCGCACCTCGAATACGACACTGACCTATTAATCCGAAGTCGTTGACACCTGCTGCAGTAGCTGCAAGATGAGACTGATGTGCCGGTTCTCTTGCCCCACAATTTGGTCGACTACACCCTCGCCGGCGGGGTCGCGGGCAAAATCTTTCAAACCCTGGTAGAAAACGATGATTTCGTTTTCCCTTCTGACAGCGTCTCTCAATATCTCTTGCTTAGTTTCGCACCCGGTCAACCGCCTGAGCCCGGCCTGCTTAGAATCGAACCACGTAAGACCCGCCATTACGCCCGGATTCGACAGCACATAATTGTCAGGGTCGAACGTCCCGAATTCACCGGTCTTCTCGGAGAACCGCTTTCTCAGGCGGGCCCAGATTTTGGCGTGCCTGGCCTTCCAGCTGGCAAGCTTGTGGTAGATGTCACGGCGCTGCGAGTCTTTGAACAGTTCGCCTGCCTTAAGATAGAATCTGGCGCCCCTAAGCTCGACCTTCTCTGCTATCTGCAGAATCTCGAAGACGTTAAACTTCGTCTCCATACTTATGAACTCTCGAAAAGCCCCCTGCCAATGGCTCGGCCATCCCTGATCGGGACTGGCACGATCATTTCTGTACCCATCTGAAAAGCAGGTCCTGCAACACTGCCGCGACAGTCACCGAGGATGTACCAAAGGAAATTTCCCACCAAGAAGCCGCCCTTTCATAGTGTGCACTTTGATAACCCACGAATCAGCTTAAGTATACACATTTTCGCAGCTCGAATCAAGCCAAAATAGGCCAATTTACACTCATAATTTGGCCAAGCGGAGATTTCGCCGCCTACGCGGACAATGTCAATCACCCGCGGTTTCCTCCTTCAACTGATTTACAAAGACTTCGTAGCTATCCCGGTCAAATAGACAAAAGACCACTTTTTCCAAGCCGGTTTGGCCCTTGAGATAGTCGATGGTCGTCTTGAGCATTATCCGGGCACATCTTTGAATGGGAAACCCAAATATCCCCGTACTGATTGCCGGGAAAGCGATGCTCTTGAGCCTATTTTGGTCGGCTAATTTGAGCGAGCTGAGGGTGGCATTTTTTAGCTTTTGGTCCTCGTTTCCTTCGCCCATTCGAGGACCGACCGCGTGAATTACGTGCTTGGCTTTCAGATTGCCGCCGGTGGTTATGACAGCGCCGCCTACGAATGTGCCGCCAATCTTGTTGCATTCCTTTTGAATTTCTGGGCCGCCTTTTCTTTTGATCGCGCCCGCCACCCCCCCACCAAGGATTAGTCGAGCGTTCGCAGCATTGACGATAGCGTCTGTTTCCATTTCCGTAATATCGCTTTCTACCAGCTCCAGAATACGACCGTTGATGCTCACTTTCATGGCATTGACCTCTTATTGCTTCCGCTCGATTACAAACTCGCCGTATGACGCGTTGACTTCAAATCCCACCTTTTGGTAGCAGCAGACAGCAGCTTTGTTGTCCGCTTTCACATTCAAGCCAATGTGGTCGACTTTCTCCATTAGAGACCGGCAGAGCTGTGCGGTAACAACTCGGCCGTAGCCTCTGCGTCTGTAAGCCGGATGCGTGGCTATATTCCCCAGTGCGGCGACGCGGTACATCTCTGAATACACGTGAACGCCCGCAGCGCTGACAAGCCGCCCTCGTATTCTAATCCCAAAATACTGATTCGTCTCCAGCATCCTTGGTTCAAACCAGTTTCCCGGATAACTGTCCTGGTAGAGCCGGCGCAGGTCATCCAGGTTGGAGCTGCCCAGCCGAACGACGTCACAGCACGGAGGATTGTCAAGGCCTGGTGGCCGCCGCAGAGCCATCTTGTAGTGTGCTCCGTGGCAGTCAAGGCTGTGTGTTTCCCGAAAGACCCCTTCAAGACCGGGGCTAAGATGGGCGTAAAACCGATGGGGAAGCAGCGGCATAATCGATCTGAGGAGTCCTGCCATAACGCCGGGCCGGTCGGACAAGGCCAATAGGGTAGGCAATTCCTGCCCCGCATACAGTAGCGCTATGGCCCCAAAACCGTTGCCCGCAGGCAGCCCATACCAGGTGGTGTAAGACCAGAAGAAATCGTCCAAGTCGCCGATGCTGTATATGTGGAGTTCAGCATCTTTACGCAGGAATGATTCTATGCTCGTCTTGTCGTGCAGGCATATCGGCCGCATGTGCATGTTTGTGCTGCCCACGAACAGTTAATGACCTAATCGCCGATAGACTGTCTTTTGCACCTGACTAACTCAGTAATAGCACGTCCGGTCAATACCAGACTCAGTGCTGTGGCATAAGATAACCTCTTTGCAACTGCAAGGCAAGGCTGACGGAAAAATTAGTCCTGTGAGAAAGCTTACAAAGGGAGCAAAACATAAAATGTAAAAAAACAAAAATTTTTGTTGACTATATGGTCAAACGACCATATATTATGATAAGGTTTGTTTCTGAGGGTTAATTATGGAGCCGTTGACAGAAAAACAGCGACAGGTACTGAATTTTATCGAAGACCGGCTAAACGAGAACAATCCGCCCAGCCAGAGGGAAATCGCCCGGCGGTTTAGCCTGGCTCAGAATGCTGTTTATCAACTGGTAAGCTATCTAAAGAAAAAAGGCTACCTGGTGGATTCGGGCAGCCATCGAGGGCTCAGGCTGTCGCAGGAGTATCTCAGCAAGATAAGCCAGGCCGACGGCATTCCCATCGTTGGTCGAGTTGCAGCCGGTGAGCCGATACTTGCAGAGCAGAATATAGAAGGCTATGTGAATATCGAAAAACTGTTCAACAAATCCGAAGGGATATTTCTGCTCAAGGTATCCGGCGACAGCATGATTGACGAAGGAATTATGGACGGCGACTATGTGGCGGTTAAGCTGACTTCGACAATCGAAAATGGCCATATTGGCGTGGTGTTATTAGACGATGAGGCGACTATTAAGAGGGTATATATCCAGAAAAATAGAATCGCCTTAAAACCGGCCAACAGCAAAGCTGGATACAAAACCAGATATGTTAAGCAGTTTGACAAGGACATTCGTATTATCGGCAAAGTTATAGGTTGTATCAGAACCAATATAAGATAGGCAGCAAGATCTCTTCGGGATTTATCCGAATCCGGCAAGGACTGCCGTAACTGATTAACAGCCTCTAAGTATTGTTTACGTTATCATTTGCCAAAGCGGGGATTGTATGCGCGTTGCTGCGCTAGTATTCCGAAGTTTTTACAGCCTTTTAAGAGGCGCGGTATCGGCGCAGCGATTGGTTCAGAAAGCTACAGAATACGGCTACGGCGCTGTCGCACTTGCCGATGTCAATACTATGTGTGGGGCGGTGGATTTTTGCCTGGCAGCCGAGCAGGCGAACATTAAGCCAATTATCGGGGTGGAGATTCTGACCGACAGCAAGAAAGCGGTACTGCTTGCTGAAGATAGAGCCGGCTATAAGAACATCTGCAGAATAACTACCGCCAGAAACCTGGATGAGAATTTTGACCTCATAGGGCAGCTAAAAAGTAATAGTAAGGGGATAATTTGTATCTGTAATCAACCCAAACTGCTGAAGGAGCTGAAAAGCTTCTTTGCCAAGGATTATTTATTTGCCGGTTGCACAGAGCCGGAAGATGATGATTTTGCTATAGGCAACGGAATCCCGCCTATCGCCTATGCCGGTCTTAATTGTTTAGTAGATGACGATGTCAGTACCGCCAGGCTGCTGGCCAGGATACGGCAGCTTAGCGTGGCAGGCATAGGGCCGCAGGATAACTGTGGCTTTAATAAGCTCATACCGCAGGAGCAGCTTAAGCACAAGCTCCGCAATTGCCGGGATGCAATCGTTAATGCTGAGCAGATCGTACAGCGGTGCGATTTCCAGTTGCTGAATGGAAAGTATTACCTGCCCGAGCTTAAGCTCGGCAAAGATAAGAGCGCCGACGGGGAGCTGGCCAAGCTCTGTCACATCGGTCTTGCCAAAAGATTCAGCCCTGTAAGCAAAGAAGTAATTAAACGGCTGGAGCACGAGTTAGCCGCTATACGAACAAACAATTTCAGCGATTATTTTTTGGTGGTCCACCAGATAGTAAATTTCGCCAAACGTAATAGCATACCCGTTGATGTGCGTGGTTCTGCCGCTGGTTCGCTTGCCGCCTATGTATTGGGTTTAACGCGGGTCTGTCCCATCGAGAACAACCTCTATTTCGAGCGTTTTATGAATTCGGGCAGGACGGATTGTCCGGATATCGATATCGACTTATGCTGGCGAAGACGCGATGAGGTAATACGGTTCTGCTATGAAAATTGGGGTTTTGCCAATGTCGCTATGGTCTGCAACATCAATAGATACCGCCCTGCCAGCGCGATTCGAGATACAGCCAGGGCGCTCGGTTTCGAGCCGGCTCAGATAAACCAATTAGCCAAACAAGACGATGGCTCGGCCATCCCTGATCGGGAAAGCAAAACCGGCTCCCCATTGTTCCGACTTGCCGAGAGATTAGTCGGTATTCCCCGGCACTTGGGCGTCCATTGTGGTGGTATTGTTATTACGCCATGCCCAGTAAGGGACATTGCTCCGCTGGAGCGGGCGAATAAGGGCGTAATTATTACTCAGTACGATAAGACCGCCGCGGAGGCGGTCGGTTTGGTAAAGATCGACCTTTTGGGCAACCGCGCGCTTTCAACGGTAAATGAAGCGGTCGCAAAACTCACCGCAGAGAATGCTAAGACCATAGAGAAAAGATCGAAATTGAAAATCTCAGCGTTCTCCCCGATCAGGGGGGCTGATCGCCCTGCGCACTCGGCGGTAAAAATGGAGCAAAACTTAGATATAGATATGATAGATCCGGCGGACCAGAAAACTGCTAAGATGTTAAGCGCCGGCGATAGTCTGGGTGTATTTCAAAGCGAGTCGCCCGGCATGAGACAGCTTCTGCGAGCCCTTAAGGTCAAAAGCAAAAAAGACCTGGCTATTGCCCTATCATTGATAAGACCCGGGCCGGCTTCGGGCGGAATGAAAGCTGAATTCATTCAGCGATATGTCAACAAAAAGCCTTTCCAGCACATACACCCGAAAATGAAAGAGCTGCTCAGCGACACCTACGGCGTTATGCTGTATCAGGAAGATGTGATGCGGATAGCTGTTGAAGTGGCCGGCTATAGTGTTGCTGACGCAGACAGATTCCGCTCCGAAGTCTCGAAGAAGGTTTCCGCCTCGCGATTGCAGGAGCAATATATTGATTTTGTATATTCAAGAGCTACAGCAGCGGGTATCGACCGGCAGAGCGCCGAAGCGATTTGGGATGAAATCTTACGCTTTGCCGCTTATTCGTATTGTAAGGCGCACGCCACGGTCTATGCCAACATCGCCTGGCAGACAGCTTACTTGAAGGCCCATTATCCACAGCAGTTTTACTGCTCTTTGTTCAACAACCATCATGGGATGTATCCCTTGCGGGTTTATGTATGGGATGCTAAAAGACACGGTATAAAGGTTTTGCCGCCGCACGTTAATTATAGCGATATCGAATTCTGTTCCCGCAAAGCGGGGTCCCGCCTGCAGGGCCGAGCCATTCGAGCGGGATTGGGCATTATCAAGGCCTTAAGCCATAACAGCGCCAAAGCAATTGTCGGTGAAAGGGCAATTAGACCTTTCAGCGATTTAAATGATTTGGCAAGGCGGGTAAGATTCCGCAAGCCGGAATTGCAGAACCTTATCTACGTCGGCGCATGTGATGGCTTGGCGCCCGGCGACGCCCAGTTGACGTTATTTAGGGACCCCACCAGCAATTTACCCCGATTTATCGGGGTCAATTTTCAATTGCATCGAGCTTCGAGGTTAAAGGCGGAGCTTGACGTCACAGGCATACCGTTTAGCTGGCACCCGGCTTTATTGCTAAGGATCAGGTCTGTGCCGGCAGCGAGGCTTGGCGGCTTCATCGGCAGGAAGGTAACCGTAGCGGGCTTTATCGCTACCGCTCGCCGCGCAAGAACCAATGATGGCAGAGTTATGGGTTTTGTAACTTTGGAGGATTCAACCGGCCTGGCTGAGGTAAGCTTTTTCCCCGATCAAATCCACTTGTATCGAAGCTTATGCTCATCTCCTTCGACTGCGCTGCGGACAGGCGGCGTACCTGTTTGGGTTAAGGGCAAGGTTACGGAGCATTTATCGTCGATAACTTTAGAATGCTCCGACTGTGGCAAGACAACGTTTCACGGTTTGACGGTTTGACGGTTTGAGGGTTTGCCGGTTCCCCGTTTCACCGTCTGACCGTTTCACCTCCTTACTACCTGCCCCGCGCCACGCCGAGCCCGCCGAAGGCGTCTGATTGTGCCAGAAAGGATTTCCCTTGCGTTGCCGTACCGGCAACGGTTAAACGATTCTGTGTTGACCGGGTTGGCCGGTAAATGTTACAATAACAACGTTTATGCGCTTAAAGAAAATGATGAAGAAAGTCACGTTGCTGCTGGTTGTGTTAATAGCGCCTGTAGTTACCTCTGCCGGCGTGGGACGCTGTCCTCTGGGCGATCTGAATGGGGACTGCAAAGTCGATCCGCAGGACCTTGTGATTCTCGCCCACCAGTGGCTGGTTTCCTCGCCCACTGCTGCCAACCTCGATGGTATCAACGGCGTCAACCTGACAGACTTTGCCCTTCTGGCCCAGAGCTGGCTGACAAACTACGCCCAAATCACGCTGGTCATCAATGAGTTCATGGCTAAGAACGACGGCTCTGTCCTGGACCCTTATGGTGATTACGATGACTGGATCGAGATTTATAATTATGGGGACGAGGCCATCGATATAGGCGGGATGTATCTTGCGGATAATCCGACCTCTGCCGGCAGATGGCGGGTTCCTAACACTAATCCTTCTATCACTACCATTCCATCACACGGGTACTTATTGATTTGGGCGGATGAAGAGACCAGCGAGGGGATACTGCACGCCGGCTTCAAGCTCAGTGCCGGCGGCGAGCAGATCGGCCTATATGACGCCGGCGGAAACCCGATAGACAGCATCGTCTTTGGCCCGCAGAACGGCAACGAATCTTATGGTCGCTTGCCCGACGGCGGCGATAACTGGCAGGTTTTTACCAGTCCTACGCCGGGTGCATCGAACGCTGCTGCGTCTGTTGAGGTTGTCATCAATGAGATTATGTATCATCCGTATCATCTCCTGAATGAGCCTGAGAATTTAGCTCAGGAGTATATCGAGCTATTTAACCGCGGCAAGGGGGCGGTAAATCTATCCGGCTGGCGATTAAGCGATGGGGTGGACTTTAGCTTTCCGCAGGTAATCCTGGGTGCAGGGCAATATCTTGTAGTGGCTGCGGACGTAAACGCCTTTAAGGGCAAGTATCCGCAAGTGCATAACGTGGTCGGCGGATGGGTAGGTCGGCTGGGCAATTCTGGCGAGAGAATAGAACTTGCTGACAATATGGGGGTAGTCATTGACGCAGTGCGCTACGCCGATGAGGGCGATTGGGCGGTGCGTTTTCTTGGCCCGGTTGAGTTGGGTCATCGTGGCTGGGAATGGTCCGATGCGCACGATGGGGACGGCAAGTCGCTGGAGCTAATTAACCCGGCGATGCCTAATGAGTACGGGCAGAACTGGGCTGCGAGCGAACCTAACAACGGCACGCCCGGGGCAGCTAATTCGGTTCTTGATAATGATATTGCTCCCTTGATTTTGGATGTCGGGCATTTTCCGATGATCCCTGATTCTAACGAGCCGGTTACGGTAAGCGCTCGCATCATAGATGAGCTGAAAACCGGCGTTACAGTTATTCTGCATTATCGCGTGGACACATCGGCGTATAAGAGCCAAGACGTTTATCCACAGCATGATCCCACCAGCTATAGCGAGCTGGCGATGTTTGATGATGGCCAGCACGGTGACGGTGAGGCCGGAGATGGTGTCTATGGGGCTGTGATAGCCGCCCATCCGGATGGCGCGATTATTGAGTTTTACGTTGAGGCGTCTGACGCCGGCTCAAATGCACGGACCTGGCCTGCGCCGAGTTTGATTGATGGCATGCCACAGCAGGTGACCAACGCCCTTTATCAGGTGGATGACTCTTTTGACGCCGGTGCCTGGACCATCGGCAGTCAGCCGGTTTACTATCTGATTATGACCGAGATGGAGCGTGGGCGACTGGCATACATTGGGACGCACAGCACCTTGGAGGGACCCAACTCGCAAATGAACGCAACGTTTATCAGCGTTGACGGCGTAGATATAAAGTTACGTTACAATCTTGGCATCCGCAACCGTGGGCACGGGACGCGAAACGATCCGCCGAACAATTATCACGTGAACTTTCCGCACGACCGGCCCTGGAAGGATGTCACTGCAATCAATTTGAACACAAAGTACACATATCTTCAGTTGGCCGGCAACGCATTATTTCGCATGTCGGGACTGGCACAGTGCGATACCACCGCTGTACAGGTAAGGGTCAACGGCCAGAACTTAGCCGTATCCGGAGGTGAGATGTACGGCTCATACGTCCAGGTCGAGGCTATCGACGGCGATTTTGCCGAAAATCACTTCCCCGACGACCCGGCGGGCAATGTCTACAAGTGTATGCGGCTCGGTCAGCAAGCAGACCTACGTTACGAGGGCGACCAGCCAAACGCCTATCGAGACACATACTTCAAGGAAACCAACGTCGCCGAGGATGATTGGTCGGATCTGATTCGGCTCACTTATGCTCTGTCCAATAACACTCCTGACAGCAACTATGTTGAAGTTGTCAACCGCAATCTTGACGCAGAGCAGTGGTTGCGTCTCATCGCCCTCAACGTTCTGCTGGACAACGCCGAAACTACTCTGGCCAATGGCAACGGTGACGACTACTTTCTCTATTGCGGCACTCGCGACCCGCGGTTTGTGTTGATTCAGCACGATTTGGACTCCATATTCGGCTTAGGTCAGAACAGAGGCAGCATTACCGCCGGAATCTTCGACGCCACAGCTCTTCCGGCCATGAACCGGTTCCTTAAGCATCCTCACTTCGTGCCGCGCTATTACTGGCACCTGAAGAACCTCATTGAGACGACTTTATCCGCTGAGCAGCTCAACCCATTCCTGGATGAGCTTCTCGGCGATTGGGTTGCCGCTGGAACGATAGACCAAATGAAGAGTTTTGCTGCCCAGCGTAACGCGTATGTGCTTTCGCTTATCCCGTCTGAGTTAACCATTGCGACCAACCTGCCGCAGTCATACGGCTACTATCGAACCAACACAAGCAGCTTTGCGGTGCAGGGGACTGCCGATGTCATAAAGACACGTTCCGTGCTGGTCAACGGTCAGTTGGCCAACTGGTCGCCGGTGGATGGAACGTGGGATTTTGGCGGCGCGGGCGGCATTGCCCAGACATTGGTCAGCGGAGGCTCCGTATGGAAATACCTCGATGACGGTTCCAATCAGAGAACACCTGCTGACGGGGCCAGCTGGTTCGGTCATCCCAATTATAACGACTCACTTTGGTCTGAAGGGCTGGCAGAATTAGGCTACGGCGACGAGTCGGAAGGCCGTCCCGAAGCTACAGTCGTCAGGTACGGAACTAATGCCAACGACAAGCACATCACCACGTATTTCCGCCGTTCGTTCGACGTGGCTGATGCGTCCCAGTATTTGCGCCTGCACCTACGCTTGTTGCGGGACGATGGAGCGATTGTTTATCTCAACGGAGCGCAAGCGGAAGTCGCCCGTAGTAATATGCCCGAGGGAACCGTCGGCCACCTGACCCCTGCAAGCACCGGCATCAGCGGCGCCGACGAGTATACGTTTTATGACTTCGCTGTAGAGCCGGGCCTGCTGCACAACGGCACAAACATCTTGGCGGCTGAAGTCCACCAGTCTTCCGCTACGAGCAGCGACTTGAGCTTTGACCTTGAGCTTGAAGGCCTGATCCAGTCTCTCGGTGCAGGAGACCTTAAGCCCGGCATCAATCGCGTTGTTGTCCAGGCGTTCGACGGCCCCGATGGCAGCGGGAACGAAACAGAACGTGGGTACGTCGACATCTGGTACGACACCGGCTCGACGAATGATTACCCCAAGGCCGGCGGTGGTTCGGCGTCGCAGCCGGCGGAGGGCACAACACTGAGGCTCATTGTCCCTGACAGTTATCTGCCCGGCGTGCCGGTGCTCGTGCGCCTTGAGGTTCTGGACAGCAATGGAACCATCGATCGAAATCTTTGGGACGCTGTGGCGACTCTTTCGGTCCAGGCTAATACTGGCGTCAACCTTTCTACTAATCAAGTGACGCTCTATAACGGTCTTGGTAGCGCGCTGGTCGGCATTGCCGGCAGCGGTGATTTCATCCTAACCGCCGAGGTCAATGGCAGCCAGGCAAGCGCAGCCCTTAGGGACTTGAGCGGCCAGCCCATTAAGACTGTCTCTGGAACTCTCAGCACTTCCCAAACCTGGAGCGGTATCTACCACATTACCGGCGGCGACTTCACGATTCCGGACGGCGTCACACTAACGCTCAATCCGGGCACATTAGTGCTTATCGACGGCGTGTCCTCCGGCGAAAATGGCCTCGACATTGAGGTCGCAGGCTGCATCAAATCGCTGGGCACTGCTTTCTCGCCTGTCACTTTTACAGCGTACACCGCTGGGCGAAACTGGGGAGAGCTCCGTCACGTTAACGCTGAGCCATCAACTTTTCAGTACACGATTATTACCCAGGCCGGGCACTCGCCGCAGGTTGGCCACTCGAATTCGGGCCCTGCAATTCGCGCCTCCAACTCTACAATTGTCTTTGACCATGCTTGCTTGACGGACAACGCCGGCAAGATAATGCACACTACATCGGGCTGCGACCTTACTTTCCGCAACTGCTTGTTCGCACGCTCAATTATGGGGCCGGAAATAGCCGGCACGGCGCTGCTATTTGAGGACAATTGGATCACGGACATGCACGGTAGTGACGACGCCGATGGCATCTACATCCATGGTCAGCAGGCTGGGCAGCAGTGTGTCTTGAGACGAGGTGTGGCGGCTAACATGAACGACGACGGCATCGACACGCTCGGCTCAAAAGTTACTATTGAGGACTTCATTGTGCGTGACTGCAAAGACAAGGCAGTCAGCATTTACGGTGGCCAGGTCGATATCGAGCGTTGCCTGATTGTCGAGAATAATAAAGCGCCTGAAGACCCGACAGTTGCTACAATCGCCACCAAGACGGTTGAAGGCGCTACCGCCATTGTAAATATCGACCATACAACGATAGTCAGCTCCAAAATCCCTGGATATTCTGACATCGGCATCCAGTCGCACAATAAGTATGGTGTTACGAGCGGTACCATTATATACAATGTAACTAATTGCATCATTGACGCCGCCACCCCAATCGATGTCCAGGCCCCGTACCTGGCCTCGGATATCCACGTTAGCTACTGCGATGTCTTTGGCCAAATGTGGCCTGGTGCCGGCAACATCAATGCCGACCCGTTGTTTGTGGATAAGGCTAATCATGATTACAGGCTCAGGCCGGGCTCGCCGTGCATAGATGCAGGCGATCCGACAGCCGACCATGATCCCGACCTGACAGTGACCGACCAGGGCCGCTTCTGGTTCAACCAGGGACTAAACGATCCGCCGCAAGGCTCGCTGGTAGAGGATACGGTCTGGACGCCCGAACAAGGGCCTTTCCGTATCACGGGCGAGCTGACGGTGCCGCTCGGCGTTACCCTGACCATAATGCCCGCCGCTACAGTGTTCTTCGATCCTAACGCAAGGATAGTTGTCCGCGGCCGGCTTGTCGCCGAGGGCACTGAATACGGACTTATCCGTTTCACCCGCACTCCTGGCGCGAATGGTACATGGAACGGCCTACAGTTTGTGAGCAGCTTATCTGACAGCCGGATCACCCACGCCGTGTTAGAATACGGACAAACGAATGACGGTATGATCGGCTTGAAAAACTCCAAGCTGCTCATCGACCATGTCACCTTCGACAATACGATTCGCCGGCGAATCTGCACTAACGGCTCGTCTCTAATTGTGCGTAATTCGGTCTTTACCGATACTTGTCCGCCGGGTCAAGCTCCCACCGACAACCTTACCGAGCATATCTGGGGCAGCGGAATTCCCGCCAACGGACAGTTTATCATCGAAAACAATCTCTTCGGTGTCACTCCGGGACACAATGATGCCATCGACTTTGACGGGGCATCTCGCCCAAATCCCATCCCGCAGATCCTGGATAATATCTTTCTCGGCGGCAGCGACGACGCGCTCGACCTGGAAACCGATGCCCATATTGAGGGCAATTTCTTCATGAATTACATCAAGGACCAGTACAATAAGGCTTCCGGCGAAGCGAACGTGATTTCGGCAGGCAGCGGCAAAAACTACGCCGTCGTCCGCAACGTCTTTCATAATGTCGAGCATGTCGCACAGGTCAAGGATAATGCGTTTCTGACATTCGTGAATAACACCGTCGCCGGCGCGTCCGGGGCGGCAATATACTTTGATCTCGATCTACCCGGCCGAGGACCCGGCCGAGGCGCGTACGTGGACGGCAGCATCTTCTGGGACACAGCCACTATCTTCAGTGGCGTCGTGGCCACGACACAGCTTGCTGTTCACCGCTCGATTATTTCATCCGACTGGCACCATTTCGGGCAGGATAATATCGACGCTGACCCGCTTTTCGTCGACAAGCAGCAGGATTTCCACGCTTTACCGATATCGCCGGCGATTGGAGCCGGTCCCTGCGGGCTGGATATGGGTGCTTACGTTCCCAGCGGAGCAGCTATTTGCGGCGAACCGGACGAATTAACCTTCCGCACCGGCGCCGCGCTGACGGTCGGCGGGCCGGGCATCACGCATTACAAATACTCTGTCAACGACCCGAACGGCCTCTGGAGCCAGGAGCGGCCGGTGAGCGAGCCTATCGCACTGACAGGCCTTGTCAATGGGCGGTCTTATACCGTTTACGTGCTGGGCAAAAATTCCGCCGGCGTCTGGCAAAGCAGCCCGAAAGCCTCTCGCACCTGGAGGGTAGATGTTTCTTATCGTCGACTGGTTATCAACGAGGTGCTGGCAATCAACAATTCGGCGGTCCAGCACGAGGGCACGTTCCCCGACATCGTAGAGCTGTTCTACGATGGGCCAAGCTCGCTGAATTTATCCGGGATGAGGATGACAGATGATCCCAACGATCCGACCAAGTTTGTCTTCCCTGCCGGAACCGCGATTGCTCCGGGCCAATACCTGGTGCTGTTTGCCGATGCCAACGCTGTGACATCGGGCGTGCATCTTGGTTTTGCGCTCGCTGATGAGGGTGAGAGTGTCTATTTGTATGATAAAAACGGTGCGCTTATTGATTCAGTTGAGTTCGGCATGCAACTGCCGGATTTGTCTGTCGGCCGGGTCGGGTTTGAAGACAACTGGCATCTTACCAAGCCGACCTTTGGTGGGGCCAATATAGCTCAGCCGTTGGGCAATCCCGATACACTGAAGATTAACGAGTGGCTTGCCGATGGCCTGGTACTATTTGGGGATGACTTTATTGAGCTTTTCAATCCACACTCCTTGCCGGTTGACCTTAGCGGTTTTTACCTGACCGATAATCCCGTAACGCAGCCGGATAAGCATAAGACCGGTCCTTTGAACTTTATCGCCGGCAAAGGCTATGCGGTGTTGACGGCTGATGATAGCAATCAGCCCGGGCATGTCAGTTTCAGGCTCTCAGCGGATGGTGAAATCCTCGGACTGTTTGATGCGCAGGTAAGAGAGATCAACAAAATTCTCTATGGCCCGCAGACGACCGATGCCTCGCAAGGTCGCGCTCCCGATGGGGCAACAACTTTCCAGTTCTTTGTGCTGCCTACGCCCGGCGTTGCCAATCCGGCTTCGACCAAAGCTAATACTACTCTGGTTGCTGAGAGCGCCGCCAAAAGAGTGCTTGTGCCGACCAGTGACATCGGCGATCTCTGGAAGGCCGCCGGCGATTTTAACGACCTGAGCTGGGCTATTTGCAGCGGCGGCCCCGGCGGAGTGGGCTATGAGAGAAGCTCAGGCTATGACAGCTACATCACTTTGGATGTAGAGACCCAGATGTACAACCGTAATGCCGGTTGTTATATCCGGATTCCGTTTGTCGTTGATAGTGA
>Ga0315296_10002505_pt1 | contig 15640 bp, 17 predicted proteins | sample YL17G14_18_MG_FD_203921 | JGI IMG/M metagenome (GOLD analysis project Ga0315296, IMG submission 203921) | Sediment microbial communities from Yellowstone Lake, YNP, Wyoming, USA - YL17G14_18 | ecosystem: Environmental > Aquatic > Freshwater > Lake > Sediment | place: USA: Wyoming | collected... | reverse complement strand
TCTGACCCTCAGAGAGACTCTCGCATCGCCCGCCAAAGGAGAAGAAAAGGAGGAAGGGGGGAGCTCGCTCTTAGCCTTCAAGCAAGCGCCGAGGGCGATTTACTTCATGCTTCTCACGGGCAGCATATCGAGCTTCGGTCTTAACCTGATAATGCCCTACATCGTCATCTACGCCAGGGAGAGCCTCAAGCTTAGCTATACCGAGTGGGGACTCATCTCCATGTTCACGGGCCTGATCTCGATGTTCCTCGCCATACCTGGAGGCATGCTCAGCGACAGGATCGGGAGAAGGCTATCCATCCTGATCGGCAAGATGATGTCACCCCTATCTTTCCTCGGTCTAACCCTGAGCACGAACTTCACGCACGTCTTCCTCTCCCAGACGATCTCCGCAGTAGGCTCAGGCTTCGGTCTGGGCGCCTACGGGGAGCAGGGCGGTCCGGCTTGGCAGTCCCTTATCGCTGATCTCATTCCCTCAAAGATGAGGGCGAGGATAATGGGGATGATGGGAACCATGACAGGCCTATCCGGATTACCCTCTCCTATGATAGGGGGATACCTCTACAACACCTATTCGCCTCAAACAGCCTTTATCGCCGCTGCCTCCCTTGGCATTGTGGCGACCGTGATCTTCGGTCTCACCGTGAAGGAACCCAAAGAGAAACAGGTCTAGCTAAGCCCCTTCTTCAGCCATTTCAAAGGCGTCAAAGAATGCTGAAACGTAAATTGTTAAGTATGTAGAAGAACTATGCGCTGTTTTGGAGACCCTAGCCTTGGATAGATCGAATCTTCCTTCCATCTCAGTTGTGGTTCCTACGATTAATAGCAGGGGAACCCTGGAGACCCTGCTCAAATCTCTCATGGACCTGGACTATGACATAAAGAAGATCGAGGTCATAATAGTCGATGGAGACAAGAGCGGAGAGACGGAGAAGATCGCCTCGGCTTATCCATTCACAGTTGTAAAGGATGAGGCAAAGGGTCTGAACAGGGCGAGAAACATCGGCCTCAAAAATTCAATCTGTGAGATCGTCGCCTTCACCGACGACGACTGCGTCGTCTCCAGGGACTGGACTCTGCGGATCGCTGAGAGCTTCTTGGATCCTTCGGTCGGCTTTGTAGGTGGCAGAGTCCTGGGCTATGCCAAGGGCGAGTTCCTATCAGCCTATGTGGATGAGACGATTGTGCCCATCATGCCAAGGTTCAAGGAGAAGGTAGTGACGAGGAAGCTGCGACGTTCCTACCTCCCGGCTGGATGCAACATGGCCTTCAGGAGGACAGCCCTGGAGAAGATAAACTTCCTGGATGAGAGGATCAGCTACGGCTTCGACGACATCGAGTCTGTGGAGCGCATCGCAGAAGCGGGCTTCAACCTGGTTCTAGACCCGGAGGTTCTCATCTTCCATAGGCACAGGGTAAAGATCAGGGAGTTCCTGAAACAGAACTTCAGATACGGACGTGGCGGCATGCTCTACCTCCTGGCGGGGACAAAGAGCTACATCCACCAGTCGCTCTCCAACTACCTCGTTGGCGTCTTCTCAGGGCTCATGATCCTAGCCTTACCCCTGCTCGCCGCCCTCATAACCGGGAATCCTCTTTTTATCATGGTTACAATGGTATTGTCTATCGCCCCCTGGCTGAGTCTAATGGGTGTCTACGCACGGCGTTTCAAGGATGGAAATAAACTGAAAAGGATCTTTCTGTATCCCCTGTTGGATATTCTCCGCGGTCTGTCCTTCGCCTTCGGCGCGCTCTATCAGTTCCTCTCGCGGCGGAGATAGATACTTAAGGTTCATAGATTCTTAATGGGGAGGGTGTGGAGATGACCGACATCAGAGTTGCGGTAATCGGGGTCGGCAACTGCTGCTCGGCCCTGGTGCAAGGCCTGGGGTTCTACAGGAATCAGAGGAGCCAGTCCCCAGGCTTGTTACATCAGGAGGTCGGGGGATACCTTCCCTCGGATCTGAAGATCGTGGTCGCCTTCGACATAGACAAGAGAAAGGTGGGGAAGGACCTGTCGGAGGCCATCAACGCGGAGCCTAACACTTTGCCGCGTCTCACCGAGATTCCGAGACTTGGAGCACCAGTCCTGAGGGGTCCAACCCTCGATGGGGTCGGTGAATACACAAAGGAGATGATTAAGCTGGACGAGGGGGAGCCCGTCGATGTCGCCGAGGCGCTGAGGAAGCACAAGGCGGAGATCGTTGTGAACCTCCTCCCCGGGGGGGCCGACGAGGCATCGGCTTGGTACGCTAGACAGGCCCTCACGGCGGGATGTGCCTTCGTGAACGCAACGCCTACGTCCATCGTCAGCGATGAGAAGTTCGGCGAGCTCTTCAGTAGGGCTTCGCTTCCCGCCGCGGGCGACGATTTGATGGATCAATTCGGGGCAACCGTTCTCCACATGGGCCTGTTGAAGCTCTTGAACGAGAGGGGGGTTCGCATCGATGAGAGTTATCAGCTGGATGTCGGCGGGGGAACGGAGTCCCTCAGCACACTGGAGAGGGGCAGGGAAACCAAGAGGAAGATCAAGACGGAGGCTGTGGGCTCAGCGGTTCCCTATAAGTTCCCCCTCGTCGCGGGGTCCACCGACTACGTGGACTTCCTCGGCAACCAACGAAACAGCCTCTTCTGGATAAAGGGAAGGTACTTCTGCGAGGCTCCTCTCACCATAGACATCAAGCTGGAGACGATGGACGGGCCGAACGCTGGCGCGGTCCTTTTGGATGTCATCCGCGCCGTGAAGCTGGCTATGGATAGAGGACTCTCGGGTCCCCTGATACCCGTCTCGGCCTACGCCTTCAAGAAGCCCCCTGAGAGGGTGGACCCCGAGAGGGCTCGGAAGGAGTTCGAAGCCTTTATAACTGGAAGATAGGCTCAACTGGGTTTTGAGGAAACTGGAGATGAACCTACTCTTCATTCTGGGAACAGCGGGCTCTGGAAAGACCCTGCTCACCTCGAACTTCTCAACATGGCTCACCGCTCAGAGGGAAAAGGTCGCCATCCTGAACCTCGACCCGGGAGCCATAGCTCTCCCCTACACGCCTGATGTCGATGTGCGCGACTACGTCAGAGTGGAGGACCTGATGGAGGACTACAAGATAGGTCCGAACGGGGCTCTGGTGCTGGCCTGCGACATGGTTGTGGACAGGATCGGCGAGATAACGCAGGAGCTGGAGCTGATCGACCCGGACCTCGTCATCGTCGACACTCCTGGGCAGATCGAGCTCTTCGCCTTCCGTCAGACAGGGAAAGAGATCGCCGAGAGGATGCCCGGAGAGGAGAAGGCGATCCTTTACCTCTTCGACGCCCTCTTCTCCCGTCGGCCTCTGAACTACGTGGCGAACATGTTCCTGTCGGCGGCTGTCTACAACATGTTTCTCCTCCCTCAGGTGCATGCGTTGACGAAGGTTGACCTGCTTAAGGAGGAGGAGGCTGAGAGGCAGGTGGAGTGGGCGGAGGACCCGACGACCCTTGAGGACGACATCGAGAACCAGCTCGCCGACGAGAACAGGATCATGAGCCAGGGCATGATGCAGGCCATCTCCGACATAGGGGTCGAGTTCTCGCTCATCCCCGTCTCCGCCAAGACGAACCAGGGATTCCTCGACCTCTACGCACAGATAACCCGGATCTTGAGCCTAGGTGAGAGGCTCGGAGAGTAGAAAGAATATTTAAGGAGAAGGATCAGAGTCTCCTTCGGAGGCGAGAGATTGACGCTTTTTCTTACTCAGAAGGATGTCGAGTCGATTCTGGATATGAAGGGCGCGTTGGAGGCTGTGGAGAGCGGCTTCCGTGAGATGGGCTTGGGACAGATAGAGATGCCTCCGAGGGTTTACCTCCACTTCGAGAAATACAACGGCGTCCTCATAGCTATGCCCGCCTACATCAAGGGGCTGGACGCGGCTGGGGTGAAGATCGTCACGGTCCATTCGGAGAATCCGTCGAAGTATAATCTACCATCCGTCATCGCCACCATCATCTTGAACGACCCGACGAGGGGGACACCGCTGGCCATCATGGATGGAACCTACATCACGGCTCTTAGAACAGGCGGGGCAGGAGCCTGCGGAGCCAAGTACCTTTCAAGGAAGGACTCCAAGGTCGCAGCCATCATAGGTCTCGGGGTTCAGGGACGCTCCCAGCTGATGGGCCTGTGCGAGGTTCGAGACATCGAGAAGGCCAAGGTCTTCGACGCCGTTCCAGCCGCAAAGAGGAGGTACGCCGAGGAGATGAGCACCAAGCTGGGCTTAGACATCGAGGCAGCCGACTCCGTTGAGGCGGCGGTGAAGGATGTGGACATCGTTGTGACCTGCACGCCTTCCCCGAAGCCGATTCTGAAGGGCGAGTGGATCGGGGAGGGCACCCACATATCGGCTATTGGCGCTGACACAGCTGCGAAGAGGGAGCTGGACTCTAGTGTCTTCAAGAGGGTGGATAAGGTTGTCGTTGACTTCACGCCTCAGGCTCTCGTCGTGGGTGACTTTGCGGCTCCCATCTCGGAGGGCGTGATAAAACAGGAGGACATCTACGCGGAGCTGGGGGAGATCGTGGTGGGCAAGAAGAGAGGAAGAGAACGGTCAGACGAGGTCACCCTCTTCAAGGCAACAGGCATGGCGATCCAGGACGTGGGCACCGCCTTCAAGGTCTACAACATGGCAAAGCAAAGAGGGATCGGAAGAGAGGTCTAGAGAGCCACACCCTCCCAAATTTTTGGCGACTGCTCATAGGGCATCATCGGTTTATGAGGCAAACAATGTCACCTAATTTTTCTTTTCTCGGTCACAAAACTCTTATTCAATGCTACGGCTAGATCATTGAGTGCGGGAAGCCAGGGGAGGAATGCTTCTGAACGCCCCCTCAGACCCTCCTGTACGGCGAACAGCTCCTCCCTAGAAGAACGGAGGGATGAGCTCTGGCTTCCCCTTTATTTCTCCTTTTTTTGGTGTAGCAAAGACGTAGGACCATCGGTCAAGAGTGTTCTTCCAAAACCTTTTAATCAACTTAAAGTAGAAATAGGTGAAACAACCTGTTTTTTCCTTGAAATCAGTTATTTCCGTTGTCTGAATATTTTTACTCCGTTCATCTCTGTGACGTATTCGAACCCTACCTCGATGAGTTTAACGGCTTCTTCAACGGTGCTGGCGACTTTCACGGTGAAGTCATCAGCTCTGTCTCCGAAGTAGGTCCTGTCTAGGTTTATGTATATCATGGTGTTCTCAATGTTCTTATGACCGAGTAGTTTTTGGACATATTCGATGTCGGGCTTTCTGTGGTAGGTCGTTGTGCCCTTCCAATGACGGAAGGTATGTAAATGTATCTTCAACAGATTAGGGTTTGAGAGACGATGAGCTAGACGCTTCCGTTGAATGTAGAAACTTGAAACTGTTGAGGCCAAGTGAAATATTTTCTCCTCCCTTCTTGCCAGTCGATTCAACATATCCAGGCATTTCTGGGAAACTTGAACCGTTCTCGATGAATGCCCTTTTGTGGTCTTGTTTATGTTTATCAGCCGCCTCTCGAAGTCTATGTCTCGCCATATTATCCCTGCTCCTTCTGATGCTGAAGCACCTGTATCCTTTAGAACTTGGCAGAAGGTTCCGACCTTCCGCCCCAAGCCAGCGATGAGGAGGTCAAGTTCAGCCTCTGTTGGTATGTAGATCGCCCGAGGTTCAACCCTGTAATTCGGTCTCTCCCAAGATCCTCCAAGGAACCTCAGGAAAGACTCGTAATAGTCGCAGTAGACCTTTTTCGTGCTATCGCTAACCGACATGTTTTTTATTGTCTTCTTCACGGATTCAGGGTCTCTTAGTTCTGCTCCAAGCCGAGTTAGGAGACTAAGTGTGTTAACAACTCTTCTCGTTGATTTGAAGCCTTTGTTTTCCCTGTAAGCAATGAACCTAAGAATTTCTCCTTGTAGGTCTGTCGGAAAGTCTTTCAGCAGGTCTGTTTTAGCTGTCTCTAGGTACGCCATTTCCCTCTCCTGTGTCTCGCCATCCAGCCCGGAGGTAAGCGGTGACCCGCAACTCCCCTCGCGGGTACGGCTGAGACCTGAGTAGAAGTAGGTTTCACCGCTATTTAAATCCGAGGACCGTGTCTCAACGTGCTCCCTGCCGCAGACTTTGCACTGCCACCTCTGTCGGCCGTCGGGTTTGTGGCCGTTCTTGTAGAACTCTGTGGAGCCGCATCGGGAACAGATCATTGTCTTGCCCTCACAATCCTCCCGGATGGATTTCCGTGGAGAGGAGTACTATCCTACATGTAGTCCATTGTCTCAGATAAACACAGATCCTATATGAAGGACCGTATTAGATATACCATCTTAAGCACAGGCAGGCATAGTTGCTATCCTTGGTTTTACTTATTTCTGTGAATTTTCTAACCTTCCAATACCTACTTTTACATTCTAACTAGAACTTGAATCGGTTCGGTAAGGGAAGTGCCATCCTAGGTGCACCCCCCTTCCGTTTTGGAGGAAATTGTGGTAATTGACGCTCACTCAGATGACTCTGATGAGGGCTTTGCTGGGGGGGGGTGGGGCGGTTTCGGCTGCGTAGACTGCTAGGGCTGTGGCCCAGAATCTGTCGTCGTGGGTTCCTTCGGGGTGGTTGAATTGGATTTTGCCTGTTTTGGCGAGTTCGTAGCGTTCCAGGTTGAGTTCGTGGTAGAGTTCGGGGTCGAAGGGGAGATGGAGAAGCGGTCTGAGGTTTAGGGAGTTTCCTTCTTGGCTGAGGCATCCCTTGGGACAGGTGGTGCGCCACTCTCCTTCAACGGTGTCCACATAGCCCGTCCAGGCGCACTTGGGGCAAATGGCTCTGCGCATCTTCTCCTTGAGGGCAGTCGCCATCTCCTCTTTGCTGGGTTCCGTGAAGTTTATGCCCGTGACATTGTTTATGCCTCCTTTTTGCATGTCCTCAACCACATACTCGCCAACGCCTGTTTTATCGCAGTAGACAGCTCTGACGCTTCGCCAGTTGTCTTGGAGCCGTTTGATGTAGCCTATGACCGCCCCGTAGCTGGTTTCAAGGGGAAACTGCTGGCAGTGGACAAGGTAGAGATGATCCCCTTGTTTGTCGAGCGCCGCCACAACCGAGTGGTCGCTGTGTTTACCGAAGTCGACGCCGATGTAGAACTTGCCCTCATGAATCTCTGTCGCAGGCAGGTACTCGAGCGCCGAGTCCTGAGCTAAGGTGATGAGGCTTGTGGGCAGCCAGACGTTCAGATCCTCAGTCCATTCGCAGAGCATTTCCCGTTTCCATCGCGCCGGGTCTCCTGCAAGCTGTGCTTCGATCATATCGACGATTTCCTTGCTCAGGGGTCCATCGGGCGGGAATGCCTGGGTGTATATGACTTTGTGCGTGGAGAACTTGTAAGCGGGATCGTGAAACATTTTGTAGAAGACGCTATCCGTGTTCCAAGGCGTGGATTCGGCTATGAGGTATCCATTGGTGGTGTTAAGGGTGAACAGCACAGCGGTGTAAAGGTCCATGTCGTCGCGGATGAAGTTCGCCTCCATCAAGTAAACCACCTTAGCCGTGTGACCCCTAATGGTTTCGGGGACAGGGCTCTCCGCCAGGATCTGGCTGCCATTGCGGAAGCGGATGATGGTTCGCATAACGCCCTTGTCGCCGATAACCTTCTCGAACCTCTCACGGTCCTTCATCTTCATCCGCTTGAGATGTTCATTCAGGGCCTTCAAGGCGATGTTCTTCACCTGATCGAATTTTGGAGCGGTGACCAGGATCACGCTGCCCGGGAACTTGAGGGCGTACCAGATGAGTTTAGCCATACCATTGAAGGTTTTGCCTGTTTGACGTGCCTGAACATTGGCGATAAAATGTCTTGTATCGTTGAGAAAGTCGTGCATATACTTGAAGGGCTGATAATCAAGCCACTTGGCGCAGAACTCGGCTACATCGTCGGGAACCTGTTCGGCTTCCTCGGCTTCAAGTCCCCGTCTTGTCTGCTCGATCTCTCTCAGCAATTCTTCTCTTGAGCGCCTCGAACTCTTCTTCAAGTGCCTCCACCTGCTCGTCAGTGACCAAAATGTAGCAGACTTGGATTGCCCGGATGAGGATAGCCATCGCCTTGACCTGGAGCTCCTCGTATCCCTGGGGATCAGAGAGAATCTTGTCGCACTCTCGCATCAGGTTCTCTAGGCGCTTGATGTAGTCCGCCCGCTTCTTGCGCGGGTCAATGCGGACTCTGCGCGGCGTAATGCCGAGCCAAACTCTGAGCCCTTCGTAATCCTTTCCCTCCATCGGCGTTGTCTCTGCATTTCTTTGATGACCTTGAACATTAGCTCTATATCCTCCGCCAGATCCGGCCACTTCTTCCTGATCTTGGACAGGAGATCCCTTGTTGACTGGTTCTCCGCTCCGTCCTTCAACCATTCCCCGAGTAGTCCCCTCTCCCAATCCGTGAAAATGTATCCACGCATAACTTCTCCCAGAAAGTCGCTATATTAAGTGGCTTAATATAAGACGTTTTCATGTTAATTTGACCCTCCTCGCCAGTGGGTTCCTCTGCTCCCTCGCCGCCTTTTCGCCGAGGGCTTCCATCAACGATATCTCGATCTCCGCTAGCTTGGTGAAGACATCCACGCCGAAGACCTTCACATTTTCCTTCTTGCTCTTCATCAGCTTCCTTGACACCTTCAAGGCGTCTCGCACAGCCTCCAGCAGCTCCTCCGCAGCCTCTCTTTCACTCATATTCTCGCCTCCAACCAGTCACGACACCAGAATAGGTAGACCTTCGTCTCGGAGAGCACGCTGAGAATCTGAAGCCTCTTCGCCAGGCTCTGCAGGTCCTGTTCCCACAGCCACTTCCGCATCTCCTCCTTCTTGTAGTAAGGCTCCCCGCCGCTTCGGATACGCTTGTAGGCGGGGACGCTCAGCAGGATCTCCCGAACCCTATCCACCTCCTCTGGGTTCAAATCCCGGAGTCTCCTAAGGTTGGAGCCCTCCGACGCAAGCAGAATGGGATTGAATCCCATGATTCGGAGTTTCTCAATCGCTAAGAGAACCTTCGGGTCAGGCGTGGTCTCCTGGATCTTCCGCATCCCCGCGTGCTCTGCGAAGGGGTTGTACTGGGCCATGACGGCGGTGAGTTCCACATACCTCCTGCCAATCATTGGCAGAGTATCCCTGACGAGCCTAGTGCCTAATCCCGTAGTGCGGTATTTGGGGTGAAGTATCACCCTCTTGATTATGCAGAAATCTCGGTTAAGTTCCTCGATGGAGACTCGATGTCCAACAGCCTTCATGCGTCCTGAGGTGTTGACTGGAGAATAGTTGTAGGTGATGACTCCGATGAGTTCGCCTTGGCGCTCCATGACGTAGATCTTGATAGGACAAATTGAAGCCTGTTCTCGGTAGTGGAGGTGGCTGAGCTTATGGTAGTCCGCCATGGAGCCCTCTCGGATCGTGATGTCCCTTGTCACGGTGCAGAGTGGAGCTTCCCTGTTGGGGCGATATTCGACCTTGACTTCTTCTCCCCATCCCTTGTCGATCCTAATCGAAGGATTGAGATCCTCATCGAGATCCATGTGAGTGGTCGCCACGATGAGGGTCGCACCACTTCTCCCAGCCATCTTCTGGATGTTGTAGGCGACGATCTTGGCGGTGGTTCTATCCAAGGTGCTTGCAAATTCATCGCAAAGCCAATACTTCTTCTTACCTGAGGTGGAGGTCATGTCGATCATCTTGGCTATGCGGTAGCGATATCTCTGTCCGTCGCTCAGTTCAGGGTATCGCCGAAGGAAGAGGAAGGCGCCATTGAGACCGACTTTGCTGAGGAGAGTGAGAGCTTCTTGGAAGGTTCTGCCAACGGTGTCGATGAGAGGCTTCTCAGGGTCAACCTCTACATCGTCTATGTTGATGGCTTTGTCACCTAGGTCCTCAGCCAGGGCTCTCAGCAACACACTCTTACCTGAGCCGCTGTCCCCAGTGATATAGACCACATCGCCATCCGCCAGTTTGAGCTCGAAGTCTCGGAAAACGATGTGCTCTTTCTCCTCATCGATTCCCAAACCGAAGGCACGGGCTACCTCAATCGTTCGGTCGCTAAGCTGAGCTCTGGTCTTGAAGCGGATATCGTAGACGAAGCATCCACGCTCAGCATCCCAGCGGCGGGTTCGGCTTCGCACCCTGACGAGGATAGACCTCTGATCCTCAGTCATGGTGAAACACCCTCTAGGATGATGTCGAAGGTGAAGGAGTCCACACCTCTGATCATCGCCGAGACTGCCAGTGTCAAGTTCACAGGTCTCTTCGCGCCAGCCTCTAGCGAAAGTCCCTCAGAATCCCAGACTGAGGAGATGAAGGTCTCAGCCTCCGGCGGACTCCAGGATGCTGTTCGAAGATGCAGCGTTAGAGCCGTGTTCCCCGTGTTCACGACGTAGAAGGTGCGGTTAGCAGTCTCACTAGGCTCTAGGGTGCCCCATAGGATCTCGGTGACGGGCTGCTTGCAGGCTTCATCCCAGTAAGCCTCTATCCCCACAACCATGATATGCCCTGAGCTGGGGATCTTCCTAACCACCACGCCGGCTGCGTAGACGGTAGCCGTGCAGCCCAAAATCAGGGCTAGAAGTATGTAAGCGCCGAGCCTCAAGCGTTTTCCCTTCCGAACAAGGCGCCGACGATCGTGCCGACCACCAGCATGATGCCGTTGAAGATGGCTTCATTCCAAGACTTGAGGAGAAGGATGTGCACTACTTCTAGAGTCGCGAGACCGACGAAGAACACGATCATGAGGGCGATGACAAGCACGAACCGTTCTGAGGGCTCCTCCTCCGTGACCCGGACACGTCTGTCGCTCCCTGTGTAGTCAACTACACGTTTTATCAGCGCCTTTCTGAGCCACTTAAGCACTGTGAATCGCCTCCCGCCTGTATCGGCGCAGTCTGATCCTGCGGGCTAGGATCTGCACCTCAGCGATGGCTTGGAGCACCTGATCCCTGGGCATCAGCAGGATAATCTCCTCCACCAGCTCCAAGGGTATCCGTGTGGCGCCCCAGTCGTTCTGAACCTCCGTCACATCCTTGCCGATGAGGAGGAACTGGCGTTTCTGTCCGCTCACTCCGAGGAAGATACCCCAGTCTTTGACGTGGATCTCGGGGCGACCAGCATGCTCCTGAAGGGTGCCCCTGATGTCCGAGGCGTCAACCCACTTAACCAGAATCATGTCGCCCTTCTGCAGGTCCTCAAGTTTAACCTGCTTCATGGCTGATAATCCCTCTCCCGCATCCCCAGTTGCTGTTCCTCGAGCTCTCTTCGGTGCAGGCTCAGGTAGCCTCCGAGGTAGTCAGGCGATATCGAAGGCATCACCTCAGGCTCCAACGTGTCATCGTGGTTGCGGGCAGCCGACAGCTCCAAGTCGCATGTGTAGATATCCTCGGGCACATACCGGTGCTTCGCCGAGATGAGTTGAAAGATGGCACCGTTCAACCCGTCCTTGACAGAGTAGACTGTGACCTGCTGGGGCGGTCGGAACCCGACTTGAGCCTTGCCCTTTGTCTTCACCTGAACCGTGACAAGGGGACGCTTCAATTGTTCCAGCATACCGTTAACTGCCTTCTCCGCAAAGTCATCAGTCTTGATGGTTTTCACGACGCGGACGAGCCTGCGCCGCCCATACTTGCTCTGGCTAGTGGAGTCGCTGGCGGTCTTCGCCTTCTCGTCGCGCTCGAAGCGGAGCTTGTCAACCCTAAGCCAGCCTACGCCTAGACCACTGGCGCCCTCGATCCTGATGTTAACCCTTGTCGCCCATTTCCCAGGGTTGCCGACAGCCGTGAAACTCGATAAGGCGATATCCTGATCGCTCCATGCGTCTCCAGCAGGCGGAGATAGCCCTTCGCATTTATAGTATTGCCCCCACCAACTGTTTGTGGTTTCAATGTAGTAATTCAGCCCATCAGCGTCCATGGTCACGCCTGATGTTCTCTTCAGCCAGAGCCTCAGACGATTGAAAGTGCTTATGTCCACGGGATTAGGGAGCGTTAATCTCAGCTCTAGAAAATGATTAATATTCTCTGTATCCGCTGTGAAAACCTCAACTGAGGAGATTCCACTCTTAATATCGCTGTATTCAGGCGTGGGTCCCAGAACATTCTCAGGATACTCAGCATAAACAACCCAGTTCGGAAACTCTGTGAGTTCAGGGTCGCAGTCAGTCCAGCTATCTGTATTCTTCGGCTCATGTTCCTTTTCAAACCAGATGAGCCTCAGGTCATTTGTCAGCTTCGGGTTGCCCTTCATCATTTCCTTCACGCTGATCCCGAGAATATTCTTCGTGCCTCCGTTTGACCCGTCTGTAAGGGCTGGACCTGTCCATTTGCCTAGCTTCTCGAAGTGAAAATCGTCGCCGGGATCCACCCAGAAGTTCGCTCCCTTCTCACCCGTTACGAAGGTTGCTGTCTCCGCCAGTCGCTTCAATAGGTCGAAGGCCCGCTCCTCGTCGAAACGGTTCTTGATCGTGATGTTTGTGGTGTCGATGCTGGATCGCGTGAACTCAGGCAACTGATCCAGAAGGATGTCGGTCGCTATGGCGCTGATCTGAGTGGCTGAGGCGAACTCGTCGGTGTAGGTGCGCTCCAGAAGAAGTTCATCCATGCTCTCGCCTGTGATTTCCATCCAGGGGTTATCAGGTTCGCCGCCCCGCTCCCTGTCTATGATGCGGCCCTTGATGAGCTTCTCCGCCAGTGTTTCGCCGTCTCCAGCCAGATAGATGAGGATGATGCCGCCTACATTGACACCAGTGAGCGCAGGATCATTCAGAAGCCTGAGCCTGAATCCGCTTACGCCTACGGTGGTCTGCAAATCCACTTCAATCTCTTCCACGCGATCCGTGAGGTCCGGCGGACTCGCCTTCAGGATAGCTACATAGTCCCACTCAGACGCATAGGCCTTCCCCCAGATCTGCACTGTTCCAATGTTCTTGCCCGCCGTAATTGTTGCTTCCTTTGTGGTCCAGGAGATTCCGGGCTTGTAGTAGGCTATGACGGTTTGGCTTCCTCCTCCACCGGTGAACCATAGAATCACAGCAATCTGAGCATCTACATGAGTGCCCCGAACCCTTATCCTGAGCTTCGTGTATGTGTCGCTGCTCAGGGCCGTCGCCAGGGTCTTGCTGAAGGCCACTTGGACAGGGCTGCCTGAGGTCGGCGTAAGAGTAGCATAGTCACCCGCAATGGTCCCGGCGTTGACGAGAGTTCCGCCGCCCGAGGTGACGCTCCAGCCGGTTCGGAAGCTGTCGTCGATCCAGCCGGGAGCGTCGAATATTTCTACCAAGTGTTGAGCAGTCAAAGGCCCATCCTCCTGGCTCTCCTAGCGATCTCCGCCCCGAACTCCCTGAGAACAGTCGCTCCATCGAAAGTGCTTGGGCTACCTGCGAAGCTGACGTAGATCGGCCCGAAGCGGTTCACTGTCTCAGCAGGCACAACATATTCGCCTTTATGGAGCAGGTAGACCCCTGTCGCAAGAACAGGCCCGCCCATCTGCATGCTTCGAGCAGTAGCTGCCACGGCGACGCCGGCTGCAATCGCTGCAGCCACGAGCCACCATTGACCCGACAAAGTGGCGATCATGGCTTGGACTCCTGCGATAGCTGCCTGAACCAAACGAGTGCTTTGAAGCCAGATGAACAGAGATTTAACAGATGATATGATAGTCTCTATGCCTGAGCTGAAGGCGTTGACAATGCTCATCTTCAAGGTGCTTTCCTGAAGCCGTTTAACAGCCTCTAAGGTTTGAAGGAGGTTCATGAAGGCCATGAGAAGCGCCATGGGATCTCCTTCCTTCAATGCTTTAATCGTGTAGTCGACCGTTTGTCTCAGATTTGTGAAAATGCTTATGCCTCTGAGGATGGTTCTGCTGGTTGACTCTGTCCTCTTCTCCGTATCCGTCAAGGCTTTGCTCGTTTGAGAGGCGGTCTTCTCAGCCTGCTTCAGGTTGATGATCGTCTGGTCAAGATTGACGATCTGAATGTTGTACTGCAGGGTTACGCTCTCCATCAGATCCTCTCCAAAGTCTCTGTCAGAACCTTCCTAGCCCAAGGAAGCTTCTCCCGCTGAACCGCCTGTGTAAGGAACGGGCGGGCAGGCATCCTGCTCGTGCCCTCATGCACATAAACCGCATAGTCGACGCTTTTCCCTATCCTCGGATTGATGTAGCCGGCTCCACCTGCGACAAGCGCCGCGGTATAAGGTTCTCTCCTCTCAGCCCTGATGCTGCCCTGAAGTGCGCCCGTGTCCACAGGGCAGAAGACCTTAGCCATAGAGACCATGGATTCCAGCATCAAGGCTTGATCCACCGATCCTTGAATAGCCCTGTTGAGAAGGTCTAACTCAACTGCGAACTGCTTGTGACTAATCGTCTTAATCAAATCCTCAGCCTCCCCAACTTATCCTTGAGGTCCTTCTCTTGTCGCTCCTTCTCCCTCTCCATCTTCTCGTCGAGGGCGGCCAAATATGTGGCAACCCGCTCCACGAACCAGGCGGGCTGTTCCTGCAGATCGGTCCAAGTCCAGCCCAGCCTCGCACAAAACGTCACCTCGTCTATGAGCGGATCGCCTTTGCCTCGACGAACCGCCACTACGATTTTTTTCTGTCTTCCTCCCCAACCCCATTCAGCCGCTGGGTGAAGGCGATCATCTGCTCCACTAGCTCAGGCGGACTTATGCCCCGTATGCTCTCCAGAGTTATGGGCAGGGGCTGACCCTTCTCGTCCTTGAGATCCCATTCGATGAGGGTTGCGAGGAGCATCTGGTCATTCAGGTCGAAGGGGTCTATCTCAATGGTTTCCTCGCCTGTGGGAGCCCGCTTCCGCTTCATGATTCGCCTGAGAACATCCTGCTTCTCCCCGTAGGTCCAAGTGCGGAAGACGAGTCTGTGGCCCATGATTTCCGTCTCAGTCTTCATCTCAGGTCCTCCTACGTGAAGCCGTGGCTCCAGCTCTTCGCCTCAAACTCCAGCCTCTGTGCTACGAGATCCTCGGGCTTCAGAGTGGGCTCCACCGACTTGAACTTCCCATCCAATAGAGTGATGTGCTTCGAGTCAGGCAGCACCAGTTTAAGGTCGACCTCTGTCAAGCCCAGCAGCCAGTCAAGTTGAGCCTCGCTCTGAAGATTCGCTGTCAACCGAGCCGTCGGCTTGATGACTGTTTGTTCCAGGGCGGTCAGCTCGAGGCTTCCGGCGCTGTTGAAGACGAAGACAGGCTTCAGCCCGAAGTCGATGCGGAACTCGAAGTCCGTCACATCTGGGAACAGCGTCAGCCCTCCGCCCGAGTCGTATTGTAGGTAGTAGTCCTTCCAGATCCAGGGGTCAGCCGTCGGCTCGTTGGCGTAAGTTGGCGTCCCCGGAGGAGCGGAAGGCGTATCCATGTTCTTCCCGATCAGGTCCATGCTCCACTGGAGAGGCTCACCAATGCTACCGCTGACTGTGAGAATATTGCATTTAACACCGTTCGCTTTGATGAAGAAGTAGTTGCTGGCGTCCCTGTAGACCTTGGCAAGCAGATAAAGATTATCCCAATCGGTGAAGAGCTCCTTCTGGGCATAGACTGCCATGGTGGGTTGTAGCCATTGGAGGTTGAGCCTCACATTACTCTTCTTGCTCAGTAGTCTGATAGGCAGCCCGGAGCTG
>Ga0315296_10002504_pt1 | contig 15641 bp, 10 predicted proteins | sample YL17G14_18_MG_FD_203921 | JGI IMG/M metagenome (GOLD analysis project Ga0315296, IMG submission 203921) | Sediment microbial communities from Yellowstone Lake, YNP, Wyoming, USA - YL17G14_18 | ecosystem: Environmental > Aquatic > Freshwater > Lake > Sediment | place: USA: Wyoming | collected... | reverse complement strand
GGGTAAGTTACCATAACTTGCTTGCTTTAGCCAAACGGCTGTGCTATTATGCCCTTAAGGGCGATAGATGACCACAGAGAGAGAAAAGGCACTCGAACTAGCCATAGGCCAAATTGAGAAAAGATTTGGCAAAGGCTCCATAATGAAGCTGGGGGAATCGGCTAGGACCACGCCCATTGAAGTCATTCCCACCGGCTCGCTGGCTTTAGACCTGGCTCTGGGCGTGGGTGGTATCCCCAGAGGGCGCGTTACGGAAATATTCGGTCCGGAAAGCTCGGGGAAGACTACCCTCGGTCAGCACATCATCGCGGAATCACAAAGACAGGGAGGAATGGCTGCCTATATCGATGTGGAGCATGCCCTGGACCCCTCTTATGCCGCCGTCTGCGGAGTCAGCATCAACGATTTGCTCATCTCGCAGCCGGATACCGGGGAGCAGGCGCTCGAAATTACCGAAGCCTTGGTCAGAAGCACCGCCGTCGATGTTATCGTCATCGATAGCGTCGCCGCGCTGGTGCCCCGGGCGGAAATCGAAGGGGAGATGGGGGATGCTCATGTGGGCTTGCAGGCCCGCCTGATGTCTCAGGCACTCAGAAAACTGGCTGCCGCCATCGGCAAGTCAGGAACAGCGGTCATATTCATCAATCAACTCCGGGAAAAAGTCGGTATTGTCTTCGGTAATCCAGAGGTTACACCCGGTGGCCGGGCGCTGAAATTCTACGCATCGGTTAGAATCGACCTGAGACGGGTTGAGACAATCAAGCAGGGCAATGAAGCCATTGGCAGCCATGTCAGAGCCAAAGTGGTCAAAAACAAGGTGGCCCCACCCTTCCGCAGCGCCGAGTTCGACATTATGTTCAACCACGGCATCTCGAAGGAGGGCAATCTGATTGACCTGGGTCTGGAGCTGGACCTGATAAAGAAGGCTGGTGCCTTTCTCTCTTATGGCGATGTCCGCCTGGGGCAAGGCAGGGAGACCGCCAAGCAATTCCTGGCGCAGAACCCTGACGTTGCCAAAGAAATTGAAGAGAGAATCCGGGCTTCAGCCGCCACTGCCCGCATTGCCGCGTCCGACGAATAAAGGACGCCCGGGCGGGCAATTTCAACCTAATAGCGCTTGACGGCAAAAGCGAGGCTGAGGCTCGAGGGCTTCAGCCTTACGTGTTTTATGAGGCGGAGTTGATGGGCAAGATTACGGCGCTAAAGGAGGGGAAGGGAAGAAACAAGAGAATCAACGTCTTCGTGGACGGGCGCTTTGCCTTCAGCCTGGAGGGCGATGTCGTGGTGGCGGGAGCTTTGCGGGTAGGGCAGGAGCTAACCGCCAGCGAGGCGGAAAAGCTGGCGGCAAAGGACCAGCACCAGCGCGGGATGAACGCCGCTGTACGGCTCCTCGGCTACCGACCGCGCAGCGAGGCGGAGTTGCGGGAGAGGCTGCTCCATCGCGGATTTGAGAAAGCGACTATCGACTCGGTGATGGGCAAGCTGAAGGAGCAGAACCTGGTGGATGACACTGACTTCGCCCGGTTCTGGAAGGAAAACCGCCAGTCCTTCCGGCCGCGCAGCCGGCGGATGACCCGGCTGGAGCTAAGGCGAAAAGGCGTTGACAGCGGCGTTATCGACCGTATCGTTGCGGAAATTGATGATGGTGACAGCGCCTACCGGGCGGCCCAGCCCAAAGCCCGGCAGATGAAAGCGGCAGATTACGATGTGTTTCGCCGTCGTCTTGGGGAGTACCTGCGGCGGCGTGGATTTGACTACGAGGTAATAAATCGCACGGTAGAAAAAATGTGGCAGGAGAGGGATAGCTAAAACAGGACCCGCTTTGACAAAGAGCGGGTAATTTGGGTAGTATTGGCTATCTTTTGGCTGTCCCCCGATTGCCCCGGTACCCAGATTGAAAGGGGGTGAATATATGGCACAACAGGGACTCTGGATTTATATCCTGGCGATATTCTTCGCCTTCATCATCGGCGTTGTCTTCGGCGTGCTGGCCGCCCTGGTTTCGCGGCGTGTCATTTTCAACCGCCAAATCCGGATTGCGGAAAGAAAAGCCGCCAAGATTGTCAACGATGCACGAAACGAAGCTAAAGTCGTCGCCTCGGGCGCCCAGGAGGAAGCTAAGAAAACCAGGACAACTGCGGAGACGGAATATCGCGAAAGACGGTCCGAACTGCAAAGGCAGGAAAACCGTTTGTCCCAGAAGAGTGAATACCTGGACAAGAAAATTGAGAGCGTTGAGCAAAGAGAACGCGGGCTGAACAACAAGGAGAAAGAAATTGAGTCCGTCCGGTCTCAAATCAACGAGCTCAAAGCCAAAGAAGTGAAAGAACTGGAGCTAATCGCCAGTCTTTCGGGTGAGGACGCCAAGAAGATGCTCCTGGATGCGGTAAGCAACGAGCTACAGCAAGAGACAGGCCGCCGCCTGCGGGAGTGGGAAGAGAGGCTCAAGGCAGAGCAGGATGAGAAAGCCCGCGAAATTCTGTCACGGGCCATACAGCGCAATGCCTCCGAGATAGTTGCCGAGACCACGGTCTCGGTGGTGCCCTTGCCCAGCGATGAAATGAAGGGGCGCCTGATTGGCCGCGAAGGGCGCAATATCAGGGCGCTGGAGCAGGCAACCGGCGTCGATCTCATCATTGACGATACGCCGGAAGCGGTAACGCTTTCCAGCTTTGACCCGGTGCGGCGTGAGATTGCCCGCATTGCCCTGACCAAGCTCATCATGGACGGCCGTATCCACCCGGCGCGTATTGAAGAAGTGGCGGCCAAAGCCAAGGAAGAGGTGGAGGCAACCATGCAGGCGGCGGGTGAGCAGGCTGCCTATCAGGTGGGAGTGCACGGACTGCGCCCCGAGCTTATCAAGCTCATCGGCCGGCTCAAGTACCGCACCAGCTACGGGCAGAACGCGCTGGCGCACAGCGTTGAGACCGCCTACCTGGCGGGAATGATTGCCTCTGAGTTGGGCGCGGACGTTGCCATCGCCAAGAGGGCCGGCCTCCTGCACGATATCGGCAAAGCCATCGACCGCGAGGTTGAGGGTACGCACTCCTCTATCGGCGCCGAAATCGTCAAGCAGTGGGAGAAATCGCCTGAGGTCATCAAGGGCATTGCTGAGCACCACCTGGATAGTGAAAGCACCAGCGTCTGGGGCTTCATCATCTCGGCGGCGGATGCCATCAGCAGCGCCCGACCCGGCGCGCGACGTGAAGCTCTGGAGAGCTACATCAAGCGGATGAGAAACCTGGAGGACATCGCCAACAGCTTTAAGGGCGTGGAGAAGTCCTACGCCATCCAGGCCGGTCGCGAAATCCGTATCCTGGTCAGGCCGGAAGAAATCGACGACCTTGGGGCGATGCGCCTGGCGCGGGACATCGTGAAGAAGATTGAAGAAGGGATGGAGTATCCCGGTCAGATTAAGGTTACTGTACTCCGCGAGACGAGAGCGGTCGACTACGCCAGGTAAGACGACGCAATGCGAGTGCTGTTAATCGGCGATATTGTGGGACGGCCCGGCAGGGTAGCCGTAGAGAGACTTCTGCCGGGAGTGAAACAGCAATACGGGCTTGACCTCATCATCGCCAATGCGGAGAACGCCAGCGGCGGTTTTGGCATAACGCCGGACACCGCCCAGGAAATCCTCGATATGGGAGTCCACGTCCTGACTTCGGGAAATCACATCTGGGCGCAGCGGGAAATCATCCCCTATATCGAAGGCGAGGTGCCGCTGGTGCGCCCGTTGAACTATCCGCCCGGCGTGCCCGGCAAGGGCTACATCATTCAGGGAAAGGCGATGGTGGTCAACCTGATGGGGCGCACCTTCATGACCGATATCGATTGTCCTTTCCGGGCGATGGACAAACTGCTTGCCGAGGTCAAGGACAAGCCGCCGGTCATCATCGTTGATTTTCACGCCGAAGCCACGTCCGAGAAGATGGCGATGGGGCGTTACCTGGACGGCCGGGTGAGTGCCGTCTTTGGCACCCACACCCACGTCGGCACCATCGATGCCCAGATTCTCGCTCACGGCACGGCCTACGTAACCGATGTCGGCATGACCGGCCCTACTGATTCAATCATCGGCGATGACCCGGAGGCGGTTCTGCGGCGCTTTCTGACGGGAATGCCCCACCGTCTCTCGGTGGGGACGGGGAAGCCGGTTCTCAACGCGGTGATGGTGGAGGTGGCGGAGGACAGCGGCCGGGCAACCAGCATCGAGCGCGTCAGCCAGAGACTGGGGGAGTAGTGGGCGCTGTCGACCTGCATGTCCACTCCACGGCTTCTGACGGCAAGTTCCCCCCGGAGGAGGTCGTCCGCCAAGCCGGCAGAGCCGGTATCCGGTACCTCGCCCTGGCCGACCACGACTCCGTTGACGGTATCATACCCGCGCTGCAAGCGGTCAAAGCTTTCCCGAGGATGAAGCTTCTGCCCTGCGTTGAGGTCAGCACGGATGTTCCCGATGGCGAGGTCCACGTCCTCGGCTACTTCATCGACTACACCGATGAAAATTTGAAAGCGACTCTGAGGAAATTCCGCGAGTCCCGACTGAACCGGGCGCAGAAGATGGTCAAGAAGCTCGGCACTCTGGGCGTCCACGTCCGGTGGGAGCGGGTCAAGGAGATTGCCGGGGCGGGGGCGGTCGGGCGCCCTCACATTGCCCAGGCGATGATGGAGAAGGGCTACATCAAGAATATGCGGGAGGCTTTTTTCAAGTACATCGGGCGGGAGGGACCGGCCTACGTCGAGCGGGAGAAGATGACGCCCGTGGAGGCGGTGGGGGAGGTGCTCAAGTACGGCGGCCTGCCTGTGCTGGCGCACCCGCTATCGGCCCAGGGAGCGGAAGCGTGGGTCGCCGAGCTTAAGTCGATGGGGCTGGCGGGCATCGAGGTCTACTGCAATAACTACAGTACTGACGATATGAGAATACTGCTCGGGCTGGCGACCAAGTATGACCTGCTCACCACCGGTGGGAGCGATTTCCACGGCCTGGGCAGCGAGATTGGGGCGCCGCTGGGCGGCGTCCACGTGCCGGTGGAGTGCGCCGAACGGCTCATCGCCACCGCCAAACAGCGAGGTCTGAGGCTAACCTGATATGCCATCGACTTTGGTCTGGGTTGTATTGACTCTGGTCGCCTACCTGGTAGGCTCGGTGCCGCTGTCCTACCTGTCGGCCAAGTGGTCGCGCGGCATCGACCTGCGGGAATACGGCACCGGGCAGGTGGGGGGTGGCAACCTCTGGCGGCTGACCTCCTGGAAGCTGGGCCTGCCGGTCGGGCTTTTTGACGGCACCAAGGGGTTGTGGATGGTCTGGATTGCTCAAGCCGCCGGGCTGACCATTGCCCAGCAGATAATCGTGGGGCTGGGGGCAATTGCCGGGCACAACTGGTCGGTTTTCCTCAAGTTTGCCGGCGGCCGAGGGGTAGGCACGACGCTGGGCGTCGTTCTCATCCTGCCCCTGGTCAACGATATGAGTCCCGTCCCCGCCATCGTGTTCTTCGCCGTCTGTATCGTCGGCGCGCTGGCCACCCGCCGTTCGCCGGTACCGGTGCTGGTAGCCATGGCTTCTCTGCCCGTAGCCAGCTGGCTGTCCGGCGAGACGCTGTCCGTGACGCTGGCTTTTTTGGCGATTTTCATTATACTTATTATCGGAAGACTATCGGCGCCGCGAGTGTCCGGGCTGTCGATAGGGAGAGGTGAGCTTTTGCTCAATCGACTTCTCTTTGACCGCGATATCCGAGACCGGAACGCGTGGCTGCACCGCGCGCCGCCCGGTGCCACACCGCTCAAGACTGGGAAACAGGAATAAGCAGCGGGGAGGAGGGCATTTATGCCGTCCCGTGAGATTTTCGGGAACATCCCCTTCGGGGAAATCGTCTATGTGCTGGGACTCATTGTCCTGGGCATCTTCGTCTATGCCTTCTACCGGCGCACCAGGCTGTGGCGGTTGGGCAGGCCAGAAAACTGCCTGGGCAGTCTGAGCCGGAGAATACGGGCGTCCTTTGCCAGCATCATCGACCTGCTGTTTCATCGCAAGATGCTGGGGGTGATGGGGGGGCTGGGGCGGCGGCGTTTCTCGCTCCAGGACCTCAATCCTAAGGAGTTCTACCCCGGCATCGTCCATTTTTTTATCTTCGCCGGGTTCATCGTTTTTGCTCTGAGCTCGGCGGTGGATGCCATCAGTCACTACGGCGGCGGTTTCCTGGAAGGCACCAGCTATCTGGTCAGTTCGTTGGTGGTTGATATCTTTGGCTTGCTGGTGATTGCCGGCGTGCTCCTGGCGATGTATCGCCGCTATGTGCAGAAACCGAGTCGACTGGACAATAAGAACGAAGACCTTATCGCCCTGCTCCTCATCCTCATCGTGGTGGTGAGCGGATTCATTGTCGAAGGCTTCCGCATCGCCGCCACGGAGCTAAAGACCAACCCGGACTGGGTGGTGTGGTCGCCGGGTGGTTTCATACTCGCCATCAGCTTCAGCGGGATGAGTCAGGAGACCCTGTTGGCCTGGCACCGGTTTACCTGGTGGGCGCATATGGTCATCTCCATGGGAGCGATGGCTTACGTTGCCCTCTACTGGAACCGCCTCTGGCACATCGTTATTTCGACGATGAACGTCTTTCTGCGCAACCTGGAACCACGCGGCGCGCTGGCGCCGATTGATTTGGAAAAAGCGGAGAGCTTCGGCGCGGCGAAGATTGAGGACTTCACCTGGAAGCAGTTGCTCGACCTGGATGCGTGCACGCGGTGCGGTCGCTGCCAGGACAGCTGCCCCGCCCACCTCAGCGGCAAGCCGCTCAGCCCTAAGAAGGTGGTCCAGGACCTGAAGGGCGCGTGGCTGGAGAGGGCGAAGGGCGTTGAAAGTCAGCGACCGATGATTGGCGGGGTGGTGCTCGAGGACGAAATCTGGAACTGCACCACCTGCTACGCCTGTCACGAGGCCTGCCCGGTCGCCATCGAGCCGATGACCAAGATTATCGAGATGCGGCGCAACCTGGTGCTGGAGAAGGCGTCTATCCCGGAGACCGGCGAGGGCGCTCTCAAGAGCCTAGAAGCCCGGGGGCATCCCTGGCGCGGCACGACGCTGACCCGTACCGACTGGATGAAGGGGCTGGAAGTTAAGACGCTGGTGGATGATAAGAATATCGACGTGCTGTTCTGGGTGGGCTGTACCTCGGCGCTGGAGGAGCGGAGCACGAAAGTAGCACAATCGATTGCCAGAGTGCTGAAGCTGGGTGGGGTGAACTTTGGCATTCTGGGGGCTGAGGAAGCCTGCTGTGGCGACCCCGCCCGCCGCCTCGGCAACGAGTACCTTTTCCAGACGCTGGCGCAAGCCAACATCGAGTTGTTCAAGAACTACGGCATCAAGAAGATTGTCACCGGCTGCCCGCATTGCTTCAACACCCTGAAATACGAATACCCGCAGTTTGGCGGCAACTTTGAGGTGGTGCACCACTCTCAGTTCATTGCCGGCCTGGTCAGGTCGGGAAAGCTGAAGGCGAGCGCAAGTATCCCGGACGTTGTGACTTACCACGATTCCTGCTACCTCGGCCGGTACAATGATATTTACGACTCGCCGCGGCAGGTCTTGAAAGGCCTGGGCGTGAAGCTCAAGGAGATGCCGAAGAATCGGGAGCGTGGGTTCTGCTGCGGGGCGGGGGGCGGGCACCTGTGGCTGGAGGAGCAGAAGAAGGGGGAGCGCATCAACCATATGCGGACGGAGCAGGCGCTGGCCACCGGGGCAAAAGTCATCGCCACGGCTTGTCCTTACTGCCTGCAGATGTTCGAGGATGGCATTAAGGCAAAGGCGAGCGAAGAATCGGTGAAAGTCAGGGATATTGCGGAGATAGTGGCGGAGTCTGCGTCCAAGTAAGCTGGACTTTCTAACCTGCCTTTTCTAACACTCCGCAAGAAGTGGGGTTCACCCAGAAGGGTTCACCCTGAAGGGCGTCTAAGAGGGTTCACCCTGAGGGGTTCTCCCTGAAGGGGTGCTAACCCCTATTCCAAGTTTTTCCCCTTCCCCACACAGATTTCTCGTCGGGAAAGCTTGCCCTGAGCTTGCCGAAGGGGGATACAGGGGATAGGGCACCAAAAGCCGTATTCTCAACTCTTGGCCGCGGTCGGCGCTTTGAACTGGTAGCCGACGCCGGGAATGGTGAGCAAGTATCGCGGGTTGATGGGGTCCGGCTCCAGCTCCTTGCGGAGCCGGCTGATGAAGACTCTCAGGTATTCTTTCTCGCTGCCGTACTCGGGACCCCAGACTTTGCCCAGGAGCATGCTGTGAGTTAGCACCTTGTTGGCATTGAGCACGAGCTCCTGGAGCAGTTTGTACTCGGTGGGAGTGAGAGCGACCTCTCGGCCGCTCACTGTCACCCGCCGGTCGGCGAAATTAATCTCGATGCCGTCGCAGGTGAAGGAAGACTTGGTCGGCTGTGTCCGCGCCGACTCCGTGCGCCTCAGCACGGCCCTGACTCGCGCCAGCAGTTCGTCCACGCCGAAGGGCTTGGTCAGGTAATCGTCCGCGCCGAGGTCGAGACACTTCACCTTGTCCATCTCATCGCCGCGGGCGCTGAGCATAATAATCGGGATTTTGGACCATTCGCGGAGGCGGCGGCAAACGTCAAAACCATCCATCTTGGGCATCGTGATGTCGAGGAGAACGAGGTCGGGCGACTCCCGCTCGAAAACCTGCAGGGCTTCGGCGCCATCGACGGCGGCCAGCGTCTCGTAGCTCCCCGCCTTGAGGTTTGCCCTCAGGAACTTGAGGATTGCCGGGTCGTCATCCACGATGAGAATACGCACCTGCCGCATACTATTTGCTCTCCAGGGCCTCTTTGACTTTGTCGAGCAGAACATCTACCCCGAAGGGCTTCACCAGGTATCCGGCCGCCCGCATGCTCCTCATTTTGTACTCCTCGCTCTCCTCCGGCACCGAAGCGGTCATGATAATCACGGGCACCTTCTTGACTTTGGGGTTGGTCTTGAGAGCGATGAGCACGTCCCAGCCCGACATCCCGGGCATCCGGATATCCAGAAGGACTATGTCTGGTTTGATTTCCTGAGTCAGGCTCAAGCCTTCTTCGCCATCAGCGGCGGTGACAACTTCGTAGCCGCTGGCGGCAAGGTTGGTCTTAATCAGTTTTCTTAAACTCGGTTCATCCTCGATGACGAGTATCCTGGTCACGGCTGTTCTCCTCTGGCGGCGGGCAGAGTGAAGCTGAATTTGGAGCCTTCGCCCGGCTTGCTTTCCACCCAGATGCGGCCGCCGTGGGCTTCCACGATGCCTTTGCAGATAGTCAGCCCCAGCCCCGTGCCGCCCTTGTGACCGTCCGCGATTCTCTGCGCCTGGTAAAAGCGGTCGAAGAGTTTGCCCATCAGCTCGGACGCGATGCCCTGTCCGTGGTCGGTGACGCTGACGACGACCTGGTCGCCGGCCAGTTCGGCGGAAATCAGGATTTCACTTCCTTCCGGCGAGAACTTGGTGGCGTTCTCCGTCATGTTGGTCAGCACCTGCCCGATGCGCAGCTCATCGGCCTGGACTTTAGGCAGGTCTAGTGGGAGCGCGATATTCAGTTGGTGGCGCTGGGTCAGGGTGGTCAGCCGCCCGGAAGCGGCATCAACTATTTGCTGGAGGGAGCAGACGCCCTTTTCCAGCTTGAGAGCGCCGGCATCGATGCGGGACATATCGAGTAAATCGCTGATGAGGCGGGTGAGGCGGTCGGTCTCGCGGTTGATGGTCTGGAGGTAGTCCCTCTGCTCCTCTTCGCTCCACTTGACATCGGGGCGGAGCAGGGTGGTGGTGAAGCCCTTGATGGAGGCGAGCGGTGTCCGCAGCTCGTGGGAGACGTTTGCCATCAGTTCGGAGCGCAGCCGGTCGATTTCCCTCAGGACCAAGAGCTCTCTGGCCTTGTCCTCCGCCTGCTTGCGCTCGGTAATGTCACGGAGGGTGACAATGAAGCCGGCGGGGCTGCCCGCCGCATCTTTCAGGATGCTGGCGGTGAATTCGCCCGGGAACTTGGTGCCGTCAGCGCGGTAGAGCATATACTCCATACCCTTGATGCCCTTCTCCAGAGTATGGCGCATCTGGAGAGCGCCGGTATGGGAGAGCCGGATGATGAACTCGTAGATGTTTTCGCCAGCTAGCTCGGTCCGGGACTTGAAGCCAAGAGTCTCCACCATTCGCGGGTTGGCTTCCGTGATGGCGCCGTTCAAATCAGTGACGGCAATACCGATGCTGGCCGACTCGAAGACGAGGCGCAGTTTTTCCTCTGAGCGGCGGAGCGCCTCCTCTTCCTTCTTGCGCTCGGTCAGGTCAAAATGTGTCGCCGCAATAAATAAAGGTTTGCCATTATCATCTTTCACCAAGGTGCCAACTGAGAATGTCGGAAAAAGAGTACCGTCTTTTCGTCGGTGCCACAGCTCATCAATAGAATTACCAGTTTCAAGAATTCTCTGCCTCCTCGCCGCCAGGAATGCCAATTGCTCTTCAGGATAAAGAATGGAGTAGTTTTTACCAATGAGTTCATCGGAAGTATAGCCGTGTGACCGGGCGTGAGTCTCATTGACATAGACTATGGTACCGTCAAGGCTGCTTATAGAGGTGCCAGAGGCTGAATTATCTGCAATCGTCTTAAATTTGCGCACCTCTTCCTCAGCCTTCTTCCGCTCGGTAATATCACGGATGAAACCCACATTTACCCGCCTGCCGTGATAGGTGGAAGGGGCATAGGTAACCTCCGCCGAGAACTCAGTGCCGTCTTTCCGGACAATGGCGATTTCATAAAGCCCTTTCAGAACCTCACCCCGCATCCGGCGGCGGTGCCGCGCTACTGCTTCCTCCCTGTATCTGGGATGGATGAGGTCAGGCATTGGCATGGTGGTCAGTTCTTCACGTGAGTAACCGGTCATCTGTGCCCACGTGTCACTGGCGAAGATATACATGCCAATACCTTTATCCGTGTCCTCAAGCATTACCACTGCCTCTCCAGAGCGTGCTCCCAGCTCTATGAGGGCACGGTATCTTTCCTCAGCCTCACGCAGCGCCCCCTCCGCCTGCTTGCGCTCGGTAATATCACGGATGAAACCCACATTTACCCGCCTGCCGTGATAGGTGGAAGGGGCATAGGTAACCTCCACCGGGAACTCAGTGCCGTCTTTCCGGACAATGGCGATTTCATAAAGCCTTTTCAGAACCTCACCCCGCATCCGGCGGCGGTGCCTCGCTATTGCTTCCTCCCTGTATCTGGGATGGATGAGGTCAGGCATTGGCATGGTGGTCAGTTCTTCACGTGAGTAACCGGTCATCTGTGCCCACGTGTCACTGGCGAAGATATGCATGCCAATACCTTTATCCGTGTCCTCAAGCATTACCACTGCCTCTTCAGAACGTACTCCCAGCTCTATGAGGGCACGGTATCTTTCCTCTGACTCACGGAGAGCCTCCTCCGCTTGCTTGCGCTCGGTGATGTCCTCAATGATGGCATCAAAGTACCGGATTCTACCCCGGCTGTCCCTTACCGGAGCGCCTTTAATAGAAACCATTCTCACCGTGCCGTCCTTTTTCTTCAGTGTTGTTTCCACCAGTTGGTGCGGGTCTGCCATAATTTTTCCCAGGGCGGCTTTCCTTTCCTCAGGATGATAATACAGGTCAGCCACCTTCATCTTAAGCAGTTCTTCCCGGGAGTAGCCGGTGACTTCAGACATTACCGGGTTCACTTCCAGATAGACTCCACCTGGCTCCGGTGTGGCTCTAACCACACCAACATTAACATTACTGACCAGACCGCGGTATTTCTCTTCTGACTGCCGCAGTTTTTCCTCGGCAATCCTCATTGCTTCCCGCTGGCGTATTTTCTGGATGCCCAGAGAGATATCACCTGCCAGTTCGGTCAAAAAACTAAGTTCAGCTTCGTTAAAGACATCTGGACGACTGGAGTAAATATTCAGTGTACCAATGACTTTCTTTTCAACCTTTAATGGTAAAGCCACCGCAGATTGACAGCCCGCCTTGAGGGCTTGTTTCTGCCAGGGGCAAAGGAAACACTCTTTAGCAATATCCCGTACAATTGAAAGTTTGCCGGTTTTAATGGCGGTGCCCGTGGGTCCCCGCCCGAATTTGGAATCGTCCCAGGTTACCTTGATTGAGGACAGGTAATCAGTGTCAGCCGCACTAGCCTGGGCGGCAATCTTAACTTCATAGCTGCCTTCCTGAACCAGTGCAATCCAGGCTAACTTATAGTTGCGTCCGGCAATCAGCGCCTGACACGCTTTCTGCAGTAGTTCTGTCTCATTAGCAATCTGGACGATAAGCTGATTGATATTACGGATTACTTTCAGCGTTTCATTCAGGTAAAGGATACGCTCTTCTGTCTTCTTGCTCTCCGTGATGTCTTCGACTATGCCGTCGAAATAGAGTATTTTACCGGAGTTATCCCGGACTGGGGCTGTCTTGATGGCGACAATTCGGATGGAACCGTCCTTTCTTTTGAAGCGTGTCTCCACAGCGGCAGGTTCTGTGGAGAAGGCTATTCTGTCGAGAACTTGCTTTCTGTCTTCGGAATGCAAATACAAGTCGGCAACTTTTATCTGAAGCAACTCTTCTCGGGAGTAGCCGGTGATCTTCTCCATAGCTGAGTTGACTTCCAGATAGACTCCACCCGGTTCTGGTGTGGCGCGCACAATGCCAATGCTGGTATTGTTAACTAAGCTCCGGTATTTTTCTTCAGACTGCCGCAGTTTCTCCTCGGCAATCCTCATTGCTTCCCGCTGGCGTATTTTCTGAATGCCCAGAGAGATATCGCCTGCCAACTCGGTCAGGAGGTTCACTTCTTCCTCGTCGAAGGCGTCTGGTTCGGCGGAGTAAAGACTGAAAGCGCCGATAACTTCGCCATCTATTATCAGAGGCAGTGCCGCCGCCGAAAGACAGCCTATCTCAAGTGCCTGCTCACGCCATGGCTTGAAGGCCGGATTACCGGGGATGTCCCGCATCACGCTGGGTTTGCCCGTTTTGATAGCTGTGCCGGTGGGACCCGAGCCGTAATCGGAGTCGTCCCATGTCACCTTGAGGGATGAGAGGTAGCCGTCTTGGAGCCCGCACTGGGCTACGGGCAGAACATCGCGGGAGCCTTTCTTAATCAGGCCAATCCAGGCCAGTTTGAAGTTGCGACCGCGCACCAACTGCTGGCAGGCTTTGCGCAGCAGCTCCGGTTCGTTATCTGTCGCCACGATAAGCTGATTGATATTACGGATTACTTTCAGCGTTTCATTCAGGTGGAGAATTCTTCTCCGGGCGTAGTCGCGTTCGGTCTCCGATTTCCGTGGTCGCGCTCCCCGCGCGCGTAACTTAACGCTGGGAGGCCCCCGGTCTTCCGCTGACTGCTTTTGCTCCGCCGCCCGCGATTCTTGCGCTGTCGAACGACGGCGCTTAGACCCAGGTTCTTCAGCAAGCGGTTTCTTGTTCTTATTTATCTTTTCTGTCATCTGTCATATATCATAGTCCCGACTATGCGCCTTGTCAATAAGTAAGGCTACAAAAATAATGCCAGAGGGGCGTTTTTGGCCGTACTTTAGGCTTGGTACTTTAGTCCTGTTTCCTCGCGGACTTGACAGGTTGGCACTGGCGGCTTAAATTTTAGTGTGGTGATTCTAACGCTTCGTTAGAATGCTCTGAGAACCATACCGACGAAAGTCGGTATCCAGAAACAATAGGGTGCCGACTGGATTCCGGCTTCCGCCGGAATGGAATGAAACGGGTGGACTAACGCTATTTAGGATACACCACACTAGTAGCTATGCTGGTGACAGAAGGCATCTACCGTTTTTCCGGTAGGCTTGGGGCAGGTGTCTGGGGCGCCAATGTCTATCTTTTGGTGAGGGAGAGCCTGGCGCGGTGGACACGGGATTCCGGGGAAGGCCCGCGGCATCTTGAGAGAAGTGGTGCGGCTGGGCTATTCACCTTTTGGCATTTCAAATCATCTGCTTCGGGCACGGACCGCCAATAACGAAGAATGCGCGCGGCTATTGCCAGCCTGGTGAGAAGGGCGGAAAGGCGGTACCTGCGGGCGGACGGCGCTCTGAAGGAGTAGGGGTCAAGTAGACCTGTAAGCCGAGTTCTGTGTCCCGACATCATCGGGATGGTGACCATCTATCTAGCCCCGATATTACTATCGGGGTCGAGCGACCAACCCTGGGACGGGCCGGGCGTCCCTCTGTCCCTTTATTTGGTCTTGCTCCGGACGGGGTTTGCCCAGCCGACCGGTCACCCGGTCGCTGGTGGGCTCTTACCCCACCATTTCACCCTTGCCCCGACAAGTCGGGGCGGTATGTTTCTGTGGCGCTGTCCGTAGGGTCACCCCTCCTGGGTGTTACCCAGCGTCCTGCCCGGGGGAGCTCGGACTTTCCTCCCCGATACAATCGGGGCGGTCACCCGGTCTACTTGACCACTCTAATTATAGCCTATTACGAGTTTGGTGACGAGTCAATGGGGTCAGAGTGACCTCACCCTCTTAAATCCCACTCTCCACCGCGAGTGCATTGAGTTGATTGAGTCTGTTGAGTTGTTCAAGCCGGAAACAACTCCATAAACTCTACAAACTCCAAAAACCGGGGGGGAAAGGGCGGGTGATGTACTATCTCGTGACTGGTTTCTTAATTGCTTTCGCCACCACGCCGGCGGCGACCAGCGCCACCATCAGTATCATAAATGCCCAGAAGTAACTGCCGGTGGTATCGAAGATGAAGCCCGCCAGATACGGTGCCATCGCTCCGAAAACTACCGTGATAGCACCGGTAATCCCGATAAGCGCTCCAAACGACCGCATTCCGAAGAAGCTGCTCAGAATGCCAATCATTGCTGGCGCCCTGACACCGAAGAAAAGGCCGTGTAAGAACACGAAGAGGTAGAGAACCCAGGACGTCTTCATGAAGATAAGCAAGACAATGGATGCCGCCATCCCGAAGGAAGAATAGGCAAGCAGTCTTTCCCAGCTCAGTTTTTCCGCCAGAAATCCGCCGCTAAGCCGGCCCGGTATCGAAAATCCGCCCATCAGCCCCAGCGCGCTCGCCGCCAATGTCGGCGAAATCCCTACGTCAAGAGCGTGTGGGATGAGGTGCACACTAATCAGCATGAAAGAAATATCGCCGATGCAGAAAAGGAAAATGATACCGGCAAAGGCCGCCGTAGCCATCGCCTGGCGGGTCGACCAGCCTTCAACTTCAACGGCAACTTTCTTTCCGTTCACGATGCTTACCTTCTCTGACGGACTTGGCCTGATAAAAATGGTCGCCAGCGAAACGACGACAAAGAAAATGATGCCGACGACAAGGTATGATGTCCGCCAGCCATAACTCAGGATGAGATAATTGATGAGCGGCGCAAAAACGAGGGCGCCGACACCCAGCCCTGTAACCATAATCGAGAGCGCCACACCGGCGTGCTTTCTCCCGTAGAACCAGCGCTGGACGACAGCCGCTGGCACCGACCAGTTGGCGCCCGTGCCCATCCCGGCGAGGAACATGAAGAAGCGGAGCTCATTGACGCTGTGGATGAGGCTAGCGAGGGCGACGCTCAGCCCGCCCGTTACGGCGCTGACAAAGAGGATGGGGCGGGGGCTGTACTTATCCACCAGCCGGCCGGCAATCAGGATGGA
>Ga0315296_10002502_pt1 | contig 15647 bp, 11 predicted proteins | sample YL17G14_18_MG_FD_203921 | JGI IMG/M metagenome (GOLD analysis project Ga0315296, IMG submission 203921) | Sediment microbial communities from Yellowstone Lake, YNP, Wyoming, USA - YL17G14_18 | ecosystem: Environmental > Aquatic > Freshwater > Lake > Sediment | place: USA: Wyoming | collected... | reverse complement strand
CCTTGAGGTAGTAGGTGAACACCGCGCCGAACGGCGGGTTGTCGGCCGTGAAAAACGCGTCGCCCAGGGACGCCTTCCCCTTGCCCCCGAGCGGGGAGGGCTCGATGTAGGCGATCGCGTCCTTCACCGCGAACAGCGTGGCCCGCTTCTCGAGGGTCTCGCGCGTCAGGCCGCGCAAGGGCGTGTAGTCGTCGAGGATGTAGAAGCCGCGCCCGAACGTGGCGAGGACGAGATCGTTCTCGCGTCCCTGCACGGCGAGGTCGCGGACCGCGATGGTTGGAATCCCACCCTTGAGCTTGATCCAGTGAGCGCCGCCGTCGAGCGAGAAGTGCGCTCCGAACTCGCTGCCGGCAAAGAGCAGCCTTTGGTCCTTCGTGTCCTCGGCGACTGCGTAGACGACCTCGCCTGCCGGCAGGTCCCCCACGACCGACGTCCAGGTGCGCCCGCGGTCGTTGCTCCTCAACAGGTACGGCTTGAAGTCCGCGTTCTTGTGGTTGTCGAAAGCCGCGTAGACCACGTCGGCGCCGTGCAGGGAGGCCTGGAGGCGGCTCACGAAGGTGATCGGCGGGACGCCCGGGAACGACTCGATCTTGCGCCAGGTGGTGCCGCCGTTCTCGCTGACGTGGACAAGGCCGTCGTCGGTGCCGACGTAGAGCAGACCCTCGACCAATGTGGACTCGGAGAGCGCGGTGGCGTTGCCATAGAGCGACGTGGAGGCGTTTTTGGCCACCGCGTCGGCAGGCCACACCCTGCCCATCACAGGCAGTTTGTTGCGGTCGATCCCGCGCGAGAGCTCGCCGGAGATGACCTTCCAGGAGTCGCCGCGGTCGTCGCTTCGGAAGAGCTTGTTCGCCGCGAAGTACAGACGCGTGTGCGAGTGGGGACTGATGATCAGCGGTGAGTCCCAGTTCCAGCGCAGGGCGGGCTCGCCCTTGCCCTCGCGAGGCCTGATGTCGATCTCCTCACCGCTCCTCCGGTCGTAACGGACCAGGCCAGCGTACTGGGACTCGGAGTAGACGATGTTGGGGTCGGTGGGGTCGATGCAGGAGAAGAAGCCGTCGCCTCCGGTGGTCACGAACCAGTCGGCGTTGATGATGCCGTTGACGGTGTTCGTGCGAGAGGGCCCGCCCATGGAGAAGTTGTCCTGGGTGCCCCCGTAGACGTAGTAGAAGGGCTTGCTGTTGTCCACGGCCACGCGGTAGAACTGGGTGACCGGCAGGTTGGGCTTGAAGCCCCAGGTCTTGCCGCGGTCGAACGTCTCGTAGATCCCTCCGTCGCAGCCCAGGAGCAGGTGATCGGTGTTGGCGGGGTCGATCCACATCGCGTGGTTGTCGACGTGCTTCGTCTTTTCGCCGACCTTCTTGAACGTCTTCCCGCCGTCCTCGGTGACGTGCAGCCAGGTGTCCATGGAGTAGACGCGGTCGACGTTCTTGGGGTCGCAGAACAGCTCGTTGTAGTACTGGCCGCTCAGGGACATGTAGTCGGAGCGTTTGTCCCAGCTCTCGCCGCGGTCGGTGGAGCGGAAGACGCCACCCTTGCCGTCGGTGGACTCCACGATCGCGTAGACCACGTCGGGGTTCGCCGGGGAGACGGCAAGACCGATGCGCCCGAGATCGACATCCTTCGGTAAACCCTTTTCCAGCTTCCTCCAGGTCTTCCCGGCGTCCGTGGACTTGTGGATGGCGGACTCGGGGCCGCCGTCGATGAGCGTCCACACGTGCCGGCGCCGCTGGTAGGCGGCCGCGTAGAGCAGGTCGGGGTTGCGCGGGTCCATCAGGACTTCGGAGACGCCGGTGTTCTCCGAGATCGTGAACACGGCGGCCCAGGTCTTGCCCCCGTCCGTCGTCTTGTACAGCCCGCGGTCGCCGCCCGGCCCCCACAGCGGGCCCTGCGCCGCCACGTAGACCACCCGCGAGTCGCGCGGGTCGATCGCGATCCTGCCGATGTGCTCGGAGCGCTTCAACCCGAGGTTCTTCCAGCTCTTTCCGCCGTCGTCCGACCGGTAGACGCCATCGCCCCAGGCAACCGAGCGCTGGCTGTTGTTCTCGCCGGTCCCCACCCAGACGGTGTTGGGGTTGGTCGGATCGAGCGTCACGCAACCGATGGAGTAGGAGCTCTCGCTGTCGAAGACCGGGGTCCAGGTCGTCCCCGCATCCTCCGTCTTCCACACCCCGCCCGAGGCGACCCCGACGAAGTAGTGGCTCGGGTTTGCCGGGTCGACCGCAAAGTCCCCGATGCGGCCGGACGTCCATGCCGGGCCGATGCTGCGCAGCTTGAGCCCGGCGAAGGTGTCGGCCGACATCACGTCGGGCTTCTTCGGCTCCTCCTTGCCCTTCTCCTGTTTCGACGTGGCCGCCAGGGCCGGCTGTGAAGAGAAAAGCAGTGCCAGGACTGCTGCGGCGAGAGCGCGCATGGTAGGTCCCCTTTCCGCCCGCCCAGGCGCGTTCGCGCCCGGGTGTGCGGAAGTCTACCAACCCCGGGCCGTGGGAGCATCGGTGCCGGTACGGGGGGCGTCACTCCTCGGCGGGAGGCGCGGGGCGGGCCAGCATCAGCTCGACCACGGCCGTGTGGCCCTTGTCGGTCGCCAGCCGCAGGGCCGTCGTGCCGTCGTCGCTGGCGGCCTGCGGGGAGGCGCCGCGGGCGAGGAGGAGGCGGGCGATCGCCAGGTCCCCGTGCAGGGCGGCTGCGTGCAGGGCCGTCCAGCCGCCGTGCTGGCGGGCGTTTGCGTCCGCCCCGCGCATCAGCAGCAGCCGGACGACCTCGAGGCTGCGGCCGGCCACGGCGCTGTGCAGCGGCGTCACCGCCGAGGCGTTCTTCGCGGGTGCACCGGGGTCGGCGCCGCGCTGGAGCATTACTGCCACGGCCTCGGGTTGGCCGAAGAACGCGGCCAGGTGCAGCGCGGTAAAGCCGTCACCCGAGAAGGCACTCGTCGATGCGGGGTCCTCATCGAGGCGCGCGTTGACGACTTGCGTCCGTCCGAGCGCAGCGGCCTCGAAGATGTCCAGGCGCGGCTGGCAGGCCAGCAGGAGCTCCACCATGTCCATGCGGGAACGGTACCTGGCATGCAGGATGGCCGAGATGCCGGCCTCGTCGCGGGACGTGGCGAGGGAAGCGTCCTGGACCAGAAGCGCCTCCAGCCGGCCAGCGTTCCCGGCTTTCACCGCCTGCAGAACGTCAGTGCTCTTGCCCACGCCGTGATCCCCCCACCGCGAGCGGCCATGCCTAGCCGCACCGCCCGCACCCGAGGCTCTCAAGACGGTCCTTTCGTCGGGTTCGATGCGGCTGCTACTCTCATACATTCTACCGTGCCCGCCAGCGATCGACCGGAGCTATGATCCCTCCCGCATGCCCGAGCTTCCGGACGTTGTCGTCTACGTCGAGCGCCTGGCCGGGGCCATCAGCGGACGGAGCCTCGAGCGTGTTCGGCTCGCGAGCCCGTTTCTGCTACGCACGGTGGCGCCGGCGCTTTCGGAGGCGGAGGGGAAGGTCGCACAGAACGTGCGCCGGTTCGGCAAGAGGATCGTAATCTCCCTCGAGGACGAGCTTCACCTGGTCATCCACCTCATGATCGCCGGACGTCTCCACTGGCGCGGGGCGCAGGCCGCGGTCCCGAAGAAGGTAGGCCTTGCGGCGTTCGACTTCGCCTCCGGAACGTTGCTGCTCACCGAGGCCGGCGCGAAGAGGCGCGCGTCGTTGCACGTGGTGCGCGGCGGGAAGGCTCTGGCAGCGTTCGACCGTGGTGGCCTGGAGGTGCTGGAGGCGGATTTCTCGAGCTTCCGAGCCGCGCTCCGGCGGGAGAGCCACACGCTCAAGCGCGCCCTCACCGACCCAACCTGCTTCTCCGGCATCGGCAACGCGTACTCCGACGAGATCCTCCACCGGGCGCGCCTGTCCCCGCTCGCGCTCACCGGGAACCTCACCGACGAGGAGGCGGAAGCCCTCTACCACGCGGCCCGCGACACCCTCTCTCCGTGGGTGGAACGGCTGCGGCGCGAGGTCGGCGACGGCTTCCCCGAGAAGGTCACCGCGTTCCGAGAGGGGATGGCCGTGCACGGCCGCTACGGGAAGCCGTGTCCCGTGTGCGGCTCGCCGGTACAGCGCATCGTCTACGCCTCGAACGAGGCGAACTACTGCGCGCGCTGCCAGACCGGCGGCAGACTGCTCGCCGATCGCGCCCTCTCACGCCTGCTGAAGAAGGACTGGCCGCGCACACTCGAGGAGCTCGAGGAGCGCCTCTCGTCGCAGCGGCGCCCCGCTGGGGAGGGGTGATCGCGGCGGCAGCTAGGGCCGTCCGACCGCGGGCAGTCCGGGTCCGTGCACGACGCGCCACCATGAGAGCGCCGTGAGATCGCCGCTGGTTCGCCTGAGCCCGTCGAGGTCCGGCGGCGCCGCCGGGGGCGGGGAACCCGGCAGAGGGACCCAGGAAGGCGTGTCCCCAAGCTCGGCCACGAAATCCGGTCCGATGGCCATGCCGGCCCCGAAGGCGGCTTGGGCCGGACTCGGCGAGAGCAGATCCCTTCCCAGCGCGTGGTAGGCGTAGCCGGCCGGGGCGGAGAGCTCGACCAGGGTGGGGGTGAGGTCGAGCTGACTTCCGAATGCCCGCTCCGGCAACGTCCTGCCCGCAAGGAACTGCGGCCCGTGGAGCAGGAGCGGGACCAGGGCCCGCTCCACCATGCCGGGCCGCCCGTTGAGGAAGCGGTGGGCGACGTGGTCCCCTGTCACCGCCAGAAGCACGCCGGGCAGCCGTACCTCCACCGCATCGGCGAACCGCCCGAGGCACCAGTCGCCGTACCAGAAGTGGCCGATCTGTGGCAGCGTGTACTCACCGTCCCACAGACCGCGGAGGGAGAGAGGCATCTCGCGGAGGGGGAAGCCCCTGGAGACGACGTCCACGTCGAAAGGAGGGTGGTTGGAGACCGTGAGGATCGTGTTGAAGCTGACCACGTCGTCGCCTGCTTTCCCGAGCACAAAGTCGAAAAGCTTCTGGTCGGCGACGCCCCACTCGTTGCCCTCGGCCCAGCTCCCGACGTCGTCGCCTCCGAACACCTCGTCGAAACCCTGCTCGCGCGCGAAGTCGCCCATCCGCTGCCAGCTCAGGTATCCGGCGTAGAAGAAACGCGTGCGGTAGCCGAGCCGACGAAAGATCGTCGCAATGCCCGTCGGGTAGGGCCGGCGGGAGGTCACCTGGTAGTTGATCGGTATCCCCGGCTCGGCAAGGCCGGCCAGGAGCGGTCCCACGGAGTCCATCGTGCCGACCCCCGCCGGGAGGAACCGTTCGAGGAGCAGGCCGCTCCGGCCCAGCCTCTCCATCTCACGGGTGATGCCGAGCGTCCTGTACGGCGGAAGCAACGGCCACCCGTTGTAGCTCTCCATCACGATGAGGAAGACGTGACGGGGCGGCCTCGGGGTGCCTCCGGCCGTTTTCTCCATGCAGGTGTCCAGGTCGTGCGTCAGGCCGCAGCCCGGGAAGAGCCTCGCGACGGCGGCGCGGATATCGCCGTCCGGCAGCAGGCGGCGGATCCCCGCGGGGTCCGCCAGCTCGCGGTGGTCTTCGATCGCGTAGTGCAACGCCTTGTACGGGTTCAGAATCAGCTTGTTGAGCAGAGCATCCCCGGTCACGGCGACGTCCCTCTGCTGCAGCGGCCGGCGGCCGACGGCGCCGCGGATGCCTGCGACCGTAACGAGCACCAGAACGACGGTCAGGCCTCCTTGTGCTGCCCGGGGGAGCCTCTCCAGCAGCCCTTGGGGGACCGGAACCCGCGAGAGAAGGCGCCGCAGGGCGAAGAACAGAAGAACGCCCGTCAGGCCACCCGCGAGCAGCGGCCACAACAGCGGGTACTCTCTGCCGACCGTCCTCACGATCGCCCCGAAATCGTCGTGGACGGCTCCGAGGATGAAGTGGTTGAACTGCTCACCGAACTCGTGCACGAACCCCCAGGTGATCGCTGCGATCAGGCCGGTCGCGATCAGGAAGACGCCCGCGACGGCCGAGCGCAGGCGCTCTGCTGCCGCGGTCCAGTCGGTGAAGGCGCACGCGATGCTGAGGAGGAGCGGAATCGCCGCCCAGAACGTCGCGACCTGCGCGTCGAACCGGAAGCCGTTGGCGAGCGCTGTGGCCAGCTGGAAAAAGCCAGCTCGCGGTCCGAGCCTGGACCGGAAAGCGAGAACCAGGAACAGACGGACGGCGGTGAGCGTCACGACGCACATCACCCAGAACAGCACGTCACGCTGGACCTGCGCCGCCGCCCGGCTCCAGCTCCTCACCTGCGTACGGTGTGCGGCCGCAGCCGGCCGCGGGCGAGCGAGGCGAGCGTCCCCGCCCCGCACAGCGCGGCGAAGAACGCGAAGGCGAAGTGGCTGCTCGCGATGAGCAACGGTGCGGTCTCCCGACCGATTCGCGCGTTTCCCATGAATTGGGCGAAAACGAGGGCCACGAAGGCCATCGACAGGGCCTGGCCGACCAGCCGCATCGTGCCCAGGGTCGCAGCTCCGACGCCGTACTGGTGGCCGGAGATCGAGCTCATCACTGCGTTGGTGTTGGGCGAGGAGAAGAGGGCGAAGCCGATGCCGATCAGCATCAGCTCCGCCACCACCCAGAGGAGCGGTGTGGAGGGGCCGAGGCGCGCGAACAGCGCGAGGGCGAGGGACGTCAGGATCATCCCGAGGGACGCGACGAGCCGTGGCTCGATGCGGTCGGACAGACGGCCCGCCAGAGGCGAGAGCAGGGCCATGAGCACCGGCTGAGCGAGCAGGATCGCGCCGGCGGTTTGCGGCTCGAGACCCCGCGCGGTCTGGAGGTACAGCGAGAGCAAGAACGTCACGGCAAAGGTCGAGCTGTAGTTGGCCAGCGCCGCCACGTTGGAGAACGCGAACACCACGTTGCGGAAGAGCCTCAGGTCCAGGACGGGGTGAGCGGCCCGTAGCTCGCGAACCGCGAACGCCACGAGACCCGCGCCCCCGAGCAGCACCGGCCAGCGCGCCGCGGGGAACGTCTTGAGGGTCGAGAAGCCACCAACCAGAGCCGCGAGGCTCACGGTGTAGAGAGCCGCGCCAGTGGCGTCGAAGCTCTCGCCGTGGCTGCCGCGCCACTCGTGCTTGACCCTGAGCATCATCACGGCCGCGACCACGAGGCCGAGTGCGGCGTTGACGAAGAAGATGCTCCGCCATCCCACGTGTTGGGTGAGCAGGCCACCGGCCACCGGACCCAGGGACAGACCGGTGTAGACGGCCGCCGAGTTGATCCCCAGTACCCTGCCCCGGTCCTCCTGCGGAAACGCTCCGGTGAGGATCGCCACGCTGGTGGCGAAGGCCATCGCCCCGCCGATCCCCTGGAGCACGCGAAAGGCGATCAGGCTCGCAACCGACGTGGCGAGCCCGCTGGCAATCGAGAAGAACGCGTGGGCAAGCATCCCGGTGAGGAAGACACGCTTGCGGCCGACGACGTCGCCCAGGCGTCCGAAAGGCAGCAGGAACGCCGCCGATGCGATCAGGTAGGAGGTGACGACCCAGTTGACCACGACGGCGGAAGCGCCGAACTGGACGCCGATGGCCGGGATCGCGAGGTTGAGCGAAGAGGACATGAACGGTGGCAGAAAGGAGGCGATGCAGGTGGCGAGCAGGACGTCGACCTGCTCGCTCGTCATCCGTGAGCGCTCGAGCGCCGGAGGTCGCGGCGGAGTCGAGGCCTCGAAGGCGAACATGCGGTCACTCTAGCATCCGCAGGAGGGGCGGCCGCGGCGGGCCACGCCTCACATCGAGCGGCGGAGATAGGAGGCCAGAGCGTCAGGCGGCAGCGCCTCGCAGAGGTACCAGCCCTGCCCGAAGGGGCAGCGCAACTGCTGGAGAGCATCGGCCTGGGACTGCTGCTCGATCCCCTCGGCGACCACCTCGATGTTGAGGCCGCGGCCGAGCCTCACGATCGCCTGCACGAGCGCGTTGGCGCCCTTGTCTGTGGTGATGCCGTCGACGAAGACGCGATCGATCTTCACCATGTCGACCGGGAACCGCCGGAGGTGGCTCAGCGAAGAGTAACCGGTGCCGAAGTCGTCGAGGGCAAGCTTGACGCCGAGGCTCTTCAGGCTGTTGAGGTGGGTCGAGACCTTGTCGGTGTCGATGAGGATGGCGCTCTCGGTGACCTCGAGCACCAGCTTCTCCGCTTCGAGCCCGGTTGCCGTCAGCACCTCCACGACTTGGTCCACCAGGCCTGCTTCCCGCAGGTGCGTCGGTGAGATGTTCACAGACAGCCACAGAGGAGCTTTGAGCGGGACCTCGGCGCGCAGGCTCTTCAGGGTCTCGCATGCCTCCCGCATGACCCACCGGTCGATCTCCACCATCAGGCCGGCCTGCTCGGCGAGCGGCAGGAAGGCGGCAGCCGGCAGGAGACCCCTCTCCAGGTGGTGCCAGCGGACGAGGGCCTCGATGCCCACAACCCGGTTGGGCATGAGCGCGAAAATCGGCTGGAAGTGCACCGCGAGCTGTTGCTGGTCGATCGCCTGCTGGAGCTCCACTTCCAGGTCGAGTCGCCTGAGCGCGTCGACGTGCATGGTCTCCTCGAAGACCACGATGCGCCCCTTTCCCTGGCTCTTGGCAACGTTCTTGGCCGTGTCGGCGTTGCGGAGCAAGGCCTCAGCGCTGGATGCAACGAGGCCCTCGACGGCAATCCCGACGCTGGCCCGCAGCCACACGCTCCGGCCTCCGACCGTGAAAGGCTCCGCGAAGATGGCGAGGATGCGCTCGGCCGCCGCGACGGCATGAGGCGGGGAAGAAATGTCCTCGACGAGCACTGCGAACTCATCGCCGCCGAAGCGGGCGATGGCATCGCCGGAACGCACACAGTTGCGAAGCCGTTCCGCGAATGAGATGAGCACCTCGTCGCCCGCCGAGTGGCCGAGGCTGTCGTTGATGAGTTTGAAGTCGTCCAGATCAAGAAACAGCAGCGCGAGGAGCTGGTCCTTGCGGCGTCGGCGCGAGAGCGCATGGGTGATCCGGTCGAGGAACAGGGCGCGGTTGGGCAGGTTGGTGAGCAGATCGTGGAGTGCCTGATAGACGTTCTGGGAGGCGACCAGGCGTTGCTCCTCGTAGAGGCGGGCGTTCGCGATCGCCGCCGCCGCCTGCTCCCCGAACAGAGACAGTGCGCGCAACTGGTGCTCGTTGTACATGTGCCCTTCGGCGGCGTTGATGTTGAGCACGCCGAGAAGCATTTCGCGGTGGATGAGAGGCACGGACAGCGAGCTCGTCGGGGGAGGGTGCGCCCCGGGCTCGCGCGCACGGCGCTCGGGGTCGATGATCCCGCTGATCAGGAGGGGCTCACGGGTTGTGGCCACCCGACCGGCAATGCCCTCCCCGAACCTGAGCCGGGCCCCACGCGCCGCGCTCTTGCCCGAGGCGTAAACCGTGCGGAGCTCGTCCTCACCGTGCACCAGCATGATCGAGCCGTCGCGGGTGCCGAGCAGCTCGTGCGCGCAGTTCAGGATGGTCTCCAGCACCTCCTGGAGGTCGAGGACGAGGTTCATCGCCTTGCCCGCCTCGAGCAGCGAGCTGACCTCGCGGAGGCGGTTGGTGAGTGCCGTCGTGAGGACGCGCTCCTCGACCAGGAGCTGAGAAAGCCTGCGGAGCTGGAGTTCCTTCTCGATGGCGTAGGCGCAGAAGAGGATCACGATCCCAACGAGGCCCCACTGGAGCACCTGCGGCTGAAACCATGCGGGCGGCGGGAGGTCGTGCCAGAACGTAAAGGTGGCGAGTGCGACGGCAACCGCGAGCAGCAGGGAGAGGGTCAGCATCCAGAGCTGGAGCCGGCGATACTCAACGTCCTCGAGCGTGGGGGTTTCGAAGCTGCGCAGACCCGCGATGCGAGCGGCGCGCTCGGTGAGCGTCAGTCCCGGCGTTTCCTCGGAGGATCTCACGCTAGGCGTCTACACCCCCCGGCTTCGAGTGTGCCTCGAATGCGGACCCGCGGGTCCGGTGTGTCGTCCCGGCCCGGTGGCCCGTGAGCGTTGTGCTGCGACCTTACTGAATCATGCTAGCACGGCCATGGACCCGATGCCCTCCGACCGCGCCCACGCCCATGGTGTGGAGGCCCGGAGGGCCCGCCTCCTCGTGTGGGTTTAGGCGGCGCAAAGGGGTGTGGCGGTGGCGCGGGGAGTCGCAGGGCCGCGTGGAGCGCGGACCGCGATCAGTCCTGCAGCAGGTAGTCTGCGAGGGTCCTCAACCTGGCCTCGTCGGTTCTCGCGGGGCTGGGCATCGTGGTCTTGAAGCGCTCGGCCAACTGCTTCAGCCGCGGGTCGGCGTGTTTGAAGACCGAGGGGTCGCGCAGGAAGCGGATCAGGTCCTCCTCGTTCCAACGGCTGCGTAGGCCCTGGAGCGAAGGACCGTTGTTCGTGCCGGTGCGGTCCTGACCGTGGCAGGTGGGGCAAGCGTCGGACTGGAAGATCTGCCGGCCCTGACGGATGATCTCACTCTCCTGCGCCGGTGGCTCCGCAGCCGGAGAGCACGCTAGGCCGGCCAACCCGAGGAGCAGCACAAGGCACGATATGGCGGTCTCGGCCTTCATGGGAGCCAAGGATATCCGACCCGGGGCTGGCCGGGGAACACCTTCGGGCGTCAACCGCCGCCCAGGAACCGGTGCACGGTGCGCGCCGCTGCGACGGCGCCGTTGATCCTGCTGCCTTCGGCCTTCTGCAGGAAAAGGAGGTCGGGCACACGGTCGAGCCACGCCGCCTGGGCGATCTCCTCCGCCGTGATGGCAAGGCTCGGCACGTGCCCAGCCACGAAAGCCGCGAGCGGGGCCGACTCCCGAAACGTCGGTCGTCCGATGTGGCCGAACGGCACGCCCGCCGCGTACACCTCGGCCAGGGTGCTGTAGCCGAGCTTGCCGATCACGCCATCCGCCGCATGCACCAGGTCGGGATGGAAGAACCCCGAGCGGTGCGGGAGCGCCAGGAGAGATCCCCGGCGCTCGGGGCGTGAGGCGGCGCCGGGCACGACGAAGAAGACGTCACCGTGCTCCTCGAGCCGGTGGAGAGAACCGTGGTGCCAGGGGATGCCTCCCATGGTGATCAGCACCATGGAGGCGTCGTCAGGCACGCCCAGACGGTGGCGCACCTCGTGGGCCGGCGTGCGAGGCGCGCGACTCATGGGCGGCACGGTGGGGAATCGGTTGTCGGGGCGGCACACCGGCTCGGTCTGGATGTGAATCGTGGCATCCTCGAACAGTTCGGCGAGGGCCGCAATGGCGCGGGAAAACGCCGGCCGGCTCTCCGTGTAGGGCTCGTATATCCAGTCCCAGGTGAAGTTCTCCACGAGCACCGAGGGGATGCCCGCCCGTCGCGCCGCCGCGATGCCGAGCGGTGATATGTCACAGAGCGCGAGCTGACAGCCAAGTTCGTCCAGCGTCCGAGCGAGGTCGTCCAGCTGGCCAGTGCCGAACGGCAGGAACTCGTCGAGCCGCATGAGCGTGCCGTCCAGATCTTCGACGAGGGGGGTGGCCTGCACGAGGCCCACGTCGGTGAGCAGGGAGTGGTAGCTGAAGGGGCAGGTCAGCGAGTCCGCGAAGAACCACTCCGGCACCAGCGTGAAGACCTCGAACCGGATGGTCGCGTCGAGGTCTGACAGCGCCTGCATCAGCGAGCAGGCGCGCGCCGCGTGGCCGTAGCCGTGCGGCGAGACGAAAACCGCGACTGGGATGGGGCGGACCATTCTGAGGCTCGAAAGTGTACCAGCCGCGGCGGGGTCCGCCGCCGCCGGTACCCCATGCAGCAACTCGGCGTGACGCGAGTGCGACCGCTAGCGCGCGCCCGACATCATGACCTGGAGCAGGTCGTCGGAGTGCGTGGCCGACTCGAAGATCTCCTGCGCCCGGGCCTCGAGGGCGGCGTTCTGCTCCCGGGAGCGCTTCTCCCGAGCGCGCGGGGGACGAAGACAGGCGGACGAGCAGAACGGGGGAGGGGCGAGTGCGGACGGGAAGGTTCCGTCTGGAATGCGCGGATCTTGGGAAAGTTGCACCTGGTAGGTGCCTCAAGCCTCAAGCCTCAAGCCTCAAGCCTCAAGCCTCAAGCCGGTCTTTCCCTACCGGTGGTGCTTGATCGCGGCGGCTGCCTCGCGGTCGAGCTCGCGCCGCTTGATGGTCTCACGCTTGTCGTACAGCTTCTTGCCCTTCGCGAGCGCGAGCTCCACCTTGACCCAGTTGCCCTCCAGCCCAACGGCGATGGGGACGACGGTCAGGCCCTTCTCGATGACCTTGGACGCGAGCCGCGCGATGTCGCGCCTGTGCAGGAGCAGCTTGCGATGCCGAACCGGGTCGTGGTTCGCGTAGCCGGCGTTCTCGTACAGCGCGATGTGGACACCGGCAAGAAACGCCTCGCCGCCCTCGAAGGCGACCCAGCCGTCCTGCAGCTTGACGTGCCCCGCCCGTACCGACTTCACCTCGCTGCCGGTGAGGGCGATGCCGGCGGTGAAGCGCTCGAGGAACTCGTACTCGTAGCGGGCGCGACGGTTGGCCGCGAGCACCTTCACGCGCGAACCACTTCGGCGAGAACCGGGATCAGCTCGGGGTCGAACTGTTTGCCGGCCTCGGCGCGCATCACCTCGAGTGCGGCCTCGCGGGTGGCGGGGCGGCGGTAGGACGAGGGGGAGGTGAGCACGTCGTAGACCTCGGCGATGTGGATGACGCGGCTGGGGAGCGGGATGTTCCGGCCGGCCAGATGTTGGGGGTAGCCGGCCCCATCCCAGCGCTCGTGGTGGCACCGGATCGCACCGGCAAGATCGCCGGGGAACTCGGCGGCTTCGACGATCCGTGCGCCCACGACCGGGTGGCGCTGGTACAGGCGGCGCTCCTGTTCGCCTGGGCGCTCCATCCGGTACACGCGCGAGTACTCGAGCTCGCGCATCCCCACGTCGTGAAGGTACGCCGCGACGGTCACCAGCTCCTCGTCGTCCTCGGCGAAGTGGAGGGCGGCCACCATGCGTTGTGCCAGCTCCGAAGTGCTCTGGCAATGTTGACGCAGGTGGGGGAATGCCGTCTCTCCGGGCTCCAGCAGCACGCGCGCTAGGTTGCGCGCGGCCCGCCGGTAGTCCCGGACCAAGCGGGCGAGGTCGAGCTGGCGGGCCGCCGCCGCGAACACCACCTCGGCGACCGGTGAACCCGTGGGCGTCACGAGCGACAGCACGACCCACACCGGCGGGCCGGGGTGCAGAACGGCGGTACGAATCTCCTCGTAGCGTGTCTCGCCGCCGCTGCTGTCCTGCTCATCCCACCCCCAGCGGTTGGCCGGCGGCAGCCGCACGCCCGACTCCAGCAGGGTGCGCGACTGGTGTGACGCAAGCGCCTCACGGCGCTGCTGGTCGAGAGGGGTCGTGCGGAGCACCAGCGTGCGGACGGTCCGGCTGTCGGTGACCGAGAGCGCGGCCGCGGCGACACCGGGCAGGCGCGACAGGGCGCGCAGGAGGGCGGTCAGCTCCTCGATGATCCATCGGTGAGGGAAGCTCGGGCCCTCAGCCCGGGGCGGAATCACGACCTGCGGTGGGGGAACCTGCGCGGCGGGCTGCGTCGGCTGCGGTGCCTGGACGGGTTTACCGTACGCTCCCGTCTCGATCAGGAAGCTCTCGAACGCCTGCGCGATGGACTTTGCGACGATCAGGTCCTCTGGGCCGAACTGAGCCTTGCGGGACTTGTCGCGGGCGTCGACCAACCCCACCAGGCGGCTCCCGACAGCCAGCGGTATCGTGAGCAGGCGCGAGGTGCCGGCGCCTTCGAGCAGCTCCTGGAGGCTGGGTACCTCGCCGGGGTCGTTGACGTAGGCTGGGGCGGTCCTGTTGCGGCGCACCCAGTCCCACAGAGGGTGGCCGGACTTGATGGTCGCCGGCAGCGTGTCCCGGCGCCCGAAGCCGTAGCTGGTGGCCAGCTCGAAGCTGCCCTCGCTGCTCTCGAGGAAAAGGGCCGCCTTGGTGGCCTCCAGCTCTTCCATGCAGCGGTAGAGGATCTCCTTGGCGCGCAGCTGACGCTCGGAATCCCGCGAGGGCACCATGGCTTCTCCTGGCGCCAAGTCTACCACCGCCACCTGTGGCTTTCTCACCACACTTGGCGGTGGCCAGGCCACAGTTCGGGACCGCGTGGACACGCAGGTGGCGGCCGGAGATTGGCACGGTCCTCGCAGTGGCCCGTTGCGGAGGTGAAGTGTGGCCTGGCAGAGGACCATACGGAACCCGGTCAGCACGAGCGGAGTCGGGATTCACGGCGGCCAGCAGGTCAACCTGACGCTGCGGCCGGCGCCGCCGGGCACAGGAATCGTATTCGTTCGAAAAGACTTGGGAATCTCGATCCCGGCGCGCGCGGAGAACGCCCGCGATCAGGCCTATGCCACGACGCTCCACCTTCGTGGTGCCGAGGCGCGTACGGTCGAGCACCTGATGGCTGCCCTGTCTGGCGTCGGCGTCACCAACGTGTACGTGGATATCGACAGTGCCGAGGTCCCGATCCTGGACGGTTCGGCGCTGCCTTTCGTCGAGATGCTGCGCCAGGCGGAACTCTCCGAGCAGGGGGTCAGCATCCCCGAGATGCTCGTGAGGAAGCCGGTCTTCGTCGGCGACGGGGAGCGCTGGATCGAGCTGCGCCCTGCTGCCGAGTTCGCGGTCGACTACCGGGTCAGCTACGACTCCCAGGCCGTGGGGCGCCAGCGTTTCGTGGGGGTGCTGACCCCGCAGCGCTTTGCCACCGCGATCGCGCCCGCCCGCACCTTCGGCTTCTTCTCCGAGGTTCCCGCGCTCAAGAAGCAGGGACTCGCGCGCGGCGGCTCCCTGTCCAACTGCATCGTGGTGGACAGAAACCGCGTCCTCTCCGGAGCACTCCGCTTCCGTGACGAGTTCGTTCGCCACAAGGTGTTGGACCTGGTCGGCGACCTGGCGCTGCTCGAGTACCCCTTGCGCGCCCAGGTGGTCGCTCACAAGGCAGGGCACGCCCTGCACGTGGCGGCGGTGCACGAGCTGTTGGCGCACCCGGAGGCCTGGGAGCTCGTCGAGCCCGACCGGGTCGCCTCACTCACGGTGAGGCCCTACACGGGTGAGCTGGAGCCCGAGGCCGTGCTGGCCGGCTAGGGGCAGGGAACAACTCGCGAGTGAAGAATCTGGAAGCTCGCGGGCGCTGCTCGGCTGTCCCCGGTCCACGTCGGCGGTTTTCGAACTCTCGACTCTAAACTCTTAACTCTTCACTGGCTTTCGCCGGTGTGGTACGATTGCCACACCATGGTGCTGGCCTTGATCCTGCTGGCCGCGGCGCCGCTGCCGGAGCTCAAGGTGGAGCTCATGCCCAGCCCGGGGCGGTTGGCGGTGCAGATGATCGTGCAGCGTGAGCTCCCTGTGGAGTGGAGCGATGCGCTCTCGGCCGGCGCATCGGTCGGCATCACCTACCGTCTCCGCCTCTACCGCAACCGCCACTGGCTGTGGGACCAGCGCGTCGCGGCGCACGAGCTGGTGGTCAAGGCGCAGCGTGATCCTCTCACCGGGGTGTTCACGCTGGTGGCCGAGCTGGACGGCGAGATCCTTGCCTCGGGCCAGGTGGGTTCGCTTCAAGAGGCGATCCGCTGGGTCACGCACCCCCCTCCCTCGGACATCACGGTCCCGCTGCGCACCGAGCCATTGCTACTGTTCGTGCGGGC
>Ga0315296_10002501_pt1 | contig 15648 bp, 10 predicted proteins | sample YL17G14_18_MG_FD_203921 | JGI IMG/M metagenome (GOLD analysis project Ga0315296, IMG submission 203921) | Sediment microbial communities from Yellowstone Lake, YNP, Wyoming, USA - YL17G14_18 | ecosystem: Environmental > Aquatic > Freshwater > Lake > Sediment | place: USA: Wyoming | collected... | reverse complement strand
ACCTCAGCCGAAGGATCACTCTTCCCCGGCCAAACCGCCAATGTCAAGAAATCCCCATTCTGCATCTTAGCAGAGAAGCGGACCTTTGGCTGAGATCCACCAGACATCTCAATTCACCAGAAGGATAGGTATTGCAAACCTTGAGTAATAAAAGCACGCGCGTCACCAGTAAGATGCTTCCGATAATCATATTACAGAAGCGCAACCGACACCTGTAGCGAAACGGCCATGAAGACAGAAAGAATTCTGTATTTTGATTCTCCCGGAAAAGAGAACACCGAGGAAACGATGAGAGCCGCGCTCGAGAGAGCGAAGGTCTTGAACATTAAGGATGTTGTGGTGGCGTCAACCACAGGCATGACGGGAGCGAGAGCCTGTGAGGTTTTCAAAGGTTTCAATGTGGTCGTCGTGACACATCACGTGGGTTTTCAGGAGCCCGGAGTATCCCAGCTGTTGACGCAGAACGAGGACAAGATCAAGTCTTTGGGCGGAAAGATCTTGACAGGCATACACGGATTATCTGGAGTGGAACGGGCGATTCGACTGAAATGGAATACAGTTGAGCCTGTTGAGATAGTTGCGGATGTACTACGGATCTTTGGTGAGGGGACGAAGGTTTGCGCAGAAATAGTCATTATGGCAGCGGACGCTGGCTTGATACCTGTTGATAGAGACGTGATCGCTGTTGCGGGATCAGGATCAGGAGCTGACACTGCGTTAGTGATGAGTCCTGTTCATGCGAACAACTTCTTCAAGATGACTGTGCGAGAAATCATCTGCAAACCAAGGGCCAGAAAATGATCAAGAAATAGGCAGACGAAGAAGAGGCGATTTGCCCCAGTCGATGAGTCTCTCTGGAAGAAGCTCCAGCGAAACGCGATCAGAGAAGCAGCTTGCCAACAGAAACCAAATCGTTCAGACTGACAATCCCCACAAGTCGCTCCTTCTCGACAATAGGCAAATGGCGCACCCTATGCTTTCTCATAACTACGAATGCGTCTGTTATCGTGCTCGCAGAATCACACTTGACGACAGATTTGTTCATACCATCTGATACCTTCGTAGTTCTGGAGTCATAGCCTTTCGCCGCCAGCTTCAGAAAGTCTCGTTCTGTGATTATTCCAACTATCCGATCCTTATCCAACACAACGAGGCTACCGATGTTCTTCTCTTCCATAAGCCTAGCAGCTTCAGCGAGAGTCTTTTCAGGGGATGTCACTACCACATTTGTAATCATTATCTCCTTCACGTGATTCAAGATTCCAGGGAACAATCATCTCACTCTCCGACATGTTCTGACTAGGATAGATCGAAACGGGTTTCGCTTCCAATGCTATTTAAGCCTTCCACCAATCTCCAGCTACTACGCAATGGTTCGCGCCGTTCATCTCGTCCTGAGCTCATGCGGCACTACTACACCTCTCGCTTCGAAGGCTCTTGGATGAACACAACTGCAATCACCGCCAGACAAAGAGAGGAGACCGCGAACAAGAGAAATGGGATCTGTGGTGCGACATTCCTATACAGAATCCCGCCAACCAGTTGGCCAAGCCCAGCCAAGACATACGTCGCGAACTGGATGCATCCGATTGCCTTTCCGCGATGCTCTCTCGGGATAAGATCGGCCTGAAGGGACTGTTGAGCAATCCCAAACATTGAATTGCCAACTCCAAACAACAACGAAAACGCGAGCAACATGCCGTATTCCCCCGAGACGAAAAGTAGCGCAGAAGGACAAAGCAGTAGAAGCGACAATGCCAAAGGTATTCTCCTTCCAAATCTGTCGATGATCTTTCCGCTCGGTAAGGCCACAGCCATTCTCGTTCCAACGATTATCGTCAAGATCATTGCCCATTGAAAACCGGTGATTGCCAGTACCTTTGTTGCATATACCACCAAGAAAGGCGAGCACATCAGGGCGAAGAACTGCACGAAGACTGATACTAGGAAGAGGATGAATGCGGCCTTGGGAAGATGTCTCCATACTTCGATGCTGTCTTTGACCGCGCGGGGATATGAGCCAAGGGCCTCGAGAACCCCCGGTCGTTTGGCTTTGTCTTTCAGGGTTTCATGCAGTCTAGCTCTTAGGATCGCGGCAATCAAGAAGAGGATGAAGGAGACGGAGTAACCTATTCTCATCGCGAAGATTAGCCCTAAGCTCAGGTATAGAACTCCAGCTATCATCGGCCCCGATAGCCCAGCCAGATTGGGAAGTAAGGTCTGCATAGAGAAACCGACTCCTCTTCTTTCAGGAGGAATGGAATCCGCTGTGATCGCCCCCAGAGCGGGTTGGTATACAAGGCAAAGGTTCTGCAGAATGGCTGCGGCAAGTATGAAATGCCAGGATTGGGCAGCCGCATAGCCCAGGTATGATACAGCGACTCCGAAAGTCATGATCACTATGAGCCATCTTCTTCCATGTTTATCGGCAAAATACCCTCCTGGAAACTGGATGAAAGCAAGTATGAGAAAAGATGCGAAACCTATGGTACCAATATTGATCTCTGTTCCACCAAGTGCCAGAACGTAGAGAGAATAGTAGGTATCAGGGATAGACGAAGCAAAGCTCATCAGCGTCCAGCTCACGAGCAGAATCAGGAAATTGCCTTTGACAAACGAGAACTCTCTGACAAGTCTTCCTATGTTCATCGGTTCTGCTCAACCGCCTATGTAACTCCAAGATTCTTCTTGTCAAGTGGCAGGTCTGTCGACTCCTTATAAGAGCATATCCACACTTGGTGCGAAACTGGATATTTTCGTTTAAGAAGGCTAGTGCCAGCAATGGGGGATCACTTGCTCAAGGCGAAAGTATCGGACTTTCACGGAGACTTGGCTAAGGCGTTGGAGCAGAGCGCATGTGTTGACATTCGCCTTTTTCCACATCTTTCGCCGATGCGGGTAGCTGACTATGGCTGAGGAAAGACCAAAATGCAGCATAGTGCGGCCGGAACGAATAGATAGTTCTGTTGTGCTATTTTCCTTGAATTCTCAGTTCATCAGAGAAATCTGTTTCGAAATACTCGTTTTCATCTCTAGCGTTTCTGTTTCTCAGCTCCAGTTCGTACCTTCTGAGATCAGCCCTCTTGATCTTTCCGCTTATGGTCTTCGGCAACTCTGTCATGAATTGTACTATTCTCGGCCGTCTGTACGGAGCAATCTTGTCTCTTGTGAATCTGAAAACGCTCAATGCCAATTCCCTTGATGGTACGGTCCCAGGTTTGAGCATTAGAAATGCCTTGGGTACAAAGCCCCTCAGTTGATCAGGACTTGCCACTACAGCGACCTCTGCCACTGATTGATGAGCCATCAGGTCACTTTCTAGTTCGAAGGGACTTATTCTGTAATCTGAGCTCTTGAATACGTCATCCGACCGTCCGACAAACCAGAAGCATCCTTCCTTGTCTCTATACGCGACATCACCTGTCAGATACCAGTCGCCGACAAAAACCTCTGCGTTCTTGTGTGGCGGGTCTATGTAGCCTGTCATCAAACCGATGGGCCTTTCCGGTTTCACTTTAATCGCAATGGCACCTTCAGCATTCTGTGGGGCAGGCTGAAACCTGTCGTCCAGCACGTTGACAGTGAAGCCAGGAGCCTCCACTCCCATCGACCCTGGCTTAACGTTCATGCCAGGGAATACTCCGATCTGCAGAGTTGTTTCAGTCTGGCCATAGCCTTCTCTTATGGTCAGTCCAGTAGCGTCTTTCACCTTCTGAATTATTTCGGGGTTCAGTGGCTCTCCTGCACTTACGACTTCTCTGAGTGAAAAGCTGTACTTGCTCATGTCTTCTAGAAGCAGGAACCGCCATACTGTCGGGGGAGCACACAGTGTGCTGATCTCGTGCTCCTCAATCAGCTTCAATACTTTCCTGTGATCAAATCTTCCACTGTAATTGTAGACGAAGCTTGTGGCTTCGGCGTTCCATACAGAGAATATGGTGCTCCAAGCATGCTTTGCCCATCCAGGGGCGCTCACATTGTAGTGCTGATCACCTTTCTTGAGACCTATCCAGTACATTGTGGTCAGATGCCCTATCGGATAGCTTCGGCAGGTATGGGAAACTAGCTTAGGTTTGGCGGTGGTGCCAGAAGTGAAATATATGAGCGATTCATCTCGAAGAGACGCGCTCTGCTCTGGTCTAAAGTCTGAAGACTGCGAGTCTGCCTCAGAATATTCGATCCAGCCCTTTTGAGCCTCTCCGACGCTCACCTTATGAACCGAGATCCCGGCCGATGATGTACCGACATTGACTTTCTGCGCAAATTCTGCGCCTGCGACAATGCACCTGACTTTACCTCTGACGACTCTATCGGCAATATCCTCTGGAGTTAGCAATGTTGACGCGGGGATGATCACGCATCCAGCTTTCATAGCACCCAAGAAGCTCTCAAAGAGTTCGATCGAATTAGGCATCATGAGCATGATTCTTTCACCCTTCTTCAATCCTGCAGTTTTGAGAAGATTGGCCACTTTCGCAGACCTCTCCTTGAGTCTTTGAAAGCTGACCTTTTCCACTGAACCAATGTCGTCGACGTATACTAGCGCAGGATTTGCACACTTCTCGGCCAAAGTATCAAAGTAGTCTAGGGCCCAGTTGAATTCGGCCGGCGTAGGCCATACAAATTCATCCTTTGCTTCTCGATAGTTCTTCGCAGTCAAGAGAAAGTCGCGAGCTTTCAGGAATTCTCTTGGCGTCGTCAATTCTATCGTTCCTCCATTTGGTGGGATTTCTATAAATCTTTGTGATGAAGGGAGTTGGTCACTTGTTAGAGCAGGCACATTCGTTGGTAGTGTAAACTCTTAAAGACACATGGATGCCATTACATGACTGTCAGGCTTGTGCCAGTAATGGCTACAGAGTGGTTACTGACCCAAGATATTATCATGTTGCTTATCATTCCAACACTTCTCATCGTTCCTGTCGTCATCACGTATGTGTATCCCCGGATTCGAATATGGCTAGGAGCGGCAATGCTTGGATTGGCAATTCTCCTGCTACTGATGCCTAGCATGGGGTGGATGCTGAGGGTCGTCTCACTGATAGATGGTTTCTTCCTGCTAGGATTGGGATTGGCCAGCGGACGCCAAGAAGAGACCGGTACCAGGGCGAAACAACCAGTTGGTAGGTGTCCTAGGTGCGGCGAAAGCCTTTCGTCATTCCCTTCTGAAATTAAGTTCTGCCCCTACTGTGCCAACCCCCTAGAGCAATAGTGAAACGTTGTCTCATCGGTCCTTCATCGTTAGACGTTACGTTCGAAGTGGTTTCTGTACTGGGTGCATTATCGTAGGCGCGCGCTAGGATACGAGAACCTATATTGAAAGGAAAACGATACGACCAAGGGATGATCGCAATTGGCCATTTCTAGGATAGCTGTTCTGGGCGCGGGTCTGATGGGACATGGAATTGCACAGGTCGCAGCTCAGGTTGCGAAATCAGATGTCTATCTCACGGATTCGCAACAAGAGTTCCTGGATAGAGGCTTGAGAATGATTGATGGCAGTCTTGAGAGGTTTGTCCGAAAAGGACAGCTGAGTCCAGACGAACTAATCAACACTAAGAATAGGATTCATGCCACACTTTCTCTCAGAGAAGCTGTTCGGGGAGCTGACGTAGTCATAGAGGCTACTCCTGAAGATGCACGATTGAAACGGCGTTTGTTCTCTGAAGTCGACAAGATGGCCTCGGAGCATACAATAATTGCGTCGAACACTTCATCAATCAGCATAACTCTTCTTGCAAGAGCCACAAAGAGACCTGAGAAATTCTGTGGGATGCACTTCTTCAATCCTCCTCAGGTTATGAAACTGGTTGAAATCGTCAGAGGGGTGAAGACTTCTGACGAAACGATCCAGGTCATTAAGGAACTCGCTGAGAGAATGGGAAAAGATCCCGTCATAGTCAAGAGAGATGTTCCAGGTTTCGTTGTGAATAGGATTCTTGTACCCGCGCTTAACGAAGCAATACTCCTGGTTCAGAAAGGAGTTGCTAGCCCGGCTGACATAGACAAAGCGGTCAAGCTTGGACTCAACTGGCCGATGGGTCCTCTCATGCTGGCTGATTTCATAGGACTTGATACAGCACTTGCAATGGCGAAGACTATAACAGCGGGAATTGATGGCTCGAAACTTCGGATCAGTCCTCTACTAAAGAAAATGGTAAAAGCTGGAACCCTTGGCAAGAAGACGGGAAAAGGGTTCTTTGACTGGCCAGAGAAGAAGTAAGCGCGCGCTTTGAACCATTCTAGGAAGCTCTTCCGAATCCGGCCTTTCAAACCTTTAAACAACTTCGACTCTCGACTTTCCTCTTTGGATATCCAGCTTAAGAGGCTCCTACGAAAAACATTATAGGAGTCTTCGACTTCTGCAAGCGTTGGGGAGCTGGGTAGACCCGGCTGAGAGAGCGAATTCGGCATTCGCTGACCCTTTGAACCTGATCCAGGTAATGCTGGCGAAGGAAGTGGAAAAGAGTACTTCTCAGTCGGCTGAACTCGTCCCTACAGTGTGATCTAGATGAAGATTCAGACGAAGATCTTGGCTGAAATGGCTACAGCTGTAGCCCTTGCATATGCATTGAGTTTGATTGTGCCATTCCGATTGCCACAAGGCGGCTCCATAACCGTTGTGAGCATGGTTCCGATCATGTGGTTCGCCCTCAGAAGAGGCCCAAAGATGGGTGTGCTCGAAGGGATCGTCTATGGTTTCGTGCGAACGTTGCGTCAACCCTTCATCGTACATCCAGTTCAGTTCTTGCTTGACTACCCACTTGCGTTTGGTGCTTTGGGCCTAGCCGGACTGTTCAAGAAGTATCCGATTGTAGGTGTCGCTGTTGGTACTGCCGGCAGATTCGTCTGCCACTTCCTGTCTGGAGTGATATTCTTCTGGATGTACGCACCTCCTGAAATGAATCCAACAGTATATTCTGCAATCTACAATGGATCGTATTTGGCAGTTGAACTCGTCTTCAGCGCCATCGTCATGTATGTGCTTGCCAGAAGAGGAGTAATCGACATGAACCTCTGAAGTGCCGTGTCGCTCATCCGATCTTGAACGAACCGACTAGCGCCAGACTCTCTGAATAAGCCTCAGTAGCAGCAGAGGGGCGAGAATCATCGTTGACATAACCAATGTTCCCGTCGAAACCATAGCCAAGAACTGTGCAATGCTCTGCGCACCGATATACAGAAACACGTACGATACTCCAACAGTTAGAAGCGAACCGATCCAAACCAAATAAAGAGGCTTCAACGACCAACCTCCTCTCTTCTTCTTGTCCTTGGCTCCAGCCGCATTCAAAGCAACAAGCGGCGACGCGTACAGAACTCCGATCAATACGCTAGAGATCAGGCCCGCCACCACTATGCCAAAGTCAGATTGGATCGGGAAGAGGTCGAGTGCAACTCGCCCTACAAAGAGTGAGCCCAGCAAGGGGGCCAATAGGCCTCGCGTGACCGTGCGAACATCTTCGCTTGTCGATATTGCCTGTGCCACGGCTGGGCTAAATGAGTAGTAGAACGCGTTGAAAGCACTCATGAATTGCGACCCCGCGAAACTATCCATGACTTTCTGATCTCTGAACTCTCTTAGGAATTGTACGTGCGGGGCGAGATCCGAGTCGTACGCGGCCGAGGCTATTAGACATCTGCCTGGCGTCGTCGTCCTTGAGACCACTACGGTTGTGGTGGTCGTTGTGCTTGAAGTCGTTACTGATGTTGAGGTAGAAGTTGTCGTAGCCGTTGTTGCTGCAGTTGTGTAGGAGACTGCAATGGCGGTGCTTGCATAGGAGGTTGTAGTGGCGGCAGTTGTGACTGTTACAGTATAGACGTAGCTGGTTGAAGTTCCAAAGAAGGTTGTCATGAAGAGTGTGTAGGCCGACGTTACGACATTTGTCGATGTGCTTGTGATTCCTGTTATGGCGATTACGCTCGTGTTTGTGACCGGTATTGTGATCCGTGTCGTAGTCCATGCAGAGAGCGTTGTTGTGGTAACCGTCACATGATAGGAAGTAGATGTCCCTGTCGTGGTTGTTCCAGTCGTAGTCGTTGTTACAATGAGAAGTAGAGGCCCCATCAGCGGGAAACTGTCTTTGACACCCCGCCACTTGGGATGAAGAACGAATGACTGATCGCCTATCCCGTCATTGTTCGCATCTACACTTGAGTAGTTGCCCCAATAGTTGCCTCTCGACCCGTCGTCCCACGTATTGCCCGTTCCGAGGTCTGATGCCTCAGCGAAGCGATTGTTTCGGATGTTGTTCCGGTAGACACGACATAGTGTTGTCTTTGCATTGAGCACTGGAGGATATGTCGCGGTCGCGGCAGCGACAATCCCCGCCCCCTCGTTAAGATACACATCATTGTAGGTTATCATAACTTGTGCTGCATTTTGCATGTATATGCCAGTTCCGTTCTGCCGAGCTGAGTGAATACGGTTATTGTAAATCGTCACTTCCTTGTTTGAGTATTCATAGTCGCAAGGTTCGTACGCAAGCAGGATGTTCCCCCCAGTCGAGTTTAATGCACCAATCCAGTTGTTGTATAGCAGGTTGCCACTGATCTCAAGCGTTTGACAACCGCTCACTCTTATCCCAGAAAAATCGTTGTTGTAGATCGTGTTGTCCTTGACATAGTTGTTTATGTTCAGATTGGGGCGAAAGTCAACCCCGTTGCCACTACTTGTCTTGTAAATGCTGTTCCGAGAGATGTCGGTGCGCTGGGATCGACCCTGTACTCGTATTCCGTAATTGTAATTCTCGTAGATTTCATTGTTCTGGATGACGTTGCCCTCAGCAGCATCCACCAAAATGCCTCCCGAGTTATAGCGGATGGTATTGAATGTCACGAAGTTGTTTGAAGAGCCAGTGAAATTTATCGCCGCCATCGCGTTAGATACGATGCAATAACTGATTGTGCTGGGTTGCACCGTGCTGAGCAGCGCTATCCCCTTCCATTTGCCGCTTTGAGTTCCCCCTCCCGACCACGCGAAAATGATTCGGTTCCCGGACGTTCCGGCAGCGAGGAGCTTTCCCCGGACTGAAAGGCCAAACGATGTGTCGAAATACACAGACACGCCTCGCTCGATTGCCAGGCTCTCGCCTGGAGGAACAAGCACATCTCTCATGACGTAGTACGGGCTGCCACCCATGGTCCAGGCCCCTTTCACAATACTGTCGGCCGGATTCACGTCGGTTCCGTACGCTACTTTCACGTCTATGCCAGCGATAAACAGCATTCCAATTCCTAGTAGTATTGCTATGAGGGATACTTTTGATTTCATCGTGTCGACTCCGGCGTTTCAGAGCTCTATCTAGCTTTGCTACCCATCATGCGTGAATTTTCCTGAGGACGGCCTCTCTTCAGTTCGACACGCTTAGATAGGAATCTGATTGCGATGACCGTTGGAGTCAAGTACACTATTCCCAATAACGCGCTACCGAAGATCCCCACCAGAACTATTCCAAGCTCTGGAGCAAACATCAACATTCGGAAGATGGATGAAGACGCTTCGAGACTTCCGATCAACGGGTAGACTAGAGTGCGGACAACTTGGGCTAAGACCGGTGATTGAAGGATCATTGACGCAACTGCAGGGCTGAAGGAGTAGTAGAACATGTTGAATGCCTTCATAAACTGAGAGCCCGCAAATGTCGACAACACTTCCTCATTTCGAAACTCTCTAAGGAATTGAACGGGGCCAGCCAGCTCTGAACCATACGCAGCGGACGCTATAACGCATGGCCGAAGAGCTCCCAAAGGCAGAGCTGTCGTAAGAGTCGTGCTAGTCGATGTAACCGTAACTGTTGGGGAGTAGACAATTGCGGTAGTCGTTGTGGACGAAGTTGTCGTCGTCGAGGTTTCAGCTAGAGATGTGGAAGTCACCGTAATGGTTGGAGAGTAGATCGTTGTCCCCACTGCAATTGTTGTAGTAGTTGGTACGCTTACTGTGGGTGAGAACACCGTTGAGGACTGTGTTACGGTTGCCGTGGTTGAGGTCGTCTCACTAAACAAGGACAAGGAGACGAGCGTCGTGGTTGTCGGTGCAGTGACGCTTTGCCAAGAAGTCGAGAATACTGTTACGGTTGATGATGTGGTTGTCGATGTGGTCTCAGTGCTCACCGTGGTCAGTTTGTAAGTGTTGGTTGTGGTTGTTAGAGAAGTGGCAGTTGTGTACGTGTAGCTTGGGATCACATAGGTTGATGAAGTAATGACTATGCTTACTCTGTCAACAATGGTGGAGCTAGCAGTCGAAGCAGTAGTGTTCGTCGCTGTTGCTGTGGAGTGTGTGGCTGCGATCCTGGAGAATGTGGTTCTGGCTCTAGTCCAGTTGGATGTAGTTACTGTTGAGGATGTAGTTATGGCATATGTGATTGAAGAGACGGTTGTGGAGACTGTTGGACCCTCTGGTTGTCTGAGGCGCCCTATTTTCCTCCCCGCATATTCAGTAAACCAAACATTTATCGTGCCGCCAGTTTCGTTGTGAATTGCCAGGCCTTGCGGTTTTGCAGTGGATGTAATGATTGAGTACTCTGTGAACGTATTTCTTAGCGGGGTGTATTTTCCGATCTTGCTTGTAGTGTCAGAGAACTCAGTGAACCATATGTTGCCTTGTGGATCTATTTCAATGTCGTGAACCTCACACCCGGCCGTAGGAATACTGAATATTGTCAATGACCACTTTGTGAATGATTGTGCATCCCTTTCATAAGCTACCGGATCCAACCTTCCAATGACGTTGATGTCAGAGCCAACAACTTGAGCAGTAAACCACACCATCCCGTCTGGGTCAACGGCCACGTCCCAGGGGCTGAATGGGAATACAGAATATTCTCTGCACGCACCTCGCTCTGGATGGACTCTGACAATGCTTTTTCTTGAGAAATCCGCCACCCAAACGTAGGGTTGTCCAGCAGCAGGTACTGTGAGGTTCGTGCCCATTGCTAACCCTATAGGGTGTGAGTCAATTCCTGCTCCAGGAAGCAGCAGTTCACCGAATCTTCCGCCGTACAGTGAGGGAGCGCCTACTGCTGTTGTAAAGGAAAAGTTGCCGAGCTTGCCTACACCATACTCGGTGAACCAAACGCAGTCACGGACCTTGTCATACACAATCTTTCGGGGGCCAGCCCCGGACGTCGGAATCTCATATTCTGCAATCTTGCGAGTCAGGTTGCTTGCCATCACTCCGATCTTGTTTCCATAGGCTTCCGTGAAAACAGCGCTTACCTTTATTGCCGGATCAGGAAGTGAAGCATTTGTCCAAGGAACCAAGGTAATTCCCCAAGGATAGCTGTTCAAGGTTGGCACAGGGATCTGACGCACAGAGTTGTTGTTCAAGAATAGATAGCCAACGTTGTTAGCGGCCCCCTCTGTAAAACAGACCACAGTGCCATTCACACTGAGATCCCATAATCCTGGGTTTCCAGGCACCAGGTATTCAGTGATCGTTGTGGCTTCGGCAGGTGTGAGAATCAAACCCGCAAGAAGGATTATTGAGAGAAGACCTACAGTCTTTCGCGCTACGTTCTTGACCAGTACCTTTCTTGGGAACCGATCGTTCAGCAATGCCCCCACAAGAGTGCAAATTGCGACCCCACCAAGAAACAACACAGGCTCCGTGTCAGGCACCTCCAGTAACCCTAAGTCTCCTGAGTGCTCTCATCAGCATCAGAGGTGGAAGGAGATAGACTATCCCGGTCAGGCAGCTGGCGACAATACCCATGACTAACACACCGATCTCCGGAGTCAGATGCAAGGAAGCAAGAGCTGAAGTCGCAACCCTCAGACAAACCAATAGCGGGAATATCAGGATCCTCGTCGTTGTCGTCAGGAAGGGCTGCCTTCCAATGAATCCCGCGACATCTGGACTGAATGAGTAGTAGAAGGCGTTGAACACGCGCATGAATTCTGCTCCTGCAAACGTGAACATGACAGGACCGTCTCTGAATCCTCTTAGGAACTGAACCTCGGGCGCGAGCTCAGAACCATATGCAACAGAGGCCACTATGCATGGTCTGGTTATTGCGAGTGTGGTTGTTACCGTGGCTGTTGTTGCAAGAGTCGAGGTTACTGCTGCAGTCGTAGGAATCACAGATGTCCGGACAGACGTGATCGTTACCGTTGGGGAGAAGGTTGTAGTGGTTATGTAAGAGGCGTTCGTCAGCGTGGATGTGGCAGTCGAGTAGATTGACGTCGATGTCGCAGTCAGAGCGGTCATCGTGGTGCTTAGCGAAGTGATCACTATGGTGTCCGTCCTTGAACTTGTAACCGAGACAGTCTGGACATTCCATGAGGTATAGGTAGCGGTTGTCGGCGTGGTCGTTAGAAGTGAGGATACGCTAACCATTGTCTGAGTCGTGGTTGTCGTTGAAGTCGTGGTCGTAGAGGATGTCGAAACGGAAGTTGCACCATAACTGTAGATTACTGTGCTGGTCAACCGAAGCATGCTACTTGTGTAGGTTTGGGTTGATGTCACCTGAGTCACTGAGGCCGTCGCCGCAGTTGTAGTGTTGGTTGCCGCACTGCGCGTGGCCACGACTGAAGCGGTACCGTCTCTTCTGACTGTCAAGGTTTGACCTGTAGTATCGGCCGAGGTTATTGTCCCAACTGCTGTCGTCGTAACAACAGGCGGAGCCCACCAATAGTTGATGGTTCCGACTCTTTGAGCGAACGGTTCCGTAAACCACGGCGATCCATATGGGCCGCCTATCGTGATGCCATGCGGCCTCCCCCCAGCTGTGATGATCGGATATTCGAAGAAGACATTCAATCCTGGATCGTATCGGGCCACTTTGTCCCCATTGTATTCGGTGAACCATATGTTTAGCACTCTTGTTGGGGTTGTTGTCGTTGCTTCTATGACAAGTTCGTGAGGTTCCGAGTTGGGGGTTGGAATCCTGAAAGTGACATATTCTCCTGAGACCGGGTTCAATCTTCCTATGCAGTTTCTCTTGCTTTCCGTTACCCATACGAATCCATCCGGACCTACTCCTATCCCCCACAGCCCACTTTCAGCGCCCGTATTGAAGTGCCTGAAGACAGCGGTTCCATTGTCAAGTAGCTTGACCGAGCTAATTCTATTCGTTCTATATTCCGTGAACCAAACCGAGCAATCGATCGGGCTCATGGAAATGCCCAGCGGCTGTGCGTTCGAGACCCCTGGTATTTCGTAGAATGAGAGACTCGCATATTCGGCGGCAGTCACCAACTCTTTCATGTACAGATGCCCTATTCGGTTCCTTCCATACTCCGTGAACCAAACATCATACCTTGGCGTCTTCCCTGTAGACAACTTCGTTACGTTCATGGTTATCCCCCTAGGCCGAGGCAGCCCAACTGGATCGGGCAGATACCATTCGTAGAATCTTGTTGCCGAAGGAACAAACATACCTATCTTGCCAGCTGTTTCCTCTGTGAACCATATGTCTTCGTAGTCTTTGCTCGCTACTATTGCCCACGGTGCACACCCTGACGTAGGTATGACATACTCGTAGGTCGGATTCGTGACTTTCGCGATGCTGTTTGCTCCTTGCTCTGTGATCCAGATACTGCCTCCACTGTCCACGGTTATGCCCCAGGGTATTGGTGCTCCTGGCAACCCGTATTCAGTCATCACTATGCTTTGAGCCGGTTTCAGAGAGTAGACCAGCAGGCCTACTAGAAGTACTAATGCAAGGAGTCTTTCGGATCTAGTTCGAATCCTACTGCCATGCTTGTGGGTGAGAAGAACCAGGGCTATCGCCGCACCTATTAGTAGCCCGATCTCTTCCCACAAGCAAACCACACGCGCGAAACACTTTGCTTCGTCTAGTTTCTCCGCCTAAGCTTCCTCGAACATATCTTTCCAGTCACTATCAGCGGCGCTAAGTATGCTGCTCCGATCAAAGTCGACGCCAGAAGACCAGAAGCCACCACAGCCATTTCAGGTGCGAAAGTCAGTGTGCTGAATACAGCTGACGTGAGGCGTAGCGCAGCTACTAACGGATAGAGCATCAACTTCACAGTCTCCTGAAGCGCAGGGTATTGCACGATGTAGGAGGCTACTCCCGTGCTGAACGAATAGTAGAAGGCGTTGAACACTTCCATGAAGGCGCCTCCTGCAAATGTGGCTTGGACAGACAGGTCTCTGAACCCTCTGAGGAACTGCACATCGGGAGCCAGCTCTGATCCAAGCGCAGCTGACGCGATTATGCATCGACGTACAGTAGGCGTCGAGGTAACTGTGACCACATTGGTGACTACCATAGTCTGCGTAGACGACATTGTTGTTTGAGTGGTTGTGACACTGGCGCTGGTTGATGTTGTAGTCCACGAGGACACGGTTATGCTTGTGATTGTTGGATAGTAGGTCGTTGTTGGGTAGGTTACCGTCATCGTTGAGGATGAGATCTCTGCAGTTGTTGATGTGCTGGTTGTAGATGTGCTGGTCGTTGTTGTGGAGGTCTCTGTTGTTGTCGAAGTCTTGGAAGTTGTCGTTGATGTAGTCGTTGTGCTTACGGTTGTCGTCGTTGAGGTCTGTGTGCTTGTTGTCGTTGAACTTGTGTAGAGGACTGATTTCGTTTCACTGATCGTCGAGCTTGTAGTGGACCACTGAGTCTGCGTTGACGTAGTGAAGGTGGTCACCATTCCCACTGCTGATGATGCTATGGTCGTTGTTGCAGATGTGGTGGCACCAGTTGTCGTTGAAGTGGATGCGTGGCTGACCCAGTTCACAGTTGTAGTTACCGTGTCCACGCCTCCCGCCATCCAAGCAGGCTGGAACAGCCTTCCCAACCTATTTGCCTGCGCCTCAGTGAACACTATTGTGTCAGACGACTGAATACAGAGCCCATACGGTTGGCTTCCAGGAGTTGGAGTAGGATACTCATAGAAGTCACCAGTTCCCGGAACAAACTTGCCAATCTTTGCTGTGGCGAACTCCGTGAACCAGACGTTGTAGTCTTGGTCAATCAGTATCTCGCTAGGATCACATCCAATGGTCGGTATCTGCCAGTACAGTGTTTCGTTCTTCCACCAGTTGAGTCGGCCGATTGACCAAGTTCCACTCGATGTGAACCAGATGAATCCGTCCTTGTCAAAGGTTATGCCCTTTGGAGCTGATGGAACGGTATACGTTGTGAATTCTCCTTTGAAGGGGTTGAAGCGAACGACTGCGCTTGAACCGTATGCGGTGAACCATACGATGCCGTCATTGTCCACTGTTATGTGACTTGGATTCTGAATACCAAGCGGAATAGGATATTCCGTCATTCGCCATCCGACTCCACCGACGTATGTGAGTTTCCCGATCTGGTAGCGTCCCCCCGCTGCTGCGTTGTACTCCGTGAACCAAACGATCAATCTCGTCTTGTCGATTGCTATGTCTTGCGGTGCGGAGCCTGTCGATACCTCCCATTCAACGAACTCTCCTGTGATTGGGTTCAGCCTTCCTATCTTGCTGCCCACGGACTCGGTGAACCAAGCGAAAGTGCCTGTGTCGGTGGATATTTCTGGCCCTAGTGCGATACCCCATGGGTTAGAGCCAGGTGTTGGGATGTTCCACTCAGTGAATTTTCCCGATCCCCATTCCACAAGCCCAATCCTATTGCTCATCTGAGCTGTGTAGAATGCTCGATTCGCCGAGACATCACAAGCTACTTCCCAAGGACGAGCCGGATT
>Ga0315296_10002500_pt1 | contig 15663 bp, 9 predicted proteins | sample YL17G14_18_MG_FD_203921 | JGI IMG/M metagenome (GOLD analysis project Ga0315296, IMG submission 203921) | Sediment microbial communities from Yellowstone Lake, YNP, Wyoming, USA - YL17G14_18 | ecosystem: Environmental > Aquatic > Freshwater > Lake > Sediment | place: USA: Wyoming | collected... | reverse complement strand
CAGACGAGGCATATGAGCTGGCGGTGGAGGTCTATGGAAAGTAGCTTGAGGCAGGGTTTGCTCTGGGGAGAAGAGTTAGTCTTACGCAAGGGTGGACGATGGCACAAAGTCTGAGAGGGATTAATTACCACGCAAGGTTGGAAGAGAGCTAACGCCACGGGGCACTTTAAGAAGGTGATAACGTATAAAGATAAAAAAGCGGCATTGGCCAGAGAGTAGATAGTTCACCTTGCTCAGGAGGACTTAAAATCGAAGTGAGGAGGTTCAGAAATGGAGAGGTACGACGTAATCGTAGTTGGCGCCGGGCTTGCCGGTCTAAGCACAGGCGCCATATTAACAAAGGCGGGGAAAAAGGTGTTGATTCTGGAAAAGAACAAGGATGTGGGCGGCTTTGCCCGGACGCATAGGCCCTTTCCCGGCTACTACATAGACGAGGGCGTCCATGGATTTCATCTATCCTCTAAGAGTGCCATCGCAGAGGTTTACCAACGGGTGGGAAAAACATTGCCTAAATTCAGCCCCACCCCTCCGTCTGACTTATCCATGATATCCAACAATCCCAACGAAGTAGCAAGAATCTTGGATCTAATCACCAATATGTCCGATGAGGAAATTGAGGAGCTAGAGGATGTCTCTTTAAAGGGCTACATTACCCGGCTTACTCAAGACCCCGGGATACTTAACCTCTTCCAGATCATCGGACCCGTACTTTGTTCAATCAGGACGTGGGAGGATGCTTCAGCAGGAGAAGTCGTTAATTGCATCAAAGCTAGCCTGGAAAGGTTCCCGGGGGAGGTTTTCAACTGCCCCACTATTTTGGGAGGATACGGAAACCTGCTACCTCCATTGGTCGAGGCTATCGCAGAAAACGGTGGAGAAATAAGAACCGAAACTATGGTTGCAGAGATCATTGTCGAGGATGGGAAAGCGAAAGGCGTGGAGGTAGAAAAAGGCTTTAGGACTGAAAAAGGCTACGTCTCATGGGGGGTTGAAAGGATTGAAAGCCCAATAGTGGTAGCCACAATACCGCTATGGGATCTTTTTAGAGTTGTGAGGGAGGATGTATTTCCATCGTGGTATGTGGCATGGGTGAAGAGGATCTGCGAAAATCTAAATCAATGTTGGACAATCTTTGCTGGTTTGAAACAACCACTGTGGGAGCCCCCAAATCTAACGATGGGGTGGCCAAATATGCCCCGGACTAAATCCACCCATGGCGGATGCGTGGCCTATCATTGGAGCGTGTTTGATCCTTCCGCCGCTCCAGAAGGGGAGTATCTGTTTTACTGGCTGCTTCACTCCAACAGCCTGGAGTTTCCTTATCTCCTGGAACCTGAGAAAGCGGAAAATAGAAGGCGCATTATCGACGTATTCGAGAGGATGGAGGCGGATCTGATAGATCTATTTCCTAAGTTCAAGGATGCACTATGGGTCATACGTCACGCTTCGAATATGTATATAGCAAAACAGCCAGGATATGTGGGCAGACACCTGCCCGATGTGCAAGCCCCGGGTGTTGAGGGGCTATATCTGGCAGGCGATAAGATTCGGGCTAGAGGTGCAGGAGTTGGGGGAAACCTCGCCGCCATCACAGCGATGAAATGCGCCAACCTTATCCTGGAGAATCGTCCATAACAGGAAAGACCAAAGGAGACGAAATTTAGGAGGTTCATAAAATGGAATCTTTTGATGTAATCGTTATCGGCTCCGGCCCCGGCGGACTAGGGGTCGGTGCACTTCTCGCGAAAGCGGGGAAAAGGGTCGCAGTGCTTGAGAAGCAAAGTCAAATAGGCGGTAGGGCCACATCATATCAATGGAAAGGGTATACCTTTAATACCGGCCCTCACGGAGGCACTGTAGATGGCGAACTGGATCGGTTGCTGCAGCGGGTGGGAAAGGAGCCGCCGCCCCGGGGCATATTTGATGACGTGGTGACCTATAAGGACAAAAAATTTATACCCCTATTAAACCTGGTTCGCCTGGATTCCCCAGATATTCAAAAGCTGTTAAACGCTGTAGTCAATGCCACAGCAGAAAAACTTGCGCAACTTGATGCGGTATCAGCCAACGAGTGGTTGGACTCGCTCGAGATCAAAGATGAAGACTTATTGATGCTATTGAGACTGGGAATCCAGGTGGCAAGCACCATACCGAGGTTGGAGGAAGTGGCTGCGAGCGTAGCGATAGAAGCTCTTAGACCATTGGCGTCGCCACCTCAGATATGCTGGACCTGCCATGGGTATATCAGCTACATGCAACAGCTTGCGGATGTAATAACGGAAAATGGCGGGGTGGTCAAAACCAACGCTGAGGTTACTAAGATCTTAGTAGATAACAAGCGAGTTAAGGGGGCCTTGGTAGAAGAGGGGAAAAAGGAGCTCATGGGCGAAATATGTAAACCGAACATCTTAGAAGCTTCTACGGTGGTTGCTGCCTTCCCTATATGGGATCTATTCAACCTGATTAGTGAACGATTGTTTCCCGAGTGGTTTGTAGAGCGTGTGAAAAATCTAAGGAAAACTACGGCAATTTTTGGCATATATGCTGGTTGTAAAGAGCCGTTGTATTCGGGAAAAGAGTGGATTCTGATGAATTCCCCTCAAACAGGATACCCTTTTGCCGCTTATATGGAAACGAATGTTTGCCCTCAACTGGCTCCAAAAGGCAAACACCTATTTAACTGCTGTTACCTATGCGAACCCGAGCTGATCGAGGCGGAACATCGAGACCACCTACACAAGCTGTTCGAGCTGGCCAAGCAAGATTTGGAGGAATTGTTCCCGGGCTGGGAGCGCAAATGTACATGGATCAAGCCCTTTTTCCATAAGTTTGAAGAACCGGCAAGAACACCGGGCCGTGCCGGCGTATTTAGACCAGGACCGAAAGCACCGGCGATAGAGGGCCTGTATTTTGCTGGTGATACGGTTAGCTCAAGAGCTTTGCCCGGCCTAGAATGCTCTGCTGACTCCGCAGTGAAATGCGCAGAGGCCATATTGGAAATACCGGAATAAAAAGGAGGAGGCAATGGTCAAGTATAAGGTCTGGACTGAACAGCCGACCCTCGACTTCTATAGACTGGGTTACAGCCCGAGGAAGGACTGCATCCTCGCCGGCCTGTGGATTGGTGGCATGTTCACCGGCGCCTCAGGCAAGCGCTACCACGGCATGCGCGGCTTCGACGAGTTTGGCCAGGGCATGGCCCACACGTACATATTCGTGAAGCTGAACGAGCACAATCTGGCCGACTTCTCGCCGGAGCTGTACCCTGAACTCCCCATCGACCAGATGGAGCGGTACGAGTACTCCGAGACTGCTGACGCGGTGCACTTCGTGGGCGAGAACGTGCGGCTTGATACTCGTGTCGGCAGCTTCGACTGGTACGATGGCAAGGGGCGCTGGGAGCTCCACTCAGAGGAGCTCGGCCAGGCGTTCACCTTCTGGGTACCTAAGCAGAAAGGCCTCCCAATGCCGATGCAATACCGCAGCCAGCTGGGCAAGGCGACAGGGAAGATCAACGGAGACCCCATCGAGGGCTACACCTACTTCGACGCTATCTACAGCCATTCCGGCTTCATGTACCTCAAGCTTCCGTTGATCCGCAAGATCGAGAAGCAGTGGTCTTCGTGGCTGGTCGAGTACGCCGACGGCGAGATCGACGGTGGCGTTGCGTGGAAGGGTTTCGGTGACACCAAGTTCAGCGCCGGCCACCTTCTCCGGAGCGGGGTGAGCACGGCGCTGTCGGATGCCCGCGTGTTCACCACCTACGATGAGCGAGGGACGGTGTGGAAGATCCGCATCGAGCTCGACGATAAGGTGTTCGAGCTTGAGCAGGACGCCTGCTCCGACTGGCCCTCGCATACCTTCGGGCGGGTGGTCTCCACCTCGCGGGGCAAGAAGATCGCTAAGAGCTGGACTTTCACCGAGTGGGTGCCGGACAATATCGAGGAGCTGCTCGAACGGTACCTGGCCGGGGAGATCCAGACACGCCAAGCCCGGCAAGGACGGATCGAGAACGAGCGCAGGGTATTCCCTGAGCACCTCGTGTAGTCCCGCCGACCCTGCGGGCCTACGAGGAATACCGGCACTTCGACCAGGGCTGATTGGTGGGACAATATTCTATACCCGAAACAAAGGAGGTCTCAATGAAGAGATGGTTATCTCTAGCCGCGATTGCGGTATTGTGTCTGGCGCTGGTTGTTGGCGTCGCTTGTGGCGGAGGAAGGGGGGAGGAGGAGGAAGTAACGGAAATTAAGCTTGGCCTTGGCACACCGCTAACCGGCCTTCCTGGAGCCCTCATCGGCATCCCATCTAAACAGGGATTTGAGTTGACCGCTGAGAGGATCGGCGTATTCGAAGTGGGCGGAAAGCAGTACCGCTGGAAGATCATCACCGAAGATACCCAGGGATCAAGTGCCGCCGGGGGGGTAGCTGCAGCCACTAAGTTCATCTATGACTATGATGTGGACTTCGTCATCTCGAGTGGCGGTGCAGCGATGGGGGCCCAGCCTCTGTGCGAAGAAAGCAGGGTAATAATCGATATGGGGACTACTCAGTTTGCCGCCTTCGGCCCCGATCACCCGTACACCACCCAGTCCGGCCCTTGCATGGCGGTGGGAGTGGCATGTTTCTATGATTGGCTGGCTAAGGAGCACCCTGAGGTGAAGCACATCGTTGTATCGTCCGCCGACGATCCACTTAGTGGCGCGTACAACGAGGCTTTTGAGAGCAAAATGCACGAGTACTTTGGTTTTAAGCAGGATATCGTTTGGTTTGCTTCTGGGACCACGGAGTATTATCCTACGGCAACCACGATAATGGCGAAAGACCCGGACTTGGTTATAGCTAGTCCCGGCACCCAAATTCTCGATATTATGTGGGATATGGGCTATGAAGGCCTCGCTGCTGTCTTTGGTCCAATTTTAGACCAGTCCCTGTTGGAGCAGGCGGGCTGGGATAAGTGCAAGGGCTTGCTAATCTTTTTCCCGGAGTGGTACGGAGCCGAGGACGTGTGGCCTGAAGCAGTAGCCTATGCTAGGGAGTATGAGGCTCGCTACGGTGTTGAGATGGGGACAATCCCGTTCGTGGCGGCCATGGACCTCTATTCACTAACCGGTGCCTTGAAGAAGGCAGGCGCGGTGGATAATCCGGAAAAAATCATGGAGGCTATCGATAGCAGGATGTCCTTCGATAGCATGGTTGGGCCTGTTTACTATGGCGGTGAAGCTTTTGTCGGCGTTAACTGCCTGCTAATGTGGCCAGTTGGCATCTGGGCGGTTGTTGGGGAGCGTGAGTATGAGCCACTTGACTACTATACCCCAGAGGAGGCAGAGGCAATAGCGGCGGAGGCCTGGACAGCTACAATGCCGTAGAGGCCTGCGCTGGGGTAGTTACACTTCATCGCCTGCTACTCTGTTTCAAAGAGTCTTCACCTTGGGCCTGAATGTCACGGAGGGTTCGAGCTTGGCATAATAAGCGAAACCTTTCGCCTTCTTTACCTTCCCATATCTCGCTTTTAGTTCCTGCAACGGGCCTGCATCCAAAGCCCGCATCAGGCATGCCTCCACACAGATGGGCTTCTTGCCCTTTCCCAGCCTATCGAAGCAGAGGTCGCACATCTCCATCTTAGCATTAGGCTCAGCCCCAAATTGGGGCGCCTGGTAGGGGCAAGCTTGTAAACAGAAGTCGCAGAGATCTTTTCCGCGGCACTTGTCCCTGTCTACCACCACAACGCCATCCTCTTTTCTCTTGGTAATGGCTTGCGCAGGGCAGGCACTGATGCAGGCAGGCTGGGCGCAGTGGCAGCAAGAGGTGGCAAGGAAGGCGACAAACAAATTGGGGAATTCGCCTTCCTCAATGGTTATCACCCTTCTCCAACTGGCTCGCCCCGCAGGCACGTTGTGCCAGTCTTTACAGGCGACAACGCAGGTATAGCATCCGGTACATCGAGTCTGATCGAAGTAGAACCCCAGTTGCATCTGCCACCCCCTAGACCTTCTCGATCTGGACTAAGACGGTATTGTAGGCAAATGAGCCGCCGGGTGATGGTTCATCTCGAGTTAGGATATTTGCGCATCCAGCTCTATCTACACCTTTCTCGTCGGGATCATACCAGGCGCCTTCAGGTAGCAGGGCAACACCAGGCATGATTCGTTTGGTGACTTGGGCAGGTATTATCGTCTCCCCCCTGTCGTTGAACACGCGAACCATATCACCATTACTGATACCTCTAGCACTGGCGTCAGTAACGCTGACGATGATCGCTTGAGGGCAAAGCTCTTTGAGCCAGGGCAGAGTGAAGAATTGGGCATTTGCCCTCCCCTTGGCATGATTAGTGATGAGCTGGATGGGGTATCTCCGAGCCAGGGGGTCATTCGGACTCTCCCAGGTCTCGATGTACTTTGGGATTGGTGGAAGCAGGGGATTACCCAGATCTGCTATTCGTTGAGAGTAGATCTCGATCTTCCCCGAAGGAGTCGGGAATGGATTTTTCTCAGGATCCTCAATCTGCTCCTTAAAGGAGACATAGGGTTCAGAGCGCTCGATCCAGTGGACACCTTTCTCCTTGAAGGCATCGTAATCGGGAATCTGGGCGACTTTGGCCAACTCTCTGAGCCGGCTCTCTTCAGTCTCTTCATCATAATCAGTAATACCCATTCGAGCTGCCAGCGCCTTTGCAATTTCATTCTGTGGTTTGGATTCGCCTATTGGTTCGATGATCTTCCGCTGGAAGCCAATGTAGGCCATTCCAACCCCTAGGGCAATGTCATCTCTCTCCACGTAGGTAGAGGTGGGGAGGAGGATGTCGGCGTACTTGGCGGTAGCAGTCATGAACTGCTCCGCGACTACGATGAACTCCAGGGCTTTTAGTGCCTTAGCGATCTTATTGATATTAGGGAGCGAGTTCAAATAGTTGCTGTTAACGATGAAGGCTAGCTTGTAGTCAGCGGGGTAGCCTCCTGCTTTCCCTTTAAGGATGGCATCTGCTACCTTCGTATAATGTATTTGGGGATACATATAGCCAAGTGGGATACCATCCGAGGTTGCGAATGAGTCAACAGGATTAAGGGCGAAAGGCAAAGCTGCTCCTATCCCTATTCCTCCTAGCCCTACTCCAAATGGATATCCGGGGACTAGCGACTCCCAAGCCCTAGCGGCGGCATCCCCACCGTGAACGCCGACATTGCCCGTCATCGCCGCCAGAGTGATAGCCGCCCGGTGATACTGCTCGCCAAAGGCAGTGCGACCGGGAGCAATCCCCGCCATCAGCGCCGCTGGCTTGGTAGTTGCATATTCTCGAGCCAGCTTTTCGATAGTGGATGCGGGCACACCGGTAACGGCCTCAACCCAAGCTGGTGTCTTGGGCACCCCATCTTCCAGACCCAAGACATAGTCTCTAAATTTGTCGAAACCCACAGTATAGGTATCGAGAAACTTCTGGTCCTGTAGGTTCTCCTCGATCATAACATAAGCCATGGCAATGAGCATGGCAGCGTCGGTGCCAGGTCTTATAGGTATCCACTCATGAGCAAAGGTGGCTGCTGAATCACTATACCAGGGATCAACCGCGATGATTCTGATCCCCTTCTCTTTAGCCTGTGCCAGAAACCATGGCGTATTGGCACCGGTGATGGTGACTGCAGGGTTCCAACCCCACATGATTATGAGGCGGGAATTGAGAAGATCATCCCGAGTGTTAGCACAAGATAAGGTGCCGTAAGTAAAAAATGACGCGAACATCCCCCCATGGAAGGAGGTTGCGCCCCACCACGATGTAAAGCCTCCTGCAAGGGACAACAGCCTACGAATTGTCATAACTGTATGTAGGCTGCCGAGATCGCCTGCCATTGGCAGGTATAGTAGGGATTGAGGCCCATAGGTCTCCCTAACCCGCTTTAATTCAGCGGCCACAGTATCCAGAGCCTCATCCCAGGATATACGCTTAAATTTCCCTTCCCCTCTCTCACCCGCCCGTTTCATGGGGTATAGGGGTCGATCCGGCGCGTACACCCTTTGTCTCAAAGCACGCCCCCTCAGACAGGCGCGAAGTTGAGGTTCCTTCCCGTCATCGGTTTCAACCCGGGTAATGACTCCATCCTTAACATGAACCCTCAGCAGACAAGTTCCGCCGCAGTGACTGGCACACATTGTAGGAATTACAATCTCGCTCTTTGCCTCTTTTTTTGCCATTGATTACCCCCTATCAAAACTTGAAGAACTGAGGCAACTAAGAGTCTTCTCAAACATTCTCTCCCTCCCGACCAGGCTTGCTACTCGGAGAACTCCCCATAGACCTCCACCGCCAGCTCGTATGCCTCATCTGGCGACATCTCAAATACTAGAACATTCTCCTCTCCCCTAACCTCATGGATCTTGGCTGGCCACAGCATTATATTGTTAATGCCGATCAGCTCCTCGCCAGCAAAGCGAACCGGACCGATCCAGGTATCGAAGGTCTCGGCATGGATCGTCTCCAGGATTCTGTCCACGTCATCCACAGTGCCAGCCTTTTTCAGCACCTCGGTCATGACAAAGAGAATGGTAGACGCGTAGTACGAAAACTGCGAGAACTCCCCACCATACCGCTGCTCAAACTCGATGGCGAGGTCCCTCACCGCTTGGGGCAGGTCCGCTCCAATCGGGTTTGGTTGATAGACCATGGCCCCCTGGTAATACTCCCAGCCTAAGTAGTCCGCATAAAGCTTAAGGAAAAAAGGATAGGCGTTACGGCCTTTATAGCCCATCTCCCGCATCGGCTTCAATGTTGGCGGATCACAGATAATGAGGTCGGGATCAATGTTCACCAGTTTGGTCGCCAGGGGATAAAGCTCCGTCGCACCAACAGGAACCCACTCCACAGCTACCACATCAAGGCCAAAGTAAGGGGCAGCATCGATAGCAGCTTCACCATTGGCGTGGCCAAAGGCGTTGTCGGGCAGGGCTATAGCAAGCGTTTTCACCTCGGGGTAGGCTGCGGTCACATACTTGAATAGCACTGGTGTGTGCACCAGAAAGGTGGGGGAGATCTGGATGGAATGGGGCTTATCCGGGCCCAAAAGCTCCCGCGAGGCGAGCCCTATATCCATTATCACCCCTGATTGTTCGCATATAGGCTGGGCAGCTCCTGCTGGATCGGTGCCGGCCTGGTATATCAGCTTCACCCTATCGTCGAAGATAAACTTGGTCGCCGTTGCCACCCCGCCAGCACCGGTCATCTTGCTATCCTCGAAAATAAGCTTCCAGCGGTAGGTCTCCCCCGCCACATTAAACTCGCCGATCTTCTCATTGACCAACTCAAGCGTGTGCATCGCCGGGATGCCGACAATGCCATAAAGACCAGACAGCGGCATCCCAAAACCGAATTTGACCTCCTTTACCGCCGCTTCTTCCTCTCTGCCACAAGCAATACCGATGACCAGCCCCAGGCATAAAACCACGACTGCTATAACCGATGGCCACTTCTTCATCTGGTACCCTCTTCAGCTTAGTTGGCAGCTATTGCTTCATCAACTCGCAGGCTCTTGTCGATTATCTGCTCATTCGGCCAATCACTGGCTGATAAAAGTGGTCGAGGCGGGTCTGAGACCCGGCACGGAGATCCCTCTTTGAGGGAACGGTTAAGGTTATTGATGGGAACTATTTCAAGAAGCTTAAAATCGAGTTTCGGGTGCGGAAATGATACATCGGGATTCTCTGTTTGTCAAACTGGGGGTGGAACGCTGGGGGCTCCAATCAGACCGCTTCCTATCGAGGCTAGGAATCGCCTCGGCCCCTCCTGGCCCAGGGCAGGAAGGACGACACAAAAGAGAGTAGACCCAAGCCCATGATAATGGCCGCAGGCACGATGAAGCCCATCGATAGATCCCTGATCCCTGACGAAGCCAGATCGCCTAAGAGCGTGTTTATGGTTGCTGGCACATCATTGACATTCCCGGTAATAGCATTGGTAACTCTGCTGGGCGCCATAGAGTATACCAAGGAGAAAATGACGACCAGCGGCAGCCCGGAAAAGAACATGGTGCAACCAACCCAGCGCAGAATCTTATTCAATCGGGGTAGGTTCAACAGGACGATAATCCCCAACACCGCCGCCATTGCTCCATAGAACGCAGCCTGAGGGATGTCAATAATACGGCTAATAATCTGTCTCGGGCTATCAAAATCGTCAAGGAATTGCTCACGGGTCTCACCCTCGCTCTTCGCCTCCTCAATAAGATCCAGGGTATCAGGCCCTTGCTCAATATTGGCATCGACAAATACCATAGCTTCGCTCATAACCTGCTCTTTTATTACATTGCGGTCCAGACCGCTAGGGATACACTCCGGTAGCACTCCCTGACTGATTAAAGGCAAGTCGGGCACTTGGCCAGGCTGGCAATCAGGCAGAGTATCGATCTTTTGATCGAGGAAAGCCATGACAGCAGAATGAGCGCGTTGCTTGGCCGGCCTAAGGTCAATGGTCATATCGAGATCGTCTATGTCGGAGCGGAGCCAGGGGAATAAATCGTCTAGCAACGATTCAACCTGGGTCTGGAGCCACTCAGGGGGGAAAATCTGGGCGGTAAGTTCTTCTGCCTCCTGCCTGCTGAGCTGGAGAGCACCGTAGTAGTCTGGCACTGCTTCTATCTCCGGCATCACATCCGTGTACACCCTAGCGTAGAAGTTATTTTCTTCAAGCTGGTCCTTATAGAAGTCTTCGTCCAGGATTTTGCCCTCAATGGCACCAAGAGTCAGACTAGCGGTGAGGAGCAGAAAGAAAACAAGGGCGAGAAATACAAGCGCTAATCTTCTGAAAAAAGATAGCATGCTACCGGTCAACTCCTTTGGTCATAATGCGATTATTCGGTACTATCGCTGCGCCAGACACAAGAGCAGCAACCTGAATCTGGTTGCTGCTACAAAGGATGTGGGCGGCGCCAACGCTCCACATAAGATACCAATTTATTTGGCTCCCAAAACCTGCTTCAGCAAATCAATTCTCGTCGGCGATGTCACCGGGCTTTGGCCATTGGGGTCTTATCGGCAAACCCAAAGCGACACAACAACCGTTCAATGCTGTATAAAAGTAACGACAATAGGATAAAATTATAACAAATAATACAAAGATTGTCAATAGTAACTTAGTCCTATTCTTGCTGGGAAATCAGTCCTGTTGTCAGTTAGAATCTGTCCCCATCTGAGGTCGAGATATTAGAAAAACAACCCACTTTAACCCCATAAATATTGCTGCTGCTCAGGTTCGGCTTCTTGTGTCATCAAATTTGCTACCACGCTCTGAGGAGCCTCGCCTTTGAATAAAACGCCATAAACTGCGGTAACAATCGGCATCTTCACCTTGTATTTTTTAGAAAGTTGATAGGCTGATTTAGTAGCCTGAACCCCCTCAGCCACCATAGTCATTCCCTTTAGTATTTCCTTAAGCGCTCTACCTTTCCCTAGAGCTTCTCCCAATCCACGGTTACGGCTGTTCTTACTGGTACAGGTAGTTATTAGATCACCCAGCCCGGAAAGCCCAGCAAAGGTGAGAGGGTTGGCTCCCATGGCTATTCCTAATCGAGCGATCTCGGCCAATCCCCTCGCCATCAAGGCTGCTTTGGTATTGTCCCCCAAACCCAACCCATCACAGATGCCGGCGGCAATGGCGATGATGTTCTTTAGTGCTCCTCCCAATTCCACCCCTATAATATCTGGATTGGTATAGAGCTTAAAATTGCTGGCCATAAAAATATTCTGGATATATTTAGCCAAATCTTCATCTGGTGTGGCTATCACTACTAAAGTAGGAACATTTCTGCTCACTTCCACGGCAAAGCTAGGGCCTGACAGCACTGCTATTCTATTATTTGGCAGTTCAGAGGCAATCACCTGAGACATGCGCAAGTTACTCTTGTTTTCTATGCCCTTTGAGGCACTAACAATAACTGCGTGGGGAGGGATTCGACATTGAGCTAGTCTGTGGACTCCTTTTCGAACAAAATGGGAACGCAAAACTACTACAATTATGTCTTTTTCAGGAGCCGCTTCTTCTAAATGGGAGGTGATATTAATTTCCAACGGGATGGGCACTCCAGGCAGAAACTTAACGTTCTCCCTCCTTTGACGAAGCTCCTCTGCTAAGTGAGGAAAAGGCTCCCATAAATCAACTTTAAAACCCTTATGAGCAAGGAGTATGGCTAAAGTAGTGCCCCAGCCACCAGCACCCAAAACCAGAATCTTTTCTTTCATCTGCATTTCTCTTACCTCATTTGATATGGAAGACCTGCACGACAGAGCACCTGAGATTGCGGTGAGGCACAGCCATAGTGTCCTAAATCGCAGATGAAATATGAAGCGTTGATAGTTCAGCTACCTTTTGCTAATCGTTCGGGGGCCTTATTAACGCTACTACTGCAGAATCTTATGATTTCAGCAAAATCGTGAATCTTCTCCAGATTAGTGCTCTCAAGGAAGCCATCATAAGTAAGGTTAACCCAAGGCTTCCCGTACATTGCGCTGAACTTCTCAGACATGGCAGCCACAATTCCCCCGGGCATACAACCGTGGGGCATCACCGAAATCACGCCTGCAAACTCGCGGTTCTCCATCCATTCAATCCCGCTTCCTATGCTGAGAACCGCCTCGCTACCACATTTTGTAGACAGATATCGGCTCGTGAGCGCCAACAACTCTTTTGTTGAAGGCTCTTCGGTATCAAGGAAGTCCTTGAAGTTGATGCTCACCGAGTGCGCGTCACGCTTTTGTATAAGCTTTCTGATATAACCAGCAATAATCCTCTTTAGATCTCGATCCCTAACGCCATCCTCAATATTCCTATGTGTAATATAAGTAAGCCATTCCTCAAATGGGGAGACGACAACTTCAAGGCCTGCTCTCTCGCACTCTCTCACCAGATTGCTATTACTAAATTTATTAGAGCGCAAGAAAATCTCGCCATTAATCCCTACAAGTGGCCGTCTCGGCTTGTCCCGGTCAATTAATGCTCTAAATTCAGCGGTTGCCTCGCTTAGCACATCATCATAATCTTCTTTTTTGCGAATGCGGTTGGCAATCTCGGCTGTATATTCGGCGAATAGTTCGTCGGTTGCGCCGGTTGACTTTTCATAGGGACGGATACGCCACAGAAGCCTTTCCAAATAATCCGTAGCAACAATGCCTCTAAAAGCTAGGCGCTCGAATCCGGGGCCAAGATTCAAATCATGATAGGCATTGTTCGATACCGTGGTTCGTATTGGAAGATCAAAACCAATTTCCCTGAGTATCCTGATTTCCTCTACCGCGTATTTGCCGAAACGGCATGGCCCGTATGCGCTAGCCAGAAATCCCTCAACATCCTTGAGGTCAACTGCACCATGTTCGTTCTCATAGAAGAATCTCATGAAGCCGCCAAGAGTCACACGGTAGGGCAAGCATTCCTTGCCCGAGGTTACCTTGTGGCTGTAGAGGATATTCCGTTGATCTGGCTCAGGAAGTACAACCGCCTTAACGCCATAGGCTTCCATGGCAGCGGCCAATGCCTCGGCATGGGGAGCCATCCTTGGTATTATGAGGACCTTTTTGGGACTGATCCTTGTCGTCGCCTTCCTTTGGATATTCTTATCCCAGGTCGGACCTTTGTCCGCTTTACTGGAACGGGCGAATCCCTTAATGGTATCAACGAAGGCCTCAAGGCGGGTAACAATGCCCGCCTCGGCTGCATGCTCATCAATCTCTAGCTCACCCAGAGGCTTGCCCCCCATGATATCTCGAACAAGATTGAGTATGAATGAGTTAGGACCGCAGCCAAAGTTAGTCAGTACTAGCCCAAATAACGATGGATCTCGTGTAGTTATGGCGGCCCCAGCTATGTGCTTGCTCTCGTAGAACCAATACGGACGGTCTGAGAATTGGTAAACGTTTACCGAAGCAAGGGGCAGGAAATCGAGCGGTATCGGGACTACACCAAGCTGGGCAAGCTTTTCCGCTATGCCAAGGTTTGCCCCCGAATCCTGCGACATATAAGACCGAGCAAAGATTACAACACCCAATTGTTTATTTTCGCGCAATTGCTGTAGTAATTTCTCGCCCAGCTCTGCTTGCGCTGCCTGAAATTCTCGTTGCGCTTTAATGCCGGCAATGGCAGCTCTCTTTCCTTGTCTCCTGCTCAAGCCCATCTTCACTGCGCAATCGGCAAGGCTATTTATCGCGTCAGCGTCGCCCCTGCTGAAGTCAATAATTGGTATTATCAGCTGTTTTTCGAGGCCTAGAACGTGGCGGATGATAAACGGAGATGCCTGAACCAAGGGGCAGGAATACTTCTGGTTCTCCTCCCCCTCTTTCACCCCCAGCCGGATGGCGCAGGGATAGAGAATGTAGTCAACGTTATTGAGGCTCGCCGCATGCCCGTGTAAAAGCTTAAGCGGGAAACAACTGTCAGTATAGCCCAGCTCAGCGGACTGCTCCATGATCTGCTTGGTGGTCTTGCTCGAAAGGACAACCTTCGCCCCAAGCGCATTGAGGAAGGCAATGACCAGTGGCGCGTAGTCATATATCAAGAGCGCTCTGGGGACCCCGACAGTCGGCCCAGTGCCAGCTCCTTCTTTGTATTCTCTGAATAACAGCTTCTCTCGTTCATCGAAAAGGGTTGCCATTTTTTCGCGGCTGATAGTGCTGTCAAAAAGATCACACCTGCTGCCGTAGAACGTGGGTTTTTCACCGGCTATCTCCAGCCGACTTATCGTGCAGTTATTGTCGCATACCTTGCAGGTGAAGGTGGAAACGGTGTAAGAGCTATCAATGACCTCTTGAAATCCCCTGAACCTGGAGCCATTGCCGCCTACTTCCTCCTTTGCCAGAAGGGCGGCGCCTATTGCCCCGCTTACCTCCTTGTGTTCGGGTACGATTATAGTCTTTCCTTGAAGCGCCTGTCTAAAGGCAGAGACAACCGCATGGTTGTAAAAAACTGCACCGGTGAGTATTACCTTGTCCCCCAGTTTCCTGTTGCCCACCAGGTGGTAAAGATAGTTCTTGGCAATGGAGTGGGAAAGACTGGCCGTTATCACCTCTAGCGGCACACCTTGCTGTTGGGCTAAGGCCACTGCCTGCCCCATAAAAGCAGCGCATCTCGTTCCCAGATCGATGGTGTGGGGCGCCTCGAATGCCAGATTGGCAAACTCACCATTTTGAACCGAAACGCCGAGCAATTCAGCCAGTTCATCAATAAAGCTTCCAGTTCCAGCGGCGCATGCCTTGTTCATCTGGTAATCAACGACAACACGGTTTCGCTTGATAACGAGCTTGGAGTCCTGGCCACCGACCTCGATAATATCTGCTTCAGGGTCTATATCTTGTGCTGCCCTTGTCTGAGCGGTAATCTCGTTCTTTATCAGGTCGGCGCCGATAAAGCCGCCAACCAGGTATCTCCCGGAGCCGGTGACACCCACCCCGGCTATCTTTGCCTTATCTCCGACATCTCGGATCAGGTTCCGAAAAACCTCCTTGACTGCCTCAATCGGCCTTCCTGCGGTCATAAGGTAGTTCTTCACCATGACCCTGGTGCCGGTTTGGTCAATTATAACCGCCTTGGTACTGGTAGAGCCAACATCGACGCCAAGATAGCCGGTAAATGACTCGTCTATCTTCGGGCCGGCCCAGCCTTCGTGCTGGGTGATTCTTTCCAGCCGCGGCATT
>Ga0315296_10002499_pt1 | contig 15666 bp, 14 predicted proteins | sample YL17G14_18_MG_FD_203921 | JGI IMG/M metagenome (GOLD analysis project Ga0315296, IMG submission 203921) | Sediment microbial communities from Yellowstone Lake, YNP, Wyoming, USA - YL17G14_18 | ecosystem: Environmental > Aquatic > Freshwater > Lake > Sediment | place: USA: Wyoming | collected... | reverse complement strand
GGGAGCCCTTTGAAAGGAAGGAGGTGGTGCTGCGGATAACAGCGCCATACCAGAGCTATGGCCTATACGAGACCGCGATGTTGGGCATCCTCGCTCACTGCAGCGGCTGGGCTACAGCGGCGAGGGAGTGTGTCGATGCTGCCCAGGGGGTCCCGGTTATCAGCTTCGGTGCCCGCCATGTCCATCCCTTGGTCGCCGGGGTCATGGAATACGCGGCCATAGTCGGTGGCTGCGCCGGTTGCGCCAGCGTCGCCGGCGCCAAAATGGCCGGCATCGAACCCTCAGGCACCATGCCCCATGCCCTGATCCTGATCCTGGGTGACACGGCAAAGGCCACCCTGGCCTTCGATAAGCACATGCCCCCTGAGGTGCCCCGCATCTCACTGGTCGATACCTTCAAGGACGAAGCTGAGGAGAGCATCATCGTGGCCCAGGCCCTGGGCGGCCGGCTGCAGGGGGTGCGCCTCGATACTCCGGCGGAGCGGGGTCGGGTTACCGCCGACCTGGTAAAGGAGGTCAGGGCCCGGCTCGACCTGGCGGGCTTCAGGGAGGTGGCAATCTTCGTCAGCGGGGGGCTTGACCTGCAGCGAATACGATATTTTGTTGAGAATGGTGCCCCCGTCGATGGCTTCGGCGTTGGCAGCTACATCAGCGGCGCCAGACCCATCGACTTCACCGCCGACCTCCACGAGATAGAGGGTAAGCCCATCGCCAAGCGGGGCCGGATTCCGGGCATCACCCCGAACCCTAGGCTGAAGCGGATAATGTGAAAGGAGAATTATGAAGAGATCGCTGCTTATTTTGGCGCTGCTCACAATGGTTTGCCTCACCCTGGCAGGCTGCGGCCCGCCAGCGGTACCAACCCTTACCATCTCCCAGATTCCCTGGCCTGATGATGAGGTCACAACCTACACCATCGAGGATCAGGATGGCAACACCATAGCCACCGGTGAGCTAACAATCGAAAAGGGAAACAATACCTACCTCCTAATACAGCATTTCGAGCTTACTGCTCAGGAAGCCGTTCAGCATATCACGCTGAATGTCAGCGCTGCTGACCTCAAGCCTATTTCCGGTAACCAGACTATACAGACGCCTGAGGGGGTGCTGGGTGTGGTAACCACTTATAGCGAGGGCCAGGTTAGCGTTACCGCTACCATCGACGGCGAAGAACAGAGCGCTACGTTCGACATTCCCGGCGACGCCTATGACAACGATGAGGTGCTTTTCCTTTTCCGCGCCATCCCCTTGGAGGTGGGCTACACCGCGAGCTATACCAATGTCGTTCCTTCGTATGGCCTGACCCCGAAAGTCACCGTCACTGTGGTTGGCGAAGAGGAGGTGACTACGCCGGCAGGGAGCTTCAACTGCTACAAGCTGGAGTTTTCCGTCGAGGGCGGTACACAAAAACAGTATATATGGTACGGCGTGGATCAGCCACACTACCTCGTCAAATACGATAATGGGACCACCATCTTTTTGCTGGCAGAACATCCATAGACAGCCATAGGGGGCTTATTGGCACAAATAGCCCGGGAATTCTTCGTCTCCTTCTTCCAAAACCCCAGCGTTTGGGGGATTGGACTCGCTTTCGCTTTTGGCGCGGTGTGGCTTTCTGCTTTCGCACCGCCGCTGCGCAGGTTGAAGCTTCGCGTGCCCACTCTCATCGCCGCCATGCTCCTGGTCTTCGTCTCCAGCGCCATTCTTACTCTCGCCGCCGTCAGCTTCATTCAAATCCCTCTCCAGATCTGGATAGGAGATGCGCTTAACCACTTCTGGAGCGGGGACACCCTCCTAAGCTGGATCCTGCTCGCCGGAATACCGGCAGTTCTCATTAGCGGGTTGGTTCAGGAGGCAGCCAAGCTGTTGCCGCCGCTGGTCTTCTTCAGGTGGAGACGCCCCAGAGAGGCCAAGCCGGCGCTCATTGTCGGGGCCATAGCCGGGGCCGGCTTCGGCATCTTCGAGGCACAGTGGGCGCTGAACGCCATATTCGCCTCAGGCTGGAGCTGGGCTACAGTTGAGCTTTTCGGCTTCGAGGCGCTACTTGGCTTCTGGGAAAGGTTCTTCGCTGTGGCCTTCCATATTGGGGCCACCGCTATAGCCGCCTACGGGCTCTTCAGGGGCAAATGGTGGCAGTTCTACCTCTTGGCCGCCTTCCTCCACTTCGTGCTTAACTATGGCATCCTCTTCGCGCAAGCGGGACATTTCACCGCGCTTCAGGTGGAGATTTATATTGCAGTGTGGGCACTGGTGACTGTAGGGCTGGCCCTATGGCTCCGCTGGCGGCCGGAAAGAGGAGGCAATGCTATAACTGCTGAAACTCAAGAAGAAGAACCTGCTTAGTTGTATCCTTGACCTTGACTCGCTCGGCGATGCGCCAGCCTACCACCCACAGGATGCCATCGGGGGAGCAGACCAACGGCACCCGGTCGCGCCACGAGCGCGGTATCTTGGCATCGACCATGAAGTCCTGAAGCCTCTTCGGCTCCTTCATCCCCAGCGGCTGAAAGCGGTCACCGGCCCGGCGAGAACGCACTATCAAATCGGTTTCGGCTTCATCGAGGTCAAGGCATGCTCGGTCCGCCCTGCGGACTCCGATACTCCGTTCGGAGAAGCCTTTAACCCTTTCCCCAGGCGGGACGATGATTGTCTTCACTTTCCAGCCGGGGAGCATTGTATCTCCGGGCACCTTCAGTCTGTGCTCCCCCTCTAAAGGGGGGAAGGGGCATGTATCGTAACCGCCTTTGGTCACCAGGCAGGCGTTGTAGCCGACATGAAAGAGCAGGCCCCGGGGCAGAGACAGCCTTTTGCCCGCCGGCTTTGACACCGCCTCCATCATCTTCTCGATGTGAATAGACTGGATATCGGCCAGGTCGCCCAAAAGCACGCCCAAAACGCGGCGCAGAAGGTGGCGCTGGAGCGATGGGTGAAGCGAGAGCAATGCCTCGCTATTGAGGAGGAGGCCGTTGGGCTGTTCGGTTACCGCCTGTTCCCATACCTGGGAGACCTGGGCCTCAAGGAAGGAGAGGTCATCGGTGGCAGCGCGAGCGGTGCGCAACAGGGCGGTGCTGATATTCTTGTTATAGCTTCTAAGAAGAGGGATGAGCTCATGGCGAAGGCGATTTCTTAAAAAGGCGGGCGAAAAATTGGAGAAATCGCTCCTGGGCTCAAGGTCATGGATGCGGCAGTATTCCTCGGTCTCGGCCCTGGTAACTGGCAAAAGAGGCCTCACCACCAGCAAAGCGCCGCCTCGCCCCCGTTGCCATGTGCTGATGGGCTGCATCCCCCGCAGCCCGGCAAGGCCAGTGCCGCGCACCAGGTGCATCAGGATGGTCTCCACCTGATCGTCCTGGGTATGCCCCAGAGCGATGCGCTTGGCCCCGACGGATTCCGCCACTTCACTGAAGAAATCGTATCTCACCTCCCTGGCCGCCTGCTCCAGGGAGAGGCGATGCTCCTTCCGGTAGGCCTTGACATCGCGCTGCTCTACACTGGTCACAATCCCCAGGCGCTGCGCCAACTGGGAGACATACTCGGCATCGGCGGCGGAATCGGCGCCCCTCAGCATGTGGTCGAGATGGGCCACATGAAGGCTGACACCCAAAGCCTCCTTGAGTTGGCAAAGGATGTGAAGCAGGCACACCGAGTCCGGGCCGCCGGAGACGCCGATGAGAAGGGTCTCGCTACCCGAGATAAGCCCCTCTCGTTGAATGAAGTCAAAAACTCGCTGCCTCAGGCTCTCCATCAGTCGATCCCCTGCAAATGGCAGGTGTCATTGAACTGCAACAGGGAGATGCCGCGCTGGCCAAAGTTGAGGATGCTTATCGAAGCTACAGTTAGCCGTAGCCTCCGAAAATTGGAAAGGCTCATGCCCAATGCCCTCGAGATAATGCTCATGATGGCAAAGCTGTGGCTGACCAGGATAACCGCCCCATCGGGGTGTTGGCTAACTATTCTCTCCAATGCGGCCCAGGTCCTGTCATAAAGCTCGGCCAGGGACTCCCCGCCGGGCATCCGCAACGATGGAGCATCCTCCATCCACTCCTTCAAAAAATCGCCATAGCGCTCCATAACCTCATTAAAGGTAAGCCCATCCAGCTCCCCAGCATCCAGTTCCTTAAGGGCGTCATCGGTCACCACCCCCATGTTATGAACGCGGGCAATTTTATCGGCGGTCTCTCGGGCACGCCTCAGCGGACTGGAGTAGATGGCAGTCACCTTTTCATCCTTAAGCGCCAGTGCCAGTCGCTGCGCCTGTTTCCTCCCCCTTTCGGTTAGCTCGATCTCGGTATGTCCCAGAACCCGATTCTCCCGGTTCCACAGCGTTTCGCCGTGTCTCACCACAATAAGCCTCATCTTGCTCCTTCCTCATAATGACGGGCCCGAGCCACCCGCTTAAAGTAGGGAGGGTGGTCATAGAAAAATAGCTCCACCCAGCGGCTGGGCTGGGCCTCGGATAGATTCTGATTGGTAAGCTTGGTCATCGCTGCGATAAATCCCTGGGGGTTATCGGTCAGGGTCAGAGCATAGTCATCGGCGGACGCTTCGAGATAGCGACTGTAGGCATTGCTCAATGGTTCGAGAACAAAGGCGAAGGCCCCCAACACCAGAGCAAGCAGGGGAAAGGCGGCAACATCGGCAATGCCGTTAAAGCCAAAGTAGGGCACACTAACCGTCAGCACCAGGTGCACCAGGTAGAACCCCACCAGGATGGTCGCTGACTCAACGGCGATGAGCTTGGCGATGTCGCGGTGGACATGGTGCCCCAGCTCATGAGCCATGATCATCTCGATCTCATCGGGGGAATACCGGTCCAGTAGGGTATCGCCGAGGACGATGCGCCTGGTGTTCCCCAGCCCCATGAGGGCGGCATTGCCGGTGGTGGCTTTGCTGCTCAGGTTTATGGTGAAAACGCCCACGACCCTTGTCTTAGCCCTCTTGGCAAGGCGCATCAGCCTCTCCCTCAGGCCCTCGTCAGCCAGGGGCTCCTGTTTATAGAAAAGGGGCACGATGATGAGCGGGGCCAGATGGGTCATCACCACGGCGAATAGAATGAGGAAGGCGGCAGCGAAAAGCCACCACAGGTCAAAACTCCCCAGAAGCCAGTATAGAAAGACCAGGCCCCCGATTCCGAGGAGAAAGCCTAATACTCCTGCCTTGACCTCATCGATAAGCCAGTCCCTGAGCCTCTGCACCGAGAGGCCGAAGCGATGGGGTAGCACAAACCCGCCGTAAAAGCTAAACGGTGCCAACAATATCCCGCAGCACATGATCAGGGTCGCTATATATGAAGCCACCTTGAGCGATGGCCAGGGAAAGTCCAGCAGGCCAGCAAGCCAGGCAGAAAGAGGGCTGAACAGTAGCACTAGGAGAAACGTGATACCGAGCCCCAGTTCGAAAAAAGAGAGGCGCCGCATAATCTTAGCGTAAGCCTTGGCCTTCTCCTGCCTTTTCAGGTCTAGTTTTGCCATACTACCCACCCACCAGGATCAGCTTAGTGCGGTGAATCGATGTTGGGCGATGGCGGAAGCCCAGGGCCAGAGTCACCTGCTCCGGCCTCCCGGTAGCGGTGCTATCGGTGCGCAGCCGCATTCCCAGGGTGCACCCCGACTCACGCCAGCCAATGAGCCATAGGTCATATACCATGGAGCGAAGGTCATAGCGACGGATCCCGGTGTCCCTCTCGTGCTGCCAGGGGAACTCTTTTGCCGCCAAGAAGGAATGAATCGCATCCTCCACCTCTTGAGCCCTTTTGTCGGTCTCCACTTCAACTTGGCACTCTGCCTGCCTCACCTGCGATTGCAGCGAGGGCAATGTCGGCGCCACCTGTTCCACCCCTAGCAGGCCGATGCCTGTGGGCAATTGCGGCCTCACCGTCTTCATGAAGAGGTAAGGGGATACTCTCCTCCTAAGTTGGATATCCATCAGCTCGCTATCGCTGGTTACCCCGATGGGTAGAGGGGCGGCAATGGAGACTTTGGGATGAGGGCTGAATCCCTGAGAGTAGGCTATTGGGATGCCGGCGCGCCGTAGCGCCCTTTCCCAGAGGCGCATCATATCAAGATGGGCAATGTATTTTACTTCATCGCCGCGGGAAAAGGTGATGCGCAGCCGTTGCATATTACTCCTTGGTCACCAGTATCTTCTCGATCTTCAGTCCGCGCATCTCGGTGATCACCAGCTTCAAGCCGTTATACCGCAGCTGATCACCTTCTTTGGGGATATGGCCGAGCAGGCTGAGAATGAAACCGGCTACGGTGTCATAATCGCCCTCGGGCAGCCCCAAGCCCAGCTCCTCATTGGCATCCTCCACCCGCATGCTGCCTTCGATTTGAATCGTCTGCTCATCGATAAACTCGAAATCCTTCGCGGTCGCCATCAGTTCATCGCCGAGGCGCCCCACGACCTCGCTCACCAGTTGCTCCATGGTCACAATACCGCTGGTGACCCCATACTCGTCAACCACTATCACCATATGGTAGCCCAGGGACCGCATCTCGGCAAAAAGCTGGGCGATGCGTTTCGTCTCGGGAACAAAGTGAACCGGGCGCACCAGATCAACCATCGTGCCCTCTCTATTCAATGAACCCTTGGCCTGAGCCATGAGCACATCCTTTATCGACAGGATGCCGACCACATTGTCGATACTATCGCGACAGACGGGGAAGCGGGTATGAGGGAATTCAGCGTAGATGTTCAGGAAATCAGCCAGCTTTATCCCCTCTTCGATCCAGGTAACCTCAGGTCGAGGGGTTATCACCTCGCGGACGCTGCGGTCGCCGAAATCGAACACATTATGCAGCATCTCGGCTTCAGCCGCCTCAAAGGTGCCCTCCTCACGCCCCACGGAGATCATGCTGCGGACCTCCTCCTCGCTCACCAGCGGCACCGAGCCACCCCCTGAGACCAGCAGGCCAAACCTGGTCAGGAGCCCGGCCAAGGGGGACACCAGCCTGGTGATCACCTCCATGGGGTAGGCATAGACCAGAGCTATCCTCTCGGCGTGCCTGACGGCAAAGCTCTTGGGAGCGACATCCGCGAAGAGCAAAAGCAGTATTGTCACCGCTATAGTGGCCAACAATGCGCCCAAATTCTGCCCCCAAAGGGAAATCGCCAGAACCGTCCCCAGGGCAGCGGCCGCGGTCTGAACGAACTCATTGCAGAGGAGCACCGTTGCCAGTAGCCTCTCCGGTCGCTCCGTCATCCTGGCCACCCGCTCCGCCCCTCTCACCTCGGTGCTCACCAGGTGCTTTACCCGTGTCTTCGGCAATGAGACAAAGGCGGTCTCGGCACTGGAAAAGAAGGCGGAGGCAACTATGCAGAGAAAAATAAGCACTAAGTATAGAACGCTAATGCCACTAAACACAGCCGAACCCCTCCCTTTTGCTCCGACAAAATCTCGCTTTCATCATATCATCGCTCTCCTTACGTGTCAAAGTTCCTCATTTATTCCCTGGCGAAGCCCCTGATACAGAGAAAGCGATTTACAACTATCAGGACATCTGATATATTGCCCACGGACGAGAAAGAGCGAGAAATGAAGCTTCTCGGCATTGAAACCTCCTGCGATGAAACCGCGGCTGCTGTGGTCGAGGACGGAAGGCGGATACTCTCCAACGTCATTGCCTCCCAGGTGAGCATCCACACTCGCTTCGGAGGCATCGTCCCCGAGGTCGCCTCCCGCCAGCACTTGCTCTCTACCATCCCTGTTATCCACGAGGCGATGACCCAGGCCCAGGCTCACTGGAGCGACCTCGATGCCATTGCCGTGACCATCGGGCCCGGGCTTGCCGGCTCTCTCCTAGTGGGGGTGAACATCGCCAAGGCCATCGCCCTGGCCCGGGGTCTCCCCCTCCTCGGAATCAATCACCTCGAGGGACATATCTATGCTAACTGGCTTGAGGGGGGAGCGCCGGATTTCCCGGCGATCTGCCTCATCGTCTCCGGTGGACACACCGACCTGCTGATGATGACGGGACATGGAGAGTATCAACTTTTAGGCCGAACCAGGGATGATGCCGCCGGCGAAGCCTTCGACAAGGTGGCCCGCATCTTGGGCCTCGGTTATCCCGGTGGCCCGGCCATAGAGAAAGCAACTGTTGAAGGCAATAGCTCCCGTCACCGCCTACCCCGCGCTTGGCTCAGGGGAAGCGACGACTTCAGCTTCAGCGGGTTGAAGACAGCGGTGCTCCGCCTGGTGGCGGAGAGGAAAGACCTGTCTGCAGCCGATATCGCTGCCAGCTTTCAGGAGGCGGTGGCCGACGTTCTGGTCACCAAGACGGTGGCCGCGGCCAAGCGGCTAAGCGCTAGCCAGATCATGCTCGGTGGCGGCGTTGCCTCCAACCACCTCCTTCGCCAGATGATGGCCGGGCGCTCCCCGATCCCGGTCCTCATCCCCAGCCCCATCCTGTGCACCGACAACGCTGCCATGGTCGCCTCCTGTGGCTACTTTCACCTAAAAGCAGGCAAGACCTCAGGCTGGGACCTGGATGTGATGCCCAACCTCAGGCTGGCATGAGAGGACACTGAGGGCATTTCAAATGGAGACAAAGGGTATTATAGAGATGGATCAACCCCTGCTGGTGCCTTGCCGACTTCATCATCCCAGACCCGATGACAAGCTGTGTTGACATCTGCCTTGTAATCTGGTTTTCCTCAATTGGAGGGTAGTTTCTGTAGAGCTCAAGGGCATGCTCTTTTAGCTGCCCATCGCCGCGGGCAAAAGCGAAGGGCAGGAGGACATTAACCACCATCTCTCGAGCCCTTCCCCGCCCGATCAAGGTGCCATAGCCATCTCTTTTGATCACCAACCCGCTCTCCAGCCTCCGATACCCGATTTTTCGATCCGCCTCCCGGACAAGCTGGAGCAAGCTTTGAGCCAGACCCATCTCCAGATAACGGGCCAGCAGATAACCGGCACCGGCGATCCGCCGCTGCGGCATATTACCCGGGCGAACCCCCAAGAAGTGCCACTGTAAAAGACTGGCCTCGGCCCAGAGCGCGGCCCCAAGCACTGCCCCACAACTGGGCGCCCTCTCCCTTTGAGCGATCTCTTGTAACACCCTCAGTGGCATGCGGCGTGCCAGCTCCTGGAAGGATTCCTTGTTCCTGCTATAGCCCAGGGCCTGCATCAGACCCTCGTAGAGCACCTGGTCTTCCTCCTTAATAGTTAGCTCCGCCTCAAAGCCTCCCGCCTTAGACCGGAACCGCTCTTCCCCGGCCTCATCCAGCGCCTCTTTTACCTGAGCATACCCGAGACGTGCCCCCACATCGCGGCAGGGCTCATGGGAAGCTGGCGAAAGGACGGAAAACCGATCTAGGTCCCCCAGGTAATGGTGCAAGGGGAGAACAGGCACCATCGTGCCCTTTTGAAGGAGTGTCGCCCCCTCTTTGTCCTGCCACATCACCACGTGAAGGATCACTCCATTATAGCGTGGGTCTCGATGGTGTCCATGGGCCTGCCAGCCACTGGCTTTAACATGAAGTTCCACATCCCCTCGAAGCTCCCCACCTTCTGTGGCGATGATGGCATGGCGAAAGTCAGGGCCACCTTCGCTGTTTTTCCTCCCCGGGTGGACAACCCGGAGCCGCTCGCCACTCGCGGTGACCAGTTCCCTGTTGCATAATACCCGGCTCTGCCAAACCCGAGACAACAGGTTTTCTGTTATTTGATCCATCTGGCCAGCTTTTACACGATTTCGTGTAGATACTGGCAAAAAGAAAGCCTCCGACTGCTTATTCCCTTTCAGCCGCAACATATCGGGCCACCCATCCCCTCTTTTCATCGATGATGTGCTCCACCCTGAAGCCATCCCGCTCCAGCTCCTGGCCAATGAACCTTCGGTGGCACCGCCACGGTAGGCGCTCGGCGCAGAGAATAACCACCATCCTCCCCCGGGCCAGTTCCTCAACCCTCTCCAGCCCGTGTCTGAACTCCTCCGTCTCTAGGTAAGCCCGGTAGCCCTGACTCCGGTATCCCCCCAACTCCTGGCCGAGATAGATATAGCTGAAGCCCCTCCCCTCAAGCAACCTGGAAAGCTCATCCCTCTTGAAGTGGTCAAACCTCGAGGTGGGGAAGCGACGCACATCCACCACCGCCTCGATACCGAGGCTCTCCAGCAGCCCCAAAAACTCATCGGGGGTGCGATCGCTTGTGCCTAAGGTATAGATGACCTCACCGCTCACCCTTTACTATCCTCTCGAACCTCAGGGCATCGTCATACATCGACAGGTTGTTGAACAGGAAGTAGCCCTCCCGCCATCTGTCGCCGAGACACTTCAGCTCCTCATCCGTATATTTATGGTGGTAGCCTGGCCCGCCGTGCAATCGGAAGTAGCGCACCCCACCGTATAACGGCTCCCGGTGGAACGGATCGACGCAGTGAACCAGCTCCAGCTCGTGACAAAGTGCCCTAATCCCCTCACTGCTCCAATCCCCCCTCGGTTTCCAGATGAAGAGGAATCTTCGCTCCACGGCGCTGAAAAAGCTCCTCATATTCTCCACATTCTGTGCCTCTTCCCTAAAGCTTGGCGGACACTGAAAGACAATGGCCTTGGCGCCCAGCGCCTCAGCGATCTCCCTGGTGCTGTGCCAGGCGGCCATGACCCCCTCAGTGGGCCTGAAGAAGCCGTAACTCGTCTCCTTTGATCGGGGGATACTGAGCCCCGCCTTTCGATAGGTGGGGCTGGGGGGAGGGTGGGTGATCAATTGCCACGCCTTGACGGTGAATTCGAAGTCCATGGCCGCCTGCTCCCGCCACCGCCGGGCGGTGGCCACCTGTGGCGGCTTATAAAAGGTCTGCTGGACCTCGACCAGCTTGAAACGGGAGAAGTAATGCTTCATCCCCTTGGAGAAGCCGCAGCAGCCTATCTTGACCATGTCATAGCTCCAAACATCGGTCGGCGAGGCGGGCAACGCCGAACTCGCCGCCGCAAAGCAGGCGATTTCCAGCGTCAGCAACAACCTTCGGCCATCGGGCCCAGGTCATGCCCCAAGGTGGTGGCAAGGCTCACCTTTCTTGCCTTGCACCTCGGCCGCGCCGACCGGCGCCTTGTTGGCGATGTCCTCTGGCCTCATAGTCAAAGCTAGCCCGCTCGGCGATGATGGTGAGCAGCCTGGAGGAGGCGCCACGCGGGCGGTACATGCCGGTTTCCCACTCGCTAATCGTCTGCTGGCGTGTCCCCAGCTCATCGGCCATCCCCTGCTGGGTCAGCCCCAAATGCCGTCTCAGGGCGCGGACATCCTCGGCATCCCACTGGACCCTCTTCCTTCTCCTCTGCGCCGGCATACTGCCATTTTACACGTTTCAGTGTATTGCGTCAAAGGATGTTTTCATGGCCAATAATGACTTAGAAGGAGAAAAAGGAGTAAAAGAGAAAGCCAGATATATTTCAGCGCCTGCCAACTGCAACAAACGGCTGCATGCTCACTTGCTGTTTTGGGGCTATCTGGGTTAATATGATTAGCAGTCTCATGGTGAGACTGCTAACAGGAGGTTTAAAGTGGCAATGAAACTACAGCCATTGGGGGATCGGGTGGTGGTGAAGCCCATCACCGAGGAAGAGGTGAGCAAAAGCGGCATTATCCTGCCCGATACCGCCAAGGAGAAGCCGCAGCGTGGCAAGATCATCGCTGTCGGCCCGGGAAGGTTAGATGAGGATGGTAAGCGCATCGCGATGGAGGTGAAGAAGGGGGACAAGGTGCTCTATGCTAAGTATGCCGGAACCGAGATCAAGGAGGATGACGAGGAGTATTTGATCCTGCGCGAGAGCGATATCTTGGCTAAGTTCAGTTAAAGGGGGGAGAAATGGCAAAACAGATAGCTTTCAATGATGAAGCAAGGCGCCATCTGAAGGCGGGCATCGATGCCCTAGCCAATGCGGTTAAGATCACCTTGGGGCCCAGAGGGCGCACTGTGGTCTTGGACAAAAAGTTTGGCCCGCCGCTGATCAGCAACGATGGGGTCACCATTGCTAAGGAGATCGAGCTGGAGGACCCCTTCGAAAACATCGGCGCGCAACTGATAAAAGAGGCGGCCTCCAAGACTAACGATGTTGCCGGCGATGGCACCACCACCGCTACTGTTCTGGCTCAAGCAATGATCCACGAGGGGTTCAAGAATATCGCTGCCGGGGCTAACCCCATGCTGTTAAAGAGGGGCATTGAAAAGGCCACTGCCGCCGTCCTCGAGGAGCTCAAGAGGATGTCCACCCCGGTGACCGCCAAGGAGCAGGTATCTCAGGTGGCGGCCATCTCGGCCAATAACGACTGGGAGATCGGCAATCTCATCGCCGAGGTTATGGAGAAGGTGGGCAAGGACGGGGTGATTACCGTTGAGGAGGGAAAGGGGATAAAGTTTGAAACCGAGTATGTGGAGGGGATGAAGATCGACCGCGGCTACATCTCACCGTACTTTATCACCAACCCGGAGCGGATGGAGGCGGTGGTTGAGGATCCCTTTATTCTGATCACCGATAAGAAGATCTCGGCTGTCTCTGACCTGTTGCCGCCGCTGGAGAAGCTGCTTCAGGTCTCTAAGAACATCGTTATCATCGCTGAGGATGTCGATGGCGAGGCGCTGGCGACACTGGTGGTCAACAAGCTCCGGGGCACCCTTAACTGCCTTGCCGTTAAGGCGCCCGGCTTTGGTGATCGCAGGAAGGCGATGCTCGAGGATATAGCCATCCTCACCGGGGGCACGGTGATCACCGAGGAGATGGGAAGGAAGCTGGATTCCAGCACTATTGAGGACATGGGTCGGGCGCGGAAGGTGGTGGTCGACAAGGAGGATACCACCATCATCGAGGGCAAGGGGTCGGATGAGAATATCCAGGCTCGGATCAAGCAGATAAAGGCCCAAATCGAGGAGAGCACCTCAGAGTTCGATAAGGAGAAGCTTCAGGAGCGCTTGGCCAGGCTCGCCGGCGGCGTCGCTGTGATCAAGGTCGGGGCTGCTACTGAGGTGGAGCTCAAAGAGAAGAAACACCGGGTTGAGGACGCCCTGTCCGCCACCAGGGCTGCGGTGGAGGAGGGCATTGTCCCTGGCGGTGGGGTCGCCTTCATCAATGCCCTGCCCTGCCTGGACAAGGTTAAGGTTGAAGGCGATGAGGCCACCGGTGTCTCCATTGTCCGGCGTGCTCTGGATGAGCCGCTGCGGATGATCGCTATCAACGCCGGCAAGGAGGGCTCGGTGGTGGTCGATGCGGTGAAGAAGAGCGAGCCCGGGGTTGGCTATGATGCCCTGAGGGATGACTTCACTAATATGAAGGAGCGGGGCATTATCGACCCGGCTAAGGTGGCAAGGGCGGGGCTGGAGAATGCGGCTAGCATCGCTGCTATGGTGCTGACCACAGGGTCGCTGATCACCGACATCAAGGAGAGGGCGCCAATGCCCCCAATGCCAGAATATTAGTGCCTGAGCACAAGCTTACTTCTTGAGGAGATTGTAGCCGCAGCCTGTAGGCTGCGGCTACAATCTTTAGATTTTGAGCAGGTTGTGGAGGCGATCCTCGCCAGTGACTGGGCCAACGATGGCAAGATTAAGCTTCTCAGTGAGGATAAGCTCGCTCGCGACCCGTTTCAGGTCTTCGGGGGCGATGGCATCGATTATCGATACCACCTCTTCCACGGTGCGGATGCCCCCGGTAAGCATCTCCTGGCCCCCGATCCAGCCGGCAACACTCCGGCTATCCTCCATGCGAAGCAGCAGCCGTCCCTTGGCTAGCTCCTTAGCCTTGGATAGCTCGGCCTCAGAGATGTCCTCGGTAAGCAGGCTTAGCTCCTTTAGGATCTGTTCAATAGCGGTATCGATATGTTTGGGGTCGACCCCGGCATAGATGGTGACCGCGCCTGAATCGAGGAAATGGTCAACATAGCTATGGATGTCGTAGGCCAGGCCCTGCCTCTCACGAATCTCCAGGAATAGGCGACTGCTCATCCCCTCGCCCAGGATCACGTTAAGCAGGTCTAGATTGAAGCGATCGGGGTGAAGGATGGGTAGGCCCCGTAGTGCCAGGCAGAGGTGGGCTTGCTCTGTATCTCTGTGCTCGATGCGGATCCGCGGTTCCTCCTGGCTGTCCTCCGCCGGGTAAAAGGGCTGGGGGTTGCCCCGGGCCCAGTCGCTGAGGGCCTGGCCGATGGCTGACACCACCTCCTCATGGCCGATGTCGCCGGCAACGCTGACCACGGTGTTATTGGGGACATACTGGTGGCTCAGATACTCCAAAAGCATCCCTCGACTCAATCGGTTTACCGATTCCTTGCTTCCGGCGACATCGCGCCCCAGGGGCTGATCGGGCCAGACCGCCTCATCGATGAGCATATTCACCCGATGTTGGGGTGAATCCATGCTCTCATTAAGCTCCTCGATGATGATCCGGCGCTCCCGCTCCATGTCCTGGGGATCGAATTTGGAATTTCGCAGCATATCGACCATTACATCTAGGGCCAGGGCAAAGTGGGGCCGCGCTACCTTGCACCAGTAGAGGGTGAATTCCTTATCGGTGCCCCCATTGAGCATACCCCCCACCCCCTCAATAGCCTCGGAGATCTCCTTGGAAGTGGCGCGGCGCCTGGTCCCCTTAAAACACAGGTGTTCGATGAAGTGGGATAGCCCGGCCTCTTCGACCCCTTCGTAGCGCGATCCAGCGCCAACAAAGATGGCGATGCAAACCGAGCGAGTGTGGGGCATGGAGGCGGTGACGATGCGAAGCCCATTTTCCAGAACGCTCTTTTGATACATCTTGTGCCTCAGCCCAATTCTAGCCCCGTCCCCGGCCCCTGTCAACTTGATTGCTGTTGACTTTGATGTGCTCAATCGCTAATATGTTAAAAGGTAACATCTCCCTCCAGCCTGAAGGATGGAAAGGCGAAAAATGGAGATTGCGCCTGGAGTTCACTCTATCCCGGCAGGGGTGGATCCCTTTATGGGCTTTTTCGCCCCCAACGTCTATCTTGTGGTCGGTAGTGAGGGGGCACTTATCGACTCGGGATATGGCGATGAAGGTTCGATTAGCGCCCGGATAAGTTATATAAAGGGCATCGGGGGGCTTAGGCTATCCCATATCGTGATCACCCATGCTCACCCGGATCACATCGGTGGCGCCACCGGGCTGAAACAGGGGACCGGGGCCGAGATCACCCTTCACTCTGCCGAGGAAGCTACCGTAGCGGTGGATAAGGTGGTGGATGATGGCGACATTATCGACGGTTTACAGGTGATCCATACCCCAGGGCACAGCCCGGGGCATATCTGCATCTACATGAAAGAAGAGGGGATACTCTTCTCCGGGGATCATGTTTTGGGTATGGGCACCACGGCGATGCGGCCACCGCAGGGGGACATGGCGCAATACATCGATTCCCTGAGGAAGCTGCTCAACTACGATATCAGGGTTATCTGCCCCGGACATGGGCCCCTGATAAGGGAGGCCAGGAGAAAGCTGGAGGAGCTAATCCAGCACCGCCTGGAGCGGGAGGAGCAGGTAATAGCCGGGCTTGTCCAGGGGAAGGCCACGGTGATGGAGCTGGTGGCTGAGATATACCCTGAGCTGGATAAACGCCTCTATGAAGCTGCAAAGGGACAGGTTCTCACCCATCTCATAAAGCTGGAGCGAGAGGGAAAGGTATCCTCACTGGGAACCGGGGAGGATACCCGTTACACCATC